>OIYT01000487.1_pt1 | contig 38510 bp, 36 predicted proteins | sample 1588201 | NCBI WGS metagenome assembly OIYT01 (sample SAMN03283260) | human gut metagenome | biome: human-associated habitat; material: feces | host: Homo sapiens | place: USA | collected 2013
ACCCACGACCTCCGCCGTGACAGGGCGGCATTCTAACCAACTGAACCACCGGGCCTCATGTCAGTGTCCTGACAGATATAAATATTACCATAAAAATTTATTTAATGCAAGCCTTTTTGTAAAATTTTCTTAATTTGCTTTTTTAATTTACATGCCGGCGTGCCAAAAATGTTTTTAAGTTTTTTGCAGCCATTTATGCTATAATGTTATTCAGATAATTTACCGTTTCATATTTAACTGTACAGGAGGTTACCTTTATGCTTACAGCCCCGGACTGGGCTCTTGGCAGCCGCTATCTGCGTGAAAACGCACCTGAACTTATTCCGTTTATTGAAAAATACGGCCCTTGCAATTTACAGCCGGAAGCCCCGGAAAAATATTTCGGCACGCTTGTTACCGGTATCATTTTCCAGCAGCTTCCGCCGGATGTCAGCCTGGCAATAGTCAAGCGCCTGGAAGAAACCGTCGGAACGCCCATAACGCCGGAATCAATAGCCTCTGCCGCCGAAAGCGATTTATGCAGCTGCGGTATTATACCGCAGAAGGTAATGTATCTTAAAGGCTTTGCCGAAGCGGTTTTAAACGGCGAAGTTACAATGGATAAATTTGCCGGTATGACCGACAGCGAAATTACCAAGCAGCTGATAAAAATAAAAGGGCTTGGCCAGTGGACAGCGGAAATGTTTTTGCTTTTGGCGCTGTGCCGCACCGATATTGCCCCTACCGCCGATTTTATTTTTCAAAAACGTGTTAAAGAAATTTTTAACCTTAACGCTATGCCTAAACGCAAGCAGATTCTGGAACTGACAGAACATTGGCGCCCGTGGCGTTCGCTTGCCGTATGGTATTTGTGGCAGGAAAAATAACCTAAAAAACAAAAAGGCTGTGCCGTAAAATAATTACGGTGCAGCCTTTTTTATATTAATTTTTCTGATACAAAATTCTGATGGAATTTATTACGCACAGCATGGCAACGCCGGTATCGGCAAATACGGCCGCCCACATGCTGGCATAACCCATAAGCCCTGCCACCATAATAACGGCTTTTATGCCCAGCGCAAAAATAACGTTCTGCCAGGCAATGCGCCCCGTGCGTCTGGCAATATTAATTGCCTGCGGAATGGCACGCATTTCGGATTTCATAAATACCACGTCTGCCGCTTCAAGCGCTGCATCTGCACCGCTGCCCATAGCCGCGCCAACATCGGCACCGGCAAGCACGGGCGCGTCGTTAATGCCATCGCCCACAAACATTACGCTGCCGTATTTACTGCGCAGGCGGCCAAGTTCGTTAAGTTTATCATGCGGCAGCAGTTTGGCACGCACTTCGTCTATGCCTGCGGCAGCAGCCACTGCCTGTGCGCTTGCTTCCGCATCGCCCGTAAGCATGGCCGTGGTAAGCCCCATGGCCTTAATTTCTTTAACCGCTTCCACAGCGTCATCTTTAATGGTATCGGCAATAACTATATGCCCCATGTATCTGCCGTTTTGGGCAAGCAATACTTCCGTGCCGTAGGCAGAATTTTCAAAGCCGCCGCAGCTTATTTTGTAACGGGCCATAAGTTTTTTGCTGCCGCAGATAACAGTGCCGTTTAAGGTTTGGGCAACAATGCCCTCACCCGCTATTTCTTTAAAGCTCACCGGGCGCACCGGCGTAAGCCCGCGCTCTTTAGCCGCATTTACAATGCTTACGGCAATGGGATGGGCAGATATTGCTTCCACATCAGCGCAAAGCTGTAAAACTTCTGTTTCATCTACGCCGGGGGCAGGCATTACTTTCTGCACAACAAAATTGCCTTTGGTAACGGTGCCGGTTTTATCCATTACAACGGCGTGTACGTTTTTAAGCGCTTCCATTACGGAGCCGCCCTTAAACAAAATGCCGTAGCGCGAACCCGCGCCGATGCCGGAGAAAAATGCCAGCGGCACACTGAGCACCAGTGCACAGGGACAGCTTATTACAAGGAAGGTCAGCGCCGTGTAAATCCAGTGCTGCCAGTTGCCGGTAATATAGCCCGGCACAAGTGCCGTAAGCGTTGCCACAACAACCACAAACGGAGTATATACCCTTGCAAAGCGGGTAATAAAACGGTCAATCTGCGGTTTGGAAGCCGCTGCGTTTTCCACGCTGTCCAAAATACGCGTAACCATGGATTCCGAAAGCACTTTTTCCACGCGTATTTTCAGCATGCCGTTGGTATTAATGCAGCCGCTGGTAATTTCGTCGCCGTAATGCTTGCGTACAGGCACCGGCTCACCTGTTACCGGCGAAGTATCCACAAGGCTGTCGCCTTCTATTACCACGCCGTCCAGCGGTATACGGTCACCGGCGCGCACCAGCAGAATATCGCCTACATGGGCGTCCGCCGCCGGAATTACGCGCACTTCTTCGCCTACAAGCAGGTTAACGGTTTCCGGGCGCATATCAACCGCGTCCATAATCTGTCCGCGGCTTTTTTCCACCGCACGGTGTTCAAAATATTCGCCCACACGGTAAAAGAACATTACGCCGACGGCTTCTTCGTAAGCGGAAATTACAAATGCGCCCAGCGTTGCAATAGTCATTAAAAAATTTTCGTCAAACAAATTGCCGCTTAAAAGATTTTTAACGGCAGCCAGAACAACCCTGCCGCCCAAAAGAACATAAGCGGCAACCAAAACATATAAGTAATAGGCTTCCGGAATAAGCCCCAAAAATTCTGCCGCTATAAACAGCACGCCGCCAACAACAAGTTCCGCCAGCGTCATAGTTTCGGAAGAAATTGAAAAGCTTCCGCGTTTGCGTTCTTCAACATGCGGCGCCAAAACAGCAGTTCCTTCGCGTTCCTTTACGGCAACACCGCTTTCTATGCCGGAGCAGATTTTTTGCATCTGCGGCAGCAGCCCGTCAAAATCACGCGCCGTAACCTTAAGCTGTTTGGTTGCAAAAGTAATGGTAGCTTCGCTTACCTGCGGCAGCTCATTAATGGCACGCTCCATTTTAGCGGCGCAGTTGGCGCAGCCAAGGTTTTCAAGCACATAAACCTGCGTTTTAAAATTAAAGGGTCCTTCGCCTTCACGTGGCATAACTTCAACACCGCTTTCTATCGAAGTGCAGATTTCCTTTATCGCAGGCAAAACAGCTTCGTGGTTAACCGCCGAAAGGCGCAGCTGTTTGGTAACGTAGCTGATATTGGCATATTCAACTCCGGGCAGTTCCTTTATGCGGTGCTCCATTTTGGCAGCACAGTGGGCACAGCCCAGATTTTTTAATATATAAACCTTCTTCACGCAGTGAGCGTCCGGCATACGGCAGGTGCAGTTTTCAAGGCTTTCGCCGCACACGTCACAGTATTCTTCATGCGGATGGCAGATTTCGCACTGACAGTCCTCCGGGTGACCCGGAACGTGGTGGCTATGATGATGTTCATGTCCGCAGCCGCAGTTATCATCATGCTGATGTTCGTGGTGATGCTGTTCATCACCACAACCGCAGCCGTGCTTATGGTGCTCATGTTCTTTACCGCAGCAGGCATCGTGTTCATGCCCTTCATGAGTATGAACTTCGCCGCAGCCGCACGCTTCGTCATGGCCGTGCTTGTGTTCCGGCTCATGGCTGTGCCCATGCCCGCACTCGTCACCGTGTTCATGGTGATGATGGCCACAACAGCAAGCCCCATCTTCATGATGATGGTTATGCGTACGCACTTCATCACTGCCGTTTCTTATATCCGTTAAATCACGTAGTTTTTGGGATGGCATAATATATTCTCCTTTACATTTGAGCAATCATTCATATATTATTTAAAAAATATAGCCAAAGCACTCTTTGGTTACCATTATTATAACACATGAGCGAATATTCATCTATACTTTTTTGAAAAATTTCCATAATTTTTTAGCCGGCATAACGGAAAGCCAATTACTCACCTCCCGCGTTATGCCAAACATAAAATATAATATTAAATCCTTACAGAAGCTGCTTTAACGGCATTGTGCCAGCCCTGCAAGAGGCTTTCTCTTTTAACCTGCCCCATCTGCGGCTTAAACTCGGCAGCAATAACATGGTTAGCCAAAATTTCTTCCTTGCTGCGCCAATAACCTACGGCAAGCCCGGCCAGATATGCCGCGCCCATAGCCGTTGTTTCAATGCAGTACGGCCTTACAACGGAAGTATTTAAAATATCCGCCTGGAACTGCATTAAAAAATCGTTGTCGCACGCGCCGCCGTCAACACGCAAAGATGTTATGGGCATGCCGCTGTCCTCCTGCATCGCCATTAAAACATCATTTACCTGATACGCTATGGATTCCAGCGTTGCGCGCACAATGTGCTTACGGTTTACACCCCTTGTAAGCCCTACAATCGCCCCTCTGGCGTACTGATCCCAATATGGCGCGCCCAGCCCGACAAAGGCAGGCACAACATAGCAGCCGTTGGCATCGGGCACTGATTTTGCCAGCACCTCCGATTCCGCCGCATCGCGGATAAGCCCAAGTTCATCACGCAGCCACTGCACGGCAGCACCGGCAACAAAAATCGAACCTTCCAGCGCATATTCAACCTTATCATCCACGCCCCAGGCGATAGTTGTAACCAGCCCGTTATGCGAATTTACCGGCGAAGTGCCGGTGTTCATCAGCATAAAGCCGCCTGTACCGTAAGTATTTTTTACTTCGCCGCGCTCAAAGCAGGTCTGCCCGAACAATGCGCACTGCTGGTCGCCGCCTGCGCCTGCAATAGGCACCTCGCGCCCGAATAGCTTGCTGTCCGTATAGCCGTAAACATGGCTCGAAGGCTTAACCTCCGGCAGAATCTGCTGTGGAATTTTTAAAACGCGTAAAATTTCTTCATCCCATTTTAAGGTGTGGATATTAAAAAGCATTGTGCGCGATGCGTTGGAATAATCCGTTACATGCACCTTACCGCCCGTCAGCTTCCAGATAATCCAGCTGTCAACCGTACCGAAAAGCAGTTTGCCTTTTTCCGCACGTTCGCGTGCGCCAGCAGCATTATCAAGCAGCCAGCGCAGTTTGGTTGCCGAAAAATAAGCGTCCAGCACCAGCCCCGTTTTGCTGCGGAAGAACTCCCCCATGCCGAGTTTTTTCAGTTCGTCACAATAACCTGCTGTGCGGCGGCACTGCCACACAATCGCCTTATGCACCGGGCGTCCGGTTTCTTTGTCCCATAAAACCGTAGTTTCACGCTGATTGGTAATGCCAATGCCCGCAATTTCGTTAATGGTAATATCAATTTTACTCATTGCTTCATACATCAGGCCGGTTTGGGTTGCCCATATTTCCTCCGCGTCATGCTCAACCCAGCCGGGCTGAGGAAAATACTGGGTAAACTCCTTTTGCGCCGCGCTGCAAATCCGTCCGTTTTTATCAAATATAATGCAGCGGCAGCTGGTTGTCCCTAAATCCAGCGCCATAATGTATTTATCCATTGGGCATCCCCCTTGCCGACAAAAATTTTAATACTGTATAACATAATTATAACAAAAAAACCGCTGTAAAAGCGGCTTTTTTATTTAGTTTTTACAATAGCTTAAAAATTTCCGTTAACCAGGTGGCAGGCCACAAAATGCCCGGGCACAACTTCTTTAAGCTCTGGTTTTACGCTGCGGCAAATTTCCATGCACTGCCCGCAGCGGCTTTGAAACGGGCACCCTTTCGGCAAATCAAGCGGGCTTGGAATTTCGCTTTCCAGCGGTTCTATTTTTTCGCCTGGTTTAAAATCCACCTTAAACACCGATTTCATCAGCGCCTTTGTATAAGGGTGCATGCCTTCGGTGCTGATGCGCCTTCCATAACCGATATATTCCACGATATTGCCCAAATACATAACGGCAATCTGGTGGCACATTAAATCAACAAGCCCCAAATCATGGCAGATAAAAAGGTAGGTAATGCCTTTTTCTTTCTGCAAACGCACCAAAAGCTCGCAGATTTTTTCCTGCACCGAAACGTCAAGCGCGCTTGTAGCTTCGTCGCACACCACAATCTTTGGTTCCAGCGAAAGCGCGCGCGCAATGCCCAAGCGCTGACGCTGCCCGCCGCTCATGTTATGCGGGTAACGGTCTTTAAAATCCTCCGGCAGTTCTACCATACGCAAAAGTTCCGCCGCTTTGGCATCAACTTCGCTCTTTTTTATCAGCCCAAAATTCAGCAAAGGTTCACAAACAATTTCTTTAACCTTCATTTTGGGGTTAAAAGCGGCTGCCGGGTCCTGAAACACCATTTGTATTTTACGCTTGTTCTGGCGTGCCGCTTCACCGCGCAGTTTTAAAATATCCTGCCCGTCAAAAATAACTTCGCCACCGCTTGCCGGATGTATCTGTAAAATAGTGCGCACCAGCGTGCTTTTGCCGCAGCCCGATTCGCCTATAATGCCAAGCGTCTGCCCGGCATAGGCGTTAAGGGTAACATTATCGCAGGCCGTCAGCATTTTTCCGCCTTCCGCCGCAAATTTTTTTGTTAAATTTTTAATTTGTAAAATTACAGGTGCTTCAGCGTTCATAATATTTTTTATCTCCCAATACCGGCACAGCCGCAAGCAGTTCTTTGGTATAGGCGTGCTGCGGATTTTCAATAATTTCGCGCCCGCCGCTTTCCACCACATGCCCGTTTTTCATAACCATCAGCTTGTTAGATACATACGAAGCCACACCAATGTTATGCGTTACCAAAATTACCGCCGCATTATATTCATTGCGTACGTCAACAATCTGGCGTATTATCTGCGCCTGCGTGGTAACGTCAAGCGCACTGGTAGGCTCGTCTGCCAAAAGCAGCTTGGGGCTGAATATCATAGCCATGGCAATGCCCACGCGCTGGCGCATGCCGCCCGAAAGTTCAAACGGATAGCTGTTCATAATGTTCTGCGGGTTCGGCAGGCGTACTTTATTAAGCATATCTTTCGCCATTTCTGCGGCCTCCGCCTTCGATTTCTGCGGAGCGTGAGCAAGAATGTAATCTGTAAACTGTTCGCCTATGCGGCGGATGGGGTTTATCATGTTGCCGCTGTCCTGAAAAATCATCGACATTTCACTGCCGCTGATTTTACGCCAGTCCTCACGCGTGTTTTTCAGCATATCGCGTCCGTCAAAAGTTATGCTGCCGCCCGAAACATGCCCCCTGCCGGGCAGGCAGCCCATAACTGCACGGATAACGGTTGTTTTGCCGCTGCCCGATTCGCCTACTATCGACAGAATTTCGCCTTTATCAAGTTGAATGTTTACACCCGATACGGTAAGTTTGCTGCCGTAACTGATGTCCAGATTTTTTACATCAAGAAGCATTAATTTAATCCCTTCTTTGCAGCTTAATCAGCAGGGGCAACATCTTTAGTCAGCCAGTAATAATCTGCCGGTTTAATATCGGCGTTTTTCAAGGTTACTTTGCTTACCATATTTGTTTTAGGATAGCCAAAGAACAAACCTGCGCCGTCATTAAGCAGAATCTGCTGCATCTGAATCATTAAATCGCGGCGTTTGGCAGGGTCAAATTCAACCGCAAGCCTGTCGCTCAAAGCATCATATTCCGGGTTGCTGTAACCGGTAGCATTCTGCGGGTCGCCGGTTTTCCAGTACCAGTTAAGGTATACGGCAGGGTCGCCGCTGTTGGCAGTAAGAATATTGGAAATGCAAAGGTCAAAATCGCCGCTCTGGCGGATTGAGTCAAGCACGTTGTAGTCAATATTTTTCATATTAACCTTAATGCCGATTTTTTTAGCATCGGACTGGGTTGCTTCTGCATAAAGCGGCAGTTCATCGCGTCCGCTGTAATAAATAAAGTCAAGTTCAAGGTTTTTGCCGTCTTTATCCACATAACCGTCGTTGTTTGTATCTTTCCAGCCGGCTTCCGCCAAAAGCTGTTTAGCTCGTTCCACATTATAGGCATTCGGGTCGGTCAGCTGGTCAAAGCCGTAATCCAAAGAAGGCGGAATGGGCGCTTTGCCTGTAATGAAGGTATCCTTAAGCAATACTTTGTTGTAGGTTTCGCGGTCAAGGCAGCTGATAAGTGCAGCACGTATTTTCGGGTCGTGGCACGGGCGGCCTTCGTTCATATTAATCTGCGCCAGTACGGTACGCAGCGAAGCAAGTTCGGAAATATTGTATTTTGCTTTATCCTGGAACAGCTGCAAGTCGCCGGAAGCTATGTTGATTGCCATATCAATTTCGCCCGACTGCAAAGCCATTGCACGGGTGTTGGGGTCATCAATGGTAGGAATTTCGGCCACTTTAAACGGAACTTTGCCGTCCCAGTAATTGGGGTTTGCTTCCATAACGGCTTTGGCCTTGCTGTATTCCTTAACCATATACGGGCCTGTGCAGATAGGCCCCTGTTTTGCATAATCGCGGTCTGTTACGCTGGTATCAATAATAATGAACAGCGGGTCGGCCAGCATGCCCGGCAGAGTCGGCACCGGATTTTTAGTTTTAATAATTAAATTCTGGCCGTCGGCAGTAATGCTGTCGAACTGGAAGAAGGTTTCCGCACGGTTGGATTTTTCAAAAGTACGTTCAATGGATTTTTTTACGGCGTCGGCAGTTACTTTGTTGCCGTTGCTGAATACCGCTTTATCATTAATTTTAAAAGTCCAGGTCAGCTTATCGTCGCTGATAGACCAGCTTTCGGCAAGCCACGGAGTTAGATTCATTTTATCGTCAAATTTAACAAGGCATTCGCCAAGGCCGTAACGCATTACAACCCAGCTGAAGAAATTATCGGTAGGTTCAAGGCTGTCGGCAAAGTTGGTAACGCCAAATTTTACCGTATCTTTAGCCGCACCGCTTTTTGCGGAATCATCACCGCCGCAGCCTGCTGCCGCAAAAGCAAGTAATCCCATCATGGCAAGCGCTGCCGTAATTTTTGCTGTTTTTTTCATAAATACATCTTCCTTTCCGTTATATACCATCCATTAAACAGTTTTTATTCTTCCTGGCGCGGGTCGAGTACGTCGCGCAATGCGTCGCCCCACAGGTTAAAAATTACTACCGTAACAAAAATTGCAAGGCCCGGAAAAATCATCAGCCACGGTGCCGTTTGCAGCTGCTGCCTGCCTTCGTTAAGCATTAAGCCCCATTCCGGCGCAGGCGGCTGTGAGCCGAAGCCAAGAAAGGAAAGCCCCGCCAGCTCCATCATCATGGCACCGATATCGGACGCCGCCGTTATTACCATCAGCGGCAGAATATTCGGCAGGATATGTTTCCATAATATATGTGTTGAAGTGCCGCCGTTAACTATTGCGGCTTCTACAAAGTCGCGTTTTTTTATTTTTAAAACCATGCTGCGTGCAAGGCGGGCATATTTGGTCCATGTTACAATCGTCAGCGCTATAATGGCGTTAATAAGGCTGCCGCCCAAAATACCGGCAACGGCTATGGCCAGAATCATGCCCGGAAAAGAAATCATCATATCGGAAATGCGCATAATGACGATATCCACCTTGCCGCCGTAATAACCTGCCAGTACGCCAAGCGTTGTGCCAACCGCAAAAATAATTGTTACAAGCAGCAGCACACTCGAAAGCGAATAGCTTGCGCCGTACAAAATGCGGCTGAAATTATCGCGCCCCAGTTTATCGGCGCCGAATAAATGCTCCGCGGAAGGCGGCAGGTAAGCGTTCTGCATTACTGCTTCAAGCGGGTCATACGGCGCAATTAACGGCGCTGCCAGTGCCACAGCAATAAGCAGCAGCACAAAAAAACTTGATACCGCAAAGGCACGGTTGGTTTTTAAACCATTTATAAGTATCTGCATATTATTTACCTGCCTTTCTTAAGCGCGGGTCAAGATGATTATAGGAAATATCAACTATAAGGTTAATTACCATATACATCAGCGCTATCCACAGCACTATGCCCTGCACCAGCTGAAAATCGCGGTAAATAATTGATTGTACGGCAAGGTAGCCAAGCCCCGGCCACGAAAATACTATTTCAACAACGGCCGCGCCGCCCAAAAGGTTGCCAAAGGATAACCCCAGCAGGGTAATCAGCGGCAGCATGGCGTTCGGCAGAACTTCCTTCCATAAAATATGGCTTTCGCTCATGCCGCGGGCACGCGCGCCGACAACATAATCCTGGTTAAGTTCTTCAAGCACCGTTGCGCGCACCTGGCGGGTGTATTTGGCCGCCATAACTATGCCCAGCGTTAAAGCAGGCAGCACCAGCGTTTCGGGGCTTACGCGCCCGCCTACAATAGGCAGCAGGCCAAGTTTCAGACCAAAAATCCACAGCAGCATCAGGCCCATCCAAAAGTTAGGTACCGATACACCGACAAAAGTAAGCCCGCGCACCATATAATCGAACCAGCTGTTGTGCTTAACGGCGCTGTAAATACCTGCCGGTATGGAAACCAGAAGCATAAAAACCGTAGACGCCACGGCGAGTATTACCGTTGCAGGCAGGCTGTGCATTAATTCTTCTATAACAGGCTTTTTAACCATGTACGAGAAGCCGATATTACCCTGAACAGCCCTTCCGAGCCAGTCGAGATACTGGAAGATAAACGGCTTGTCCAATCCAAGTTCATGGCGCAGAGCTTCAACTTCCTGCTGGCTTACAACAATATCCTCGTTGCCGGCAATCATCTGGCGCACAGGGTCGCCCGGCGACAGCATTACCAGCGCAAAGGTAATAAAGCTGATGCCCAGAAGCACAAGCACTATCTGCCCAATGCGCCCTAACAACTGTTTATTTGACAAAACACACCACTCCCTAACCAAAACTCCTGATAACCAAAATAAAACTCCCTGCCGTTTCAGTTTGGCAGCAGGGAGTTTACAAACGCTTAAGTTTATTTTAATTCTCTTGCTACCATGCCGTCACACGCAGCACCGGAAAGCATTAAAGGCAGGCTGCTGACTTGCAAAGCTGCTTACAGCGGCGGGACCGTACCGGTTTTACACCGGGTTTCCATTTTAAGCCACAAGGCACCTTTAACCAGTTTATTCAATTATCATGTTTTAATTTTAGCACTAATTACTAATAAAGTAAATAATTTTTTTGTTAAAAATTTTAATTAGTATTTTATACGGTATACCCGTATGGGTATACCTTCCTAAAAGTGCAAAACCTGTACCGCCTTGCGGATAAAGCTTATCGGCCAGCAGTCCGCAAATATTTTGCTTGTGCTGCGTATACCTTATCCCGGCAGTACAGGTAATTTATTAAAACGTTACAATCAGCTGGCTCCAGAGGGTATCATAGCTCTTATCGTCTTTGTTGCCTTCAAAATCATGCCATTCAAGGCCAAGCACCATATTTTTAGCTACAGTATAGTAACCTGCAAGCTTGTAACCTTCAAAGCCCTGCAATTCATTGAATCCATTAGCAAAATCTCTATAAGGATATTCACCATTCATGGTATGAGAAATAGTGGTGCCGCCGGGCTGGTCAAAATACTGGGCTACCAAACCGTATGACCCTACTTTGGATGCTTTAGCGCCTTTATAAGTTGCCGTTACAACATAACCGTCATCCTCACCGGCAGCGTCTTCAATACTGCTGTTCAAATACATTGCGCCAAGTCTTACATCTCCGAAGTTGTAATTAAGGCCGGCATGCCAGATTTTGTTGTCTTCATCAGCTTTATAGTCACCATCTGCATCAGAGAATTTGTAATAACCAGCATCTACGGTTAATTTGTCAAATTTAGCACTTGCAGAACCGCCGTAAACGTAAGTATAATTCCAACCTAACTGTTTAGGAGCACGGCCTGCTACACCTTCAATTTTAATGTCTTTGCCATATGAAGCAATAATACCGTCAAGGTTTTCATCAAAAATGTTGCCTTCGGCAAAATAAGCCCAAGTACGGCCTGCACGTACATCCAAACCACCAAGACGGCCTTGTACAAATGCACGATTCATATCAAGCTTGTCTTCAGCTACAGCATTGTTAAACTTCTGTTTGTTTTCCAAACGGCCCTGATAAGTCCAGTCTTCATTAATCTGACCGCTTAAAAGTAAACGAGTACGTAAAGCGGAGCTATTGTTTCCGTAACCATGTTTTGTAGCACCGCCGCCGCTGTAATCAGCATAATGGGCACGGATATTACCGGCAATTTTAAAATTATCAGCTTTCTTTTCCAAATTAGCTACGCGCACGCCAAGGCTGTCGAGCTCGTCGGCAAATTCAGCCGCCAACTTGTCAACATTTGCACCCTTCGCCATTGCTTTGGCAACAATCTGTGCCATTTCGTAACGTGTCATCAGCTTATCGCCGCCGTAAGTACCGTCGGTGTAACCGTCAACCACGCCTTCTGCCGCAAGTTTGTTAACCGCGTCATAAGCCCAGTGGCCTTCCGGCACATCGCTGAACGGGTTGGCAGCATACGCAGATGCCGTTACACCCAATGCCATTGCCATAGCAAGCACTAAAGATTTTTTCATACAGTTTTCCTCCAGACATTTTCCATTTATATAATGCCAATGCTGTACGGCAGTGAAGCCTCCTGGTTACCTCCGCCCCCGCACGCACACCGGCAAAATATACTCAATAAGCGTCTACGCCGCCGCGCCCGCCGCCTACAACGCGTACGTTTACTACGTTAAACGCTGCCTTAATTACCGGCAGCCAGCGGCTTACAAGAGCAGTACGCAGTTTTTCCGCACCGGCAAGTATTAACAGCGAACTACCGCTGATGTTAATGTTTTCCAGCGGATTAATGTATTTTTCAAAATCTGCTTCACCCATTGCCGTTTTTAAACGCACAAGCCCGTCCAAAAGCTCCGGCTTTTCAAACGCGGCACGCACCTCAAATTTTTCAAAAGGTTCTGTTTTTATGCTTTTGTTTTCAGCATGAACAAATTCTTCATCCAATCTTCCGCCATAGCCCAAAAAATCTTCTGCCATTTTTAATTCCTCCTGTCTGAATAAATAATTAAAACCGTCCCCGGTTTTTCGGAAACGGTTTTTATGCAAAGATACATTAACGCCTTAATACGCAATTATCAATACATACCCGTCTCCCGCAGGCTAAGCTAAATGCTTATGTGCAGCAATCTGCTGGCTTGGGCTTAACCAAAACCTGCCTGCATAACAGGCGTGCCCTTACAGCGGCGGGACCGCACCGGCTTTGCACCGGTTAACATTACTGCACAACAATATTAACTTGGTTATATTTTAGCACTACTTATCATTAATGTAAATACACTATCAGTAAATTTTACTATTTAATTTTATATATCGTATACCCGTATGGGTATACAACATTATCCTTTTATTTAATACACCAGCCAATCATTAAAATTCACCAAAGTAGGTTTTCTTTAAACGGTCAAATTCCTGTGACTTTCTAAAGTTTCTCAAGCCTTCATTTAATTTGCTTAAAAATTCTTTGTCACCTTTTCTTACGGCGAGAGCAACATTATCTGTTTTTAAATCGCCGGAGGCAAATTTAATTTTATCCGCATAACCGTTTGCTATAAAAAAGCTGCCGGCCGATTTGGAAATTACGGCACAATCGGCTTCGCCGCCAATTACTTTGGCCATTGCTTCTTCTATGCTCGGTGTTTCAATAACTTTGGCAGCGCCGCCAAAATCATTAACCATTGCCAGTGCAAAACTGTTATGTTTTACGGCAACAATCTTGTCTTTTAAAGCGCTTATATTATCTGCCGTAAAATCGTTTCCGGCAGCAACAGCAATCCTGAACCCGTCATTCAAATAACTTTCCGAAAAATCAACCGCCTGCTGCCTTTCCGGTGTAACACTGAAACCGGAGGCAATTACATCATAACGTTTGCCGTTAAGCCCGTTTATTAAATCATTTAAGCCGGTATTTACAAATTCACACCCGCTGTAACCCATGTTTGCAGCCACGCCGCGCATAAGTTCAACATCAAACCCGGTAAAATTATCCGTGCCCTTCTGGTAATACTCAAAAGGCGGAAAGTTGGCGTCAAGCCCCACTTTAAGTACCCGGGAACCTTCCTCCCCAGCTTCTTTCTGCCCTGCGCGCGCTGCTATCAAAAGCATGCACACAAGGCTCATAACAACAAGCAGTAATCTTTTCATAAAAAAACACTCCCCCAACCTGTAAGAATTGTGAGAGTGTAAACCTTGCATCCGGTTATGCTTTTATTATAAACCTGTTAAATACTAAAATCAACCGTATTTAATTAAGTTTTTTATATTTATAAATACTTTAATACGTTTTATTTTTTCTATCTTTTAGAATTATATATCACATTTCTGTATGGGTATAAAAATAAACCCCGGAACTTTTAAATTCCGGGGTTTACAGGTATTACACCGCTTTATTGATAAAATTACCAGTCAAGGTTTTCGGTTTCAACGCGGCCTCTGCCGGTAAGGGCATCCAGCATAATGCGCTGTTCAAGCTGTGCGGCAAGTTTTTTGGTAAATTTAACGGTATCCGGGTTTACGGACATGCTGTCGATACCGCTCTTAATGAGGAATTCGCAGAATTCAGGATATACGCTCGGTGCCTGGCCGCAGATGGAAACGGTTTTGCCGTCTTTATGGGCAACTTCGATAAGGTGGCGGATTGCACGGCGTACTGCCAGATTGCGTTCGTCATAAATATGGGATACGGTGTCGTTGTCACGGTCGCAGCCCAGAATCAGCATGGTAAGGTCGTTAGAACCGATGGAGTAACCGTCAACATATTTGTTGAACTGGTCGGCAAGAATAATATTGGAAGGAATTTCTGCCATCAGCCATACTTTAAAGTCTTTGCCGCGTACAAGACCTTCGCCTGCCATAATGGCGGTAACTTTTTCACATTCTTCTACGTTGCGGCAGAACGGAATCATTACGTTAAGGTTTTTAAGGCCGAATTCTTCGCGTACTTTGCGTACTGCCTGGCATTCCAGTTTGAATGCTTCTACATATTTCGGGTCATAGTAACGGGAAGCGCCGCGCCAGCCAAGAAGTGCGGAAGGTTCATACGGCTCAAATTCGTCGCCGCCCTTCAAATCGCGGTATTCGCTGGATTTGAAATCGCTGAAGCGCAGGGTTACCGGACGCGGAGCCATTGCCTGGCATACCTGGCGGATGCCTTCGGCAAGCTGGTCAACAACTTTTTCCGGATGGCCGGTTTTAATAAGATACAGCGGATGTTCGTGAATGTAAGTGGTCCAGATAAATTCTTCGCGCATCAGGCCAATGCCGTCGCAGGGCAGTGCGGAATATTTTTCTGCAAGGTCCGGGTCACCGAGGTTCATGTAAATTTTGGTGCCGGTCGGCGGGAAGTATTCGGCAACGGGAGCAGCAGCCTGAGACTGTGCTTCCGGTTTCTTTTCTTCCAGAATGCCTTCATATACAACGCCATGGGTTGCGTCAACGGTTACATCAATGCCGTCGGGAACGGTAGTGGTTGCAGCTTCACCGCGGCTCTTGGTGCCTACGATACACGGAATGCCAAGTTCACGGCTTACAATGGAAGCGTGGCAGGTCATTCCGCCGCTGTCGGTTACAATGGCTTTGGCTTTCTTCATAGCCGGTACCCAGTCAGGGGCGGTCATTTCGGTTACGAGGATTTCGCCTTCCTTGAATTCGTCGATATGGGACGGGTCGAGGATAACGTGAGTGCGGCCGGATACAAGGCCCGGGCTTGCGGGCAGGCCTTTAACGATAACCTTGCGGTCGGTAGCTGCTGCTTTTGCTTCAACTTTAGGTTTGTTTTCTTTATTGCGGCGGCTCCATACGGTTTCGGGGCGTGCCTGGAGAATCCAGATTTTGCCGTTGCGGGAATCAATGCCCCATTCCATATCCATATAGCAGCCATAATGTGCTTCAATTTTTTTAGCGTAGCCTGCAAGTTCAAGAATCTGTTCGTCGGTAAGGGTCTGAACATTGCGTTCTGCTTCCGGTACGGGCAGTTCTTCGCAGTCGCCGCCTTCTTTGCGCACAAGCATAACGTCCTGCTCGTTTACGCAGCGGTCAACAATTTTATTTTCTGCTTTGGAAACGGTGTAGTTATCCGGGGTAACGGTACCCTGTACAACATATTCGCCAAGGCCGAATGCAGCTTCAATAAGGATGTTGCTGTCGTCGCCGGTAGCAACGTTAACGGTAAACATAACGCCGGCGGCTTTGCTGAATACCATCATTTGAATAACTGCGCTGAGAGCTACTTCGATATGGTCGAAGCCCTGTTTTTCACGGTAGTAAACGGCGCGGTCGGTAAAGCAGGAAGCATAGCATTCCTTAACTTTGGCAATGATGTTTTCTGCGCCTTTTACGTTAAGGTAAGTATCCTGCTGGCCTGCAAAGCTGGCATCCGGCAGGTCTTCTGCGGTTGCGCTGCTGCGTACTGCAACATAAGGTTCAGCTTCGCCAACTTTTTTGCCCAGTTCTTCATAAGCTGCGGCAATGGCTGCTTTTAAATCTTCCGGCATTTCCTCTGCCATAATGGCTTCGCGCAGGCGTGCGCTTACGTCGCGCAGCAGGGCGCTGTTTTCAACGTCGGTAAGTTCAGCCAGGATAGCCTGCATTTTTTCTTTCAGGCCGCTCTTTTCAATAAAATATCTATAAGCATATGCAGTAGTTGCAAAACCATACGGTACAGGTACATCAGTTTTAGATGTCATTTCACCAAGAGAGGAAGATTTGCCGCCTACAATGGCAACGTCGCCTCTTTCCATTTGCTCGAACCAGAGAAGAAATTCTTTTTCCTTATTCATGTCCGTTACTCCTTTGTAATATACTTTTAGGGTTGCACCCTTAATATAGTGTATACTATATCACACTTGTGTATTATATTCAAGCTGTTTTAAAAATTTCTCCAAACATTTTACAAAAGCCCGCCATTTTATTATGACGGGCTTTAAATTAAACTATTTTAAATTATTTAGGGTTTTTACGGCTCCACAGATAGCCGATTGCCATTAAAACAACACCGGCAACGTCGGTATACAGGCCCGGGTCGATAAGGCCGAGGCCGCCGAAGAAGAACAGGCAGCGCTGCAGGAAGTTAAGATGGCGGGTAAAGTACGCGCCCATTGCCGCAGCAACGCCAACCATGCCCAAAATAGCCGTGCAGCACGAGAAGATAACGCCGAACGGAGTAGCGTTAATCATCAGAATTTCAGGCGACAGTACAAAGATGTACGGAATGATGAACGCCGCAATAGCCAGTTTGGAAGCGTTGATACCGGTACGCAGCGGGTCGCCGCCGGAAATACCGGAACCGGCGTAAGCTGCCAGAGCAACCGGCGGGGTAATATCGGCAACAATGCCGAAGTAAAATACGAACATATGCGCTGCCAGTACAGGCACATCCATCTGGATAAGGGCCGGTGCAGCAATAGTGGAAGTAATTACGTAGTTAGCGGTTGTAGGCACGCCCATGCCGAGGATAAGGGAAGTAAGCATGGTAAATACCATTGCCGGCATAAGGTGGCCGCCTGCAAGGTCGAGCAGTGCGGTTGCCATTTTAAGGCCAACGCCGGTTTTGGTTACAACGCCGATGATAATACCGGCGGTTGCGCAGGCAATAAGTACGCCCAAAATGCCTTTGGAACCGTTAATCATGCCGTTTACAAAATCTTTAAAGGTAATGCGGGTTGATTTGCGCAGGCAGGAGCTTACAATTGCAAGCACAATGCCTACCAGAGCTGCACGCATCGGAGTATAACCGTTAGTAAGGAAGTAAATGATAGCGATAAGAGGAATTACCAGATGTCCTCTTTCTACGAAGATGGATTTATAGCTCGGCATTTCGTCACGGCTCATGCCTTTAAGGCCGAGTTTCTTGGCTTCAAAATGTACGCCCAGCCAAATGCCGGTAAAGTACAGAATAGCCGGAATAACGCCTGCTTTAACAACTTCCATGTAAGGAACGCCTACAAATTCAGCCATCAAAAATGCTGCCGCGCCCATTACAGGAGGCATTAACTGGCCGCCGGTAGAAGCCGCAGCTTCAACGGCACCGGCAAAGTCTTTGCCGTAGCCTAATTTTTTCATCATCGGAATGGTGAACGAGCCGCTGCCTACTACGTTGGCAACGGAGCTGCCGGATACGGTACCTTCCAAAGCACTGGAGATAACCGCTACTTTGGCAGGGCCGCCGGATGCCCAGCCGGCAATAGCATTGGAAATATCAATGAAGAATTTGCCAAGGCCGGTAGTTTCAAGGTAAGCGCCAAACAAAATGAACAAATAAATGAAGGTAGAAGATACGCCCATCGGGGTACCGAAAATGCCTTCGGTTGTATAGTACAAGTAGTTTACAAGTTCATGCAGGCCAAGGCCGCGGTGAGCAATAATGCCCGGCAGCATGCGCCCGAACAAACCGTACAGCACAAATAAAATGGCAATGGTAATCATCGGCCAGCCAACTACGCGGCGTGCGCCTTCAATTACAAGCAGCGTGCCAATCAGCGCTATAATATAGTCCGTTTCGTTGTTCATACCTGCACGCAGTACCAAATCGTGGTAGAACACAACTATGTACATCGAAACCGCAACGCCTACAACGGAAAATCCAACGTCAATCCAGTTCATTTCCTTACGCGACCACGATTTGCGCATCGGGTAAAGCAAAAATACCAGGGCAAAACCAAAGGCCAGATGAATGGCTCTTTGCAGCTGCGCGTCTAAAATACCAAACGCCGCAGTATAAACCTGAAAGATACAGAAAACAATGCAGATAGCATTAATAATCGTATTCCAAATGCCCGTAAGTTCCCTCTTATCCGATTCTTTATCGTATTTTCTTAATATTTCTTCTGCGGAAAGCTGAGCCTTTTCAATATCGTCCATAATTTCTTTCTTTAAATCCATTACATCCACCTCTCACAAACAAATTTTATAAAAACAAACTCATTCCAGCCAGTAACGGTAACGCGGTTCTGCTTTTATGGTAAGCAGCGTGCCGTGCCCGAACATCTTACATAAATCATATACAGTTTCATTATGCAGTATTTTGGGGCTCGCCTGCACTGCGGGCCGCATTTTTATAATTTTATAAGGCCGGTTTAATGTAAGTTTAAAATGCCCGTCAGGCAGCGCTTCAAATTTCCCTTCAGAGGCCGAAAACGGAAAGCCGCACCCCTGCGACTGGTAAATGGTATGCGTTAAAACCATATCATCCGCGCCGTTAACGGTAAAATTATCGCGCCACAGCGTAAGCTCATAAGAATGCTTGAATTCCATCTGCCAGGTTTCTCCCGGTTCAACCGCAAAACATGCTTTTGCACCGCGCTCCGGCAGCATGGCAACTACAAGCTGCGAAGCATACCAGTAAAACAAACCTGCGGCGGCAATAACGCTGCATATAAAAACCGTATATAATTTAGATACACCCCGGTTACCGAGCACAAACGCTGACCGGGGCGTCTCTTTAAACCACATTGTTATTTTTCTTTAAAGAATTTTTCAGCGCCTGCATTTACAGGAATGGACATGCCATCCATAGCGCTTTCTTTAGTGATTACATTTGCTGCGGAATGAGCTGCTTTAAGACGGTCGAGGTTGGTGTAGATAGCCTTGGTTACAGCATAACCGGTATCGGCATCCATCTTGTCGGTTACAGCAAGCATGCAGCGTACTGCTACTGCGGAGCAGTCGGCAGCCTGTTTATTATAGGTGTTAGCCGGAATGTTAACTTTGGTGTAGAACGGATATTCTTTAATCAAAGCATCTGCTTTATCCGGAGCAACCGGCAGCAGAACTACATTGTTCTGGGTAGCAATATCCTGAATTGCTGCGGTCGGATGGCCTGCGGTTACGAAAGCAACATCAACGTTGCCGTCTTTCAGTGCGCTGGAAGCTTCAGCAAAGGAAAGGTACTGAACGTTAATATCATCGTAAGTAACGCCATATGCTGCAAGAATCTGGCGTGCGTTTGCTTCGGTGCCGGAACCAGGTGCGCCTACTGCTACGCGTTTTCCTTTAACCTGGGAAAGGTCGGTAATGCCGGTTTCGGCAAGGGTTACAATCTGAATGGTTTCCGGATACAGAGTTGCCAGGCCATAAAGGTTGGTAACTTTTTTGTCTTTAAACATTTCGGTGCCGTTTACGGCATAATAAGCGTTATCGTTCTGAATGAAGGCGATATCAACCTGCCCCTGCTGCAGCATGTTAATGTTGGCAATGGATGCGCCGGTTGCCTGTGCAGAAGCGTTGCAGCCCGGAATATTCTTGTTAAGGATATCCGCAATTGCGCCGCCGAGCGGATAATACGTACCGGCAGTGCCGCCTGTTGCGATATTAATGAATTTCTGCGTTGCGGCTTTACCGCCTGCCTGGTCTTCACCACCGCCGCAGCCTGCGGCAAGTACAGCAAAGAGCATCATGGACATTAAAAAAGCCAATAATTTTTTCATAGTTTTCCCCCCTGTAAATAGTGAACGAATATCCTTCTTGAATGTAAACAGGTATTACGCCACATTATTATGTTGTTAAATTCGCTTTTTTTTCACAAATTCCTGCAAAGCTGTTTTTATTTTTGGCATTTTATTGTTTGTATACAATATTCTTTTTAAATACATTTTAAAATTGCCTGTTTTATGTAAACTTTTGCAAAAAAACTGTAACTATGTTATCATTAATAAGTAAAAATATGTAAGCATTACAAACTTATAATAAAAGGATGTGTTATAAATGCAAAACAACAATGCTTATAATCTTCAGCTTGCCAAAACCCTTTTTGAAAACACTTATGCGGCAAGAGTATTAAACGACAACAAAGACGTTATCGGCAAACTGCGTATTGTGCCCTGCCTGCCGCTTGACAGAAGCCTGCTTCCTGCCAACGCACCGCAGGTAAACCCGTTTCTTCTGGTTATTGTAGACGATGCCGATATCAACAAAGACAACCTTATCGACTTTGAAGAACGTGTATCCCTGGCACTTTTAAAACGCTTCTCCACCGAAACCGTTGCTTTCCAGCACTGCCAGTTCTACTATCCTTCCCCGGCATTTATTTTTGAACAGCCCGGTGCAACCGACACTCCGCTGCCGCCGACCCCTGTAATGTAAGCACAAACTTAACAAACAAAAAATTAAGCATCTGCTTTGGAGTTCTTCTTCCAAAACAGATGCTTTTTTATTTTGCATGTTTAATTAACGCATTCCTTCTACAACGTCAATACCAGATGCCATAAATTCTGCGGCCATTTTCTTTATCACCGGGCATAACTGTTTATCACCATTTTCATCTTTCTTTTTAGTACAATTTGCTAAATGTACATAATCAGGTGCAAGTGTTTTAATACGCTCTACTTTCTTTTGTAGTTTTTCCTTGTCGCCAATTATAATATCTCCACATCCATTGCAAGTAAAACATGCCAAAATCTGTGGTCCTTCCTCACCATAACGTGCCAGTGTTTCATTCTTATCATTTAAAACATTAAAACAACTGGAACCTGTACAACCTGCGCTCGACTTCAAGCATCTTAAAATAACTGCTTTTTTCATCATCCATTCCTCCATAAAATATTTTTTATTTATAGGATTACAATTTATAATTGCTTGCAAATTTCCTATGGTACATGCGTTCTGCCAAATAGTCAATTCCGTCTTTAGTACGGCAGGCAGTTCCATAAGTAAATCTTAACGGTATGCTGTAAACATTGTTTGTTTTTACGCATTTCAAATTTTTTAATCCTTCATTATTAGTTATTTTTTCTATGCATTTTCCATAATCCATATGGCTGCATACCACAAATAAAACATCAGGATTTTCTTTCATTATATCTTCATATCCAATCACAGGCGGAGTTTCACTTACAACACCTCCAATATTTGTTACCATATTGCCTACTAATTTAGTCTTATCATATGAAATCATTGAACTTAAAAATTCTACTATCATAACGTGTGGTTTATATAAATCTTTCGTAACACTATTAATTAAATCTATTTCCGCATAGGTTTCATTAATAATTTCTTTTGCCCTTTCCTCTCTATTAAATACTCTACCCAAATCAGAAATAAACTTCATTTCAGTATCTACTGTTTCATCATATAAATGTTTAGATGGTGAATTTGTATTAAGCGGCACTAAAGTTTTTATTCCTTTACTATTCCAATAGTCCGTATTATTCAATCTATTACGAATAAAAACGCATTGTTGGGCAATTATAAGATCCGGATTCATGTTAAGTATATATTCCATATTTAAATACTTTGATTTAATTTTTCTTATCGTTTCAAATTTTTTAGCATTTTCTTCTTTCATTGCATAGTTACGGTTATTTTGTGCCACCGCTGTTATATTATTACTATCAACGCCTAAATCCAATAAAGTTTCTGTTTCGTTTTCTCCTACTACAATGACATGCTTCGGTACACCGCTAAAACACTGTACATTTCTACCTTTAACAAAATAATTATCTATACTAATATTAGTTATATTTATTTTATTTAAAGTATCCTCTTTAATGCTCTCACTACATCCTGCAATAAAAAACATTAAAATAATCATACAAAACAATAACTTTACACGCATTATGCCCTCACTCCATATTTTGGGGAATATAACATATACAAGAATACAGGTGAACCAATTACAGAAACTATTATACCTATCGGAATTTCTCCTTCATATAACAATAGTTTACTGCACAAATCCGCAAAAACTAAAAATATACCACCTGTAATAGCACTAAACGGCACTAAATATAAATGATTGCTGCCAACAACTTGTCTGCATAAATGAGGTATTATTAAGCCAACAAAGCCTATCATTCCAACATTATATACAATCATTCCTATAAGAATTGCTATTACAATTATATAAACCTGCCGTGCTTTTCCTAAATTTTTACCAAGCGTAACCGCAATATTATCACCAAAAAGCATCATATTAAGCACTCTAAAACGACTGCAAAAAAACACGATTGATATTAAAGCAATTAATGATAGAATTTTTAAATTTCCCCAATTAGCATTTCCTAAATTTCCCATAAGCCAAAAAGTTATATTCTGTATTTTTTCTGCATCAGAATATAAAGTTATAAGAAGGCTTACACAAGCCGAGCATACCCCATTTAATGCAATTCCTGATAACAACAGGGAAAATGTGTTGTTTTTATAAAAAATATTATTTAATACGACTATAATTAAGGAAACTGTAACCGCACCTATAAAAGAAAAAATACCAATACTATCAAAATAAAAAATTTGTGTTATATCTAATAAAATTCCTATTACTGCACCCAAGCTCGCACCAGAAGAAATACCTAATATATATGGTTCTGCCAAAGGGTTGCACAAAACAGCCTGCATAACACAACCGCAGACTGCAAGACTGCTGCCAACAATTAAAGCCGTTATAAATCTTGGCAAGCGAAAATAATAAATCACATCATTTAAAATAGAGTTTTCTGGTTTATTTAAAATTAAATTTTTAAGAATGTCAGCAGTTTGTAAAAAATCAATTTTTACAACGCCTACACTCAAACAAAGAATTAAAATTATTATTGTTATAAATATTATTAATGAAATTTTGCCAAACTTAATCATTATACACGACCACAATTCTTCCATTTTTTAAGCACATAACTTCAGCATTTACTTCAAACATACACTTTATGAAATCATGAGTGAATACATCATTTGGCTTACCGCATTTATATATTTTTCCATCTTTTAAAGAAATTATATAATCACAATACATTGCCGCTAAATTCAAATCATGAATTGCCGCTATAACTGTAATGTTTTGCTCTTTTATCGTTTTTAATAGCTGTAATTGATATTTTACATCAAGGTGATTAGTCGGTTCATCTAAAATCAAGTATTTTGTTTTTTGTGTTAAAGCTCTTGCAAGCATTACCCGCTGCTGTTCCCCACCAGACAAACCAGAAAAATTGCAGTCCGCAAAGTTTCTCATTCCTACAATATCCAAACTATCATAAGCAATTTTATAATCTTCCTCATTATCCCTTTCCATAATTTTTTTATAAGGAGTTCTGCCCATTAGGACTATATCTAAAACGGAAAAATTAAAATTATTGTAATTATGCTGTGCAAGTACAGCCTGCTTTTGAGCACTTTCTTTAAATGTATAACTGTTAATATTTTGATTATCTAAATATATAATTCCATTATCAGGTTTTAATATACGATAAATACATTTTAATAAAGTACTTTTACCGCTGCCATTCGGGCCAATGATGCCCGTAAATTTATTGTTCAAAAATTCTACGCTGATTCCATTAAGTATTTCCCTATCACCAAATTTTTTATTTACATTTTCAATTTTTATACTCATTCAGAATCACCCATTTTATATGAACTTTTTAAAATTAAATAAACAAAAAGCGGAGCTCCTAAAAACGCAAAAATTATTCCTAATGGAATATCCACGCCTTTTATTGCAATTCTGGACACTATATCCATAACAACCGTTACTAACCCGCCAAATAAAACCGTAGTTAAAAGCATTTTCTTATGATTAGCACCAACGAGAGCTCTAATAAAATGCGGAACAATTAAACCAATAAAGCCTATAGTACCAGCATTAAGCACTGCAAAACCTACAAGCAAACCATTTATAAACAAATACCTTATTATGTATTTATGCAAGTCAACACCTAATATTATCGCCTGTTCTTCACCAAAAAGCATCATATTCAAAATTCTCGTTTGTGTATAAAAAAACATTAATGCTATTATAACGATAATAAATAGAATACACACGCTTTCTATTTTGGCATTTGCAACATTACCCATCATCCAATAAGTTATAGCTTCCATACCTTCTTTATTTTTACCAAAGTACACAATCATACCTGATATACCGGAGCAAATTGTTCCCAATACAACGCCGCCAAGCAATAATTTAGTAGAATTGCTTTCCTTATTTATGCCAGAAATAATAGCAACCAACATCGAAACAGCAAAAGCACCAAAACAAGCAGCTATACCTACTACCTGACTGCCGAAAATACTGCCTAATCCAAAAAAAATAGCAGCCGTTGCACCCAAACTAGCACCAGAAGATACACCTAAAATATATGGGTCTGCCAAAGGATTTTTTAATATCGCCTGCATAACCACGCCTGATAAGGTAAGTGCCATACCTATTGACAAAGCCAAAAAAATTCTTGGAAAACGCAAATCAATAATTATATCTAAAGTTTTTCCGTTTAAATCATTTAAATTTACAGAAAAAATTTTATTTAAAATTACACAATAAACATCATAAAAGCTAATATCAACAAACCCTACTTTAAGCCCTAATAAAACTGTAATAATTATAGTTATACATAAAATGAAATTTAATATTTTTATATTTACGGATTTCATTCTTACACCACAATTTAATAAACTAAAACAGAAGGGGTCATCCCCCTTCTGTTTTTACTTTTAATTAAATATCAAAAGTAGCTGATAATACGAAAGTTCTCGGTGCGCCTAACGTTAAGCTGCTGCTGCCCGAACGTGCCTGCCAGTAATCTTTACCGCCGATATTATAGCACATTGCATCAATTGTAACCGGCGTATTATTTAATTTTGTTTTATAAGACATGCCTAAGTCAAATTTTGCATAAGCAGGTACATCTAAATCACCGTTGTTTATTGTAGACGAACCCAGATATGTTACTCTGCCAATAAAGGAAATGTCTTCATCAGGATGGTAAACTGCACCTAAAGAACCAGACCATCTTGCTGCACCATTAACTCTATCACCTTTATTATCTTTAGCGTCTAAATACATAAGACCGCCAATCAAATCCCATTTCTTGTCAATATTACCTGAAATAGCCCATTCAAAACCTTTATTTTTTTGTTCTCCGTCAAGCCTTAAATATTTTTTACCATTTTCCCATTTATCAACTGTATTAGCTTGCTCAATTTCAAATACATTAAAAGTATTATAAAAATTGCCGGTTTTTACTTTTACGCCAATTTCATTTTGTTTAGTTTTTGCCGGGTCTAAAATTTCTCCAGCATTTGCATAATCTGTAGATACCATTGAACCGATACCAAAGCTTTCAGAATGACTGGCGTATGCCATTACATCAGGCGTAATTTTATAGCTAACAGCATAAGTCGGGCAAATTGCATCGCTTTCCTGCTTATCGCTACCAACAGGAGTTCTATTTGTCTTATGTCCGTGCAAACCTAAAGTCACTTGCAATTTATCATCTAATGCTTTTAAAGTATCAACAATATGCCACCCCGTCATTTGAGCATCTTGAGAATGTGGCGGGTTATAGGTTGCAAGCCCAGGATTATTCCAAGAATTATGTTTAAATAAATTACCTGTGCCGCTCCAACTCCAATTAGCATTATTGCCTATATCGTAAGTATACCAGTTTTTATCAGCACCAATAATATATTCGTTTTTCACCTCGCCGATTTTAAAATCTCCTTTAAAACCAATACCCAAATATTTTTTAGTTAATGCTAACGGATAATTTGTTAAACCTATTGTAAAATCGCCATTATTATTAATTACAGTTGGATTACCGTCTATGTAGCCGTACCAATCTTCTCTGTGATAACCGGCATTTAAAAAGGCGGAAAGATGTTCAGATAATTTTTGTTCATGATTTAATGCAGCTATCCAATTATCATATTCATTATACGTCCAGTCCGGTTTATAAAGTTTGCTTGAATCCGGAGCATCCGGCAAACTTGTCACACTGCCGCTTTTAAAGCTAATTGCGCCCGGTCCGCCTTCATGATCAGTATGGTTATAACCTAATAACAAATTTGTTTTAGAATTATCGTCTTTATGGTCAAAGTTAATAAACAAATTTTGTTGTTCTAAATTTTCTCCGTCTATAACCGTCTCACCATTAATGTTATTAGCAGTAATTCTCAAACCATATTCATTATTTTTACCAAATCTTCTGCCAACATCAATGCCTTCCTCAAAAGACGATCCGCCTCTGTATGTTAATTTTACTTCGGCATTTCCTTCTTCTTCAGCTACTTTCGATTGTAAATTTACAGTGCCGCTAATCGCTTCACTATAACTTGTGCCATTAATACCCAAATTAGGTCCAGATACAACGCTTGCACCCGCAACCCAATAATACGGGATATTCTCTTGTGCTAATAAACCAGGTATTCCATTTACATAAAAGCTATGCCCAGATTGATAAATACCACGAATAGAAATGTCAGTATAAGTACCGCCTCTATCAGCACGAACAGATGGAGATAATGATAATGCGTCAGAAATTCCATAATACGGAGAAGCAAAAGTTTTTATGGCTTTTTCGTTAATATTTAGTAACTGCAAACGGGGTATCCATTACGTCTTGTGTACCTAAAAATCCAATATTGCCGCTACTATTTAACATCCCACCAGGCAGCACGTCTTTATCGCCTTCAACCGTAATGCCTGCTAATTGGTGCGTCTGCACCGCTTCGCCGCTGCCATCTGCCTGCGTACTTACGCTTTGCGCCGTACTGTCAGGTTCGGCAGGTTCTTCTGCACTAGCATAGCTCATAAACCCCATGCTGCTTACAGCACACAGCACTGCCAAAGCCAGTGCTTTTTTCTTACTTTTCAACATCAAAAATACACCTCATTAATAATTTATTTTTTAATTTTCCATGCCGAGCTTGCCGAGTTTCGCTTGCCAGAAAATTAAAAGCTGATTGGGCTTCCTTTTGACGCAAAAACAAAACGCCTGTCTGCAAAAAGGCAGACAGGCGTAATAATTCCTTTCGGTTTGCGCCATTCCGTCTATCGCAGAATGTTTCTTGCGTCTAAATCAGGCAGTTCTTCTGGCTCTGCTTCATCGCTTGCCTTGCCTTCCCAGTTTTTACCCAGTGACATTTTTAAGGCTTGCTCTGCATTACAGCTGCGGGACAGCACAGGTTTTACACCTGTTTCTCTATTAAGCATTAATGCACCTGATTTAATAATTATCGATATAAAGTTTCAGTTATATACTTTTATTATTGATATCAAATATCATATTCAGAAGTATAGCATTATAAGGAATTTACGTCAAGTATTTGTTTTTAATAGTTACAAAAAACTATCGATATCTATTATCAAATATACCCTCATGGGTATTGCTTTTGCATTTTATTAGTATTATACTTTCAATAAATCTTAATATTATCAGCCGCAGGCGTGCCAGGCACTTAATTGAAAATCCGGTATAAGCCGGAACGGTCACGCCGCTGTAAGAGGAGCAAACTCCATTTATGCCACTGGGAAACCGGGAAGGTGGATTTTGCGATGAACCTAAGTCAGAAGAACTACCTGCGGTATCCGATTCCTGCGAGCGATATGGATAAGGAGCAACAGTTTATTTGCTATGCCTTCTCTGCTGCGGGAAAGGCATTATTTATTTTTAGGAGGATTAGTAATGGATTTTATCAGAGAAACAATCATGTATTTTCATAAAGGCGGGCTTGTAATGTGGCCGCTTTTATTTTGTTCGTTTACAGTTTTTGCTATTGCTATTGAGCGTTTTATGTTTTATAAGGCTGCGGATTCCGGTGAAAAGTTTAAAAACGATTACTGCGATTTGCTGAGCCAAAATAATTTGCAGAGCGCTGCGGATTTGGCAAAAGTTACGCCAGGGCAGGTTTCTAAAATAGTTTTTAGCGCTGCCGGCAATGCCGCAACCCAAGAAGATTTAGCCGATTACTTGGAAAACGAACTGGATATTTTTACATCGCTTTTAAAAAACAAGCTGGACTATTTAAGCATTATTGTTACGCTGTCACCGCTGCTGGGGCTTTTGGGCACAATCGTCGGCATGATTGGTGCTTTTAGTATTTTTAATCTTCAGGCGGGCGCGCCGATAGCAATTACAGGCGGTATCGGCGAAGCACTTATTGCAACAGCAAGCGGTTTGTGCGTGGCTATTATTTCTCTTTGTTTCCACGCTTATTTTACGCACCGTATGGATAATATTATTACAAATGCCGAACGCTGCGCTACTGCACTTTTACAAGCTGAAAGAAGGTGTGCCCGCAAATGAAACTGCGCACGGAGCGAAACCGTAAAGTACCTGAACTAAATATTATACCGATGATTGATATTATGTTCTTTTTGCTGGTGTTTTTTATGCTTAGCACGATGTACATGATTGATTTGAAAACTATACCGGTTAAATTGCCGCAAGCTGCCAATGCCAGCGCTGATACAACAACGACTTTTGCAATAACATTAAAAAGTGATGGCAGTATTTATCTAGGCGATAAGGAAACAGATATGCAATCACTTTTAATGCAGGCTGCATTGGAACAAAAAAACAACAGTAATTTTGCAATTGTTATAAGAGCAGAAAAAGATATTGAGTACGGAAGTGTTATTGAACTTGTTGACAAGCTGAAGGGCACAGGCATTACGCGCTTTGGGCTTGCTACCGACGGAGTAGCAAAATGACAGATGAAAAGAAACGGCGCAATGCCGGTTTTATTGGCTCTGCCCTGATACATATTTTAATAGTTTTGGTTATTTCTTTTACCGGATTATTACATTTTTCTTCCGATACCGAAGATATTGTTGAAGTGACATTTTTCGGCGGCGGTGGCGGAGGCGGCAACGGAGTTGAAGCCGCCATTGTAAATGATGGAGCTGCCGGTGAAGAAAGTACTTCTGTTGAAAAAATAGTACAAGATAACAACGACGCAATTCTGGAAGCATCAAAAGATATTCCTCCCTCCTCATCCTCCAAACATAAAGCTGCTGCCGTAAAAAGCAAGGGCAGTTCTGCCGGTACCGGCACCGGGTACGGCAGTGGCCGCGGAAGCGGGACAGGTCCGGGCTCTGGCAGCGGCAGTGGTGGAGGCCATGGAAGCGGGCACGGTACTGGCACAGGCAGTGGCTATGGTGAAGGTACCGGCGTTACGGCGTCACCGGCTGTGCCGCCGCGTATTATTAAAAGCTACCAGCCATCTTATCCATCTGCCGAGCGCAATGCAGGCATTGAAGGTACGGTAGTTATACGCTTTTTAATTGACCAAAACGGTAACGTTGAGGATGTAACCCTTATTAATTCGTCCGGTAATGCTAATTTGGATAATGCCGCCGTATCAGCAGGATATAAATGGCGTTTCAGCCCCGCAAAAAACAACGGCGGCTCGCCGGTACGCTGCTACGCAAGTATACCCATTACCTTTAAAATACGCAAATAAATATCAGTGCTTACACCGTCTGTTAAATACAGGCGGTATTTTTATATAAAAAAACAGTACCGCAAAAGCCATCCATAACTTTTACGGTACTGTGTAATTTTTACATTTTATATTTTCACTTTTTAATTTTCGTATTTATTGCAGTACACACGCGGTATGCGCGGGCTTAACTGGCAGGAAATTTCATCAGGATGGGTATTGGCAAGTTTTGCAATGTCAATTACGGTAATTTCATCATCGCCCTGCCTGCCGATAAGCACTACCTCGTCGCCAACCTTAACATCGGTTTCGCTGCCAAGGTCAACCATCAGCTGGTCCATGCACACGCGCCCTGCCACTTTATAACGCCTGCCGCCGATTAAAACTTCGCCGGTATTGGAAAGGCAGCGCGGATAACCGTCCGCATAGCCGATAGGAACAGTGCCAATCCAGGTATCTTCATTGCACTTATAAGTTGCGCCGTAGCCAACGGTATCGCCGGCTTTAATCTTGTGAATATGCACTACGCGGCTGAACAGCCCCAGCGCGCTTTCAAACCTGGGCAGCTTCGCCGCACGCTCCTGCGTTTCGGCGTGCCCTTCCGGCATATAGCCGTAAATAATCTGCCCCGGGCGCACAGCGTCGTAGTAAGATTCCGGAAAATACAGCGTTGTTGAGCTGTTGGCGGCGGTAAAAACATATTTTTCAGGCTGCGGTATGCGCCTTACCATGCTTTCAAAGCGCTGCATCTGGCGTTTTACGTGCTCGTGGCTCTCGCCGTCAGCACAGGCATAATGCGTAAAAAAGCCGTGCACGGTAATATTGGCATATTTTTTAATGCCCTCCAAAAATTCGGGTACTTCTTCCGCCTGTACGCCGATACGGTTCATGCCGCTGTCTACCGCTACCATTACGCTGGCGGTTTTGCCAAAACGTGCCGCCGTTTCGTCAAGCTGCTGCAAATCGGTCGATTCGCACACCGGAATGATGGAATCCGTATTAAATGCGTCTTCGTATTCTTCAGGCATCAAAAGCCCCAAAAGGTAAATCGGGCATTTAAAACCTGCCTCGCGCAGCTGTTTTGCTTCGCTTGTTACGGCAACGGCAAGCGCCTCGTAACCTTCTTCCATGGCCATTGCCGCCACCTGCACAGCGCCGTAGCCGTACGAATTTGCCTTAACGACAGCAACTGTTTCGGTATGTTTAGGCACCAAAGCGCGTATGGCACGCAGGTTATGGCGCAAAGCATCCAAATATATTTTTAAATACGTTGTTCTCATCAGCAGTAAAACCTTCCTGACTTTTCAGCCTGCAAAAAGGCCGTTTTTTACTAAACTTATAATATTATAATACATTTTTAACAAAATTGCTGTATACAAATAAAAAAATTTTAAGGTTTTACACAAAATAAAAACTGCCCTGCAAAAATTGCAGGAACAGTTTAAAAACAAAAATTAAATATTTAGCGCTTCGCCGCGGTGTCTGTTATAAATAAATGCCGCAATAAGTATCAAAATGCAGCCGCCGATAACAAACAAACTGTTCATCGGCAAAAAAGATGCAATCAGCCCGCCGATTAACGGGCCAACCATGGAGCCGAACTGCTGAGCCGAAAACAGCATGCCAAATACGCGCCCGCGCTGCGTGCGTTCCGTTTTGTTTGCCAGAATTGCACTTATTGAAGGCTGAATACCGGCAAAGAACAGCCCAACCGTAAAATTAAGCGCCGCAAACAAAAGTAATGAAGAAGGCACCGACTGCATAATCATTACCACGCCCGCACAAACGGAAGAAAGTGCCAGCGACAGGTAAAAGCCCCTGTTCTGCCCGAAGCGCCCCCAAAACGGCGCCGTCATGGCACTGGCAATGCCCACCAGAGAAAATACCAGCCCGGCAACAAAAATAATGTTATCCGTGCCGTGGTAAAGTTTTTCCACATACAGGCTGATAATCGGCTGAATTAAAAGTATTACCATCTGCACAATGCCGGAGCAGATAAGCGCTTCGCGGATAGGCGCATTTTTTAACAGCGCCGTTGCAGGTTCATTGGCAGCCTCCGCTTTGGAAGCCTTGCTTCCCGGCGGTTCGGGAATATAGAACCAGAACACCAGCGTTATCATAAACAGCACCGCACCGCCCAGATAAAACGATGTGCGCATGCCGAACATGGAAGCCAGCACGCCGCCTATCAACGGGCCGATTACGTTGCCTGCCGTTAAGCCGGACTGCAGTATGCCAAGGCTCATACCTAATTTACCGACAGGTACCGAAGAAGTGGCAATGGCAAGGCACACCGACCACAACCCGGCAGCAAAGCCCTGCAAAACGCGCACGCCAACCATTTGTTCCGGGTTTGTAACCATACCGCCCAACAAGTATGATAACGCAAGCCCCAGGCCGCTGCGTATCGCCATAGGCTTTTTGCCGTGGGTATCGGCCATTTTACCCCACACCGGCGCCATAATGCCGCCGATTAAAAAGGTAACCGAAAATACCACGCCCGACCACATGGTAACCTCGCTCTGGCTTACGCCAAGCTCACGCACCAGATACATCGGTAAAAACGGTATCAGCATTGTATAACTTACCGACATAAAAACAACATTGGCAGTTAAAATTGCCAATATAATTTTCCAGTTTTTCAATATATAACCCCCTGCAAAAAGAAAAAGCCGCCGTTAAATATAAGCGGCGGCCTGCCAAACTTATTATTATTTATTGCCTACTTCGGCCTCTACCCTTGCCAGAATGAAGCACAAATCGGATAAACGGTTCAGTGCAATCAAAGCCTGCTGGTTAACGGGTTCTTCCTCAGCAAGGCGCAGTGCGCAGCGTTCTGCACGGCGGGTAGTAGTACGTGCTATATCAAGCGCAGCCGCTCCCAAAGTATCGCCGGGAATTATAAAATGCCCCAGCGGCTCAAGCATTGCATCGTATTTATCAATAGTGCTTTCCAGCATTTTTACGTGTTCCTCTTTAATATAGGGCTCCGGCAGATTCATGCTTGCAATATCGGCCATCAGCGACATTAAAAGCTGCTGAACTTTTAATATAGTGCCTTTTACATCCTGCCTTGTTACCGTAGCACGGGCCAGGCCCAGTGCCGAAGTAATTTCATCTACCGTACCGTATGCTTCCACGCGCAAACTGTGCTTGGAAACGCGTTCACCAGTATAAAGGCCGGTAGTGCCTTTATCGCCAGTTCTTGTATAAACCGCTGCTTTAGTCATGCTGCCACCATCCTTCCGGAACAATCTCTCTTTTAATCTTAGTAAATTTCTTCGGGTTTGAAGAAGTTGTTGATTTCGCGTGCTGCGGATTCTTCGCTGTCGCTGCCGTGAACAATGTTTTCACCGATAGACAGTGCGAAATCGCCGCGGATGGAACCGGGTACGGATTCCAGCGGATTGGTAGCGCCCATCAGGCCGCGTACTGCTTTAATAGCGTTTTCGCCGGAAATTACCATAGCGGCAACCGGGCCGGAGGTGATGAAGTCAACCAGTTCGCCGAAGAAGGGTTTGCCTTCATGTTCAGCATAATGGAATTTAGCCTGAGCTTCGGTCATTTTAACAAGTTTCAAAGCGGAAACTTTGAGGCCGCGGCGTTCAAAACGGGAAATGATTTCACCGATAAGATTTTTTCTTACTCCATCAGGTTTTACAAGTACGAGAGTTTGCTGCATTAAAAATCGCTCCTATTCTTCTTAATTATAATTTTTATACTAAATCGTTAAACGATTTTAGCCTTTTAAAAGTTCCTGGTATTTTTTGCTGTCCAGTTTTTCAATCATTGCGGTAATAAGTTCCACTGCGCCTTCATAATCGTCCAGATGAATAATGGACTGATGGCTGTGAATATAACGCGTCGGTATGCTGAAGGTTAAGGTTAAAACGCCGTCCCCGTGCAGATGAATACGTCCGCCGTCGGTAGCGCCGCCTTCGGAAATACTGATTTGCGTGGGTATTTTTAAATCTTTGGCAACCTTTGCCGCAAAATCGCGCAGGGCAGTGTTCGGAATCATGCCTGCATCAAAAATCGTAATGGCAATGCCTTCGCCTATTTTGGCAGGCGCAACATCATCTGCAACGCCCGGCGTGCCGCCTGCAACGCAGGTATCAATAACAAAGGCAACGTCCGGTTTTAAAAGGTTAACGCTGGTCTGCGCGCCGCGCAGGCCAACTTCTTCCTGCACGGTTGCCACGCCGTAAACAGTGTTGCCGTGTTTTTTGCCGGCCAGTTTATCCATAACGTCAGCCATTACAGCACAGCCGATGCGGTTATCCCAGGCTTTGCCAAGCAGTGTTTTACCGTCGGCCATAACTGCCATTTCGGCATACGGCGTAACCGGGCAGCCTTCAAAAACGCCAAATTTGCGTGCTTCTTTTTCATCCTTAACGCCGATATCAATATACATATCGCGTTTCTGCACTACTTTGGTGCGTTCCTCCGGCGTTAAAATGTGGGGCGGCTTGCTGCCGATAACACCCACCAAATCGCCTTTGCTGCCGTGTACGGTAACACGCTGGCCAAGCATAACCTGCTCCCACCAGCCGCCGAGGCAGACGAATTTTAAAAAGCCTTCTTTGGTAATATGCTTAACCATAAAACCAATTTCATCCATATGGCTTGCCAGCATAATTTTCGGCGCGTTTTCATCTGCCGAAGCATTGGTAAATACTACGCTTCCAAGTTTATCATAACTTACTTCCGCTTTGCCTGCAAGGCGTTCCTGCAAAAGTTCTTTCATTGGCGCTTCAAAGCCGGAAACGGCGTTTGTTTCCGAATATCTTTTAAGCCACGCCAGTTTGGTTTTTTTATCCATTTTAACGGCCTCCGTGTTTTCTCATTTCGGCAGCCTGTTCGCGCAGACGCGCTACACGATCTTCAGTGCTGGGGTGAGTGCTGAACATTTGCTGCATGGTTTTTCTGCTGAACGGGCAAACTATAAACATATGCGCCGTTGCTTCGGTTGCACCGGGCATGGTGCGGCGCTGTGCATAAGCGTCAATTTTTAAAAGCGCATCAGCCAGTGCGTCCGGGTCACCGCTGAGCTCGCCGCCGCCTTCGTCAGCCATGTATTCGCGGGAGCGGGATACAGCCATTTGAATTAAGGCCGCAGCGATAGGCGCCAGAATCATAATCAGCAGAGTAACGATAAAGTTGCCGCCGTTGTTGCCCTCGTCGTCGCTGTGGCCGCCGCCGAGGAACATGCCCCACTGGGCAATAGTTGTAATAATACCGGCCATGGTAGCCGCAATGGTGCTTATTAAAATATCATTGTGCTTAACGTGGCTCAGTTCGTGGCCAAGCACACCGGCAATTTCGCGTTTGTCAAGCACATCATACAGCGCCGTTGTTACGGCAACTGCAGCGTGTTCCGGGTTGCGGCCGGTAGCAAAAGCGTTAGGCACCGGGCTGTCGATAATATAAACCTTCGGCATCGGCAGGTTGCCGCGGCGGGCAAGCTCCTGCACCATTTTATATAATGCCGGCGCAGACTGTGCGTCAACTTCGCGCGCATTGTAATGCCTCAGCACCATCTTGTCGCTGTTCCAGTAAGCATAAAAGTTCATGATTACCGAAAAGCTGAGCATCACAATCATGCCCTGCAAACCGCCGAAATAATCGCCGATAAGCACTAAAAGCACGGTCAGTGCTGTCATTAAAAAAGCTGTTTTCATAATAATTTGTGTCCTCCTTCATTTCATAAAACAAAACACTGCAAAACATTTAAGGCGAAGCCCTATTAAATATTATAACAATTTTAAGATTAACTTTCAAATACCATATAAGCCATTAATGTAAAACTTCTGTGACAGGCACCAGTTTCAGCCCCGAAGCCTTAACCTCGTCTATAACCTGCTCCCATGCGTTAACGGTATGCGGGCGCGCATGGCAAATGGCAATAGCGCTGCCGTATTTATCGGCAATGGCCGCAGCCTGCCAGATTTTTTTAATTATTTCGTCCTCGTTGGTGCTGTTGTCAAGGAAAATATTGTTGCGCCCTGTCGGTACGCCCATGCCTGCCGCCAGTTTATCGCCCAGCGATTTGGCATAGGTATTGCTGTCTACAAAGAACAGCCCCTGGCGTTTAATTTCTTTTAAAACGGCGCGCATGGTGCGTTCATCGCTCGTTGCCTTACTACCCTGATGGTTGTTTACGCCGCTGATGCCCGGCAGGCTGTTAATCAGTTCGCCGGTAAGCTGCATAATGCGCTTGTCATCCATGCTGGTAAGCACCGTGCTTTTGCCCTCGCTCATTGCCGAAGCGTTCATCGGCTCCATTGGCAGATGCAGCATGGCAACCTGTCCGCCGCCGTTAATTACATGCAGCGAATCACTGCTGAAATCACGGTACGGAATAATGGCAAAACTGAACGGCGCACGCAAATTTACAAGGCGCTGCACCAGGTCAACATCATAACCGCAGTCGTCAATTATTACGGCAAGCCTGCCGTGGTGGCTGCGTGTTGTGGTTTGCTCCTTTTTAATATCCTTATCAGGTTTATCCAAATTAAGGTTATGGTAAAAATAAACCGTATCCGTAACAAATTCTTTGGTCCCTTCACCGGCTTTGGTGCTGATGGCAATATCAAGCCTTACGGAATCCCAGTCGTTATAGGTTGTTTCTTCCATACGGACGGTTTTTAATTTGCTGCCTTCCAGCTTGCCTGCAAGCCAGTTTGCAGCGTCACGCAGCTGGGTATCGCGCGGAACGCCGATGGCCAGTTCACGCTTGTTCCAGATTACTTCTGCGCCGGAGCGCTGTTTTTCCTTCTGGCTGCTGCGTCCGTTATCGGTAAGCTGCCAGTTGTCACGGGTCAGCAAAATATCGTCAACGGCCTTCTGCGCCGATTTTGATTCTTCCAGCAATTCTATCTGCGACGGTCCGGTAATGCCCGTGTTTTCAACATCCTTTTCGGAACGCGAGGAAGCATAATAAATTCCCGCCGCTACGGCAGCGAGCAAAACCACTGCCAGCAAAAGAACGGTAAACCAGTTGGAAGATTTTTTGCTCCTGCCTCTTTTAGCCATAATGTCCTCCTTTAATCAGGCCCGCGGATGGGCTTTTGCGTAAATATCACGCAGGCGTTTATTGGTTAAATGCGTATAAATCTGCGTTGTGGAAATATCCGAATGCCCTAAAAGCTCCTGCACACTGCGCAGGTCGGCGCCGTTATCCAAAAGGTGCGTGGCAAACGAATGGCGCAGAATATGCGGGGTAAGCGCTTTGTTGATGTTTGCTTTTCTGCCGTAGGTACGGATAATCTGCCAGAAGCGTTGGCGCGTAAGTTCATGCCCGCCGAAAGCCAGAAAAACTATGTTGGTGTTTCTGCCTGCATGCGTTAGTTTTGGGCGCACTTTTTCAAAGTAATGCTGCAAAAATTCCGCAGCAACAGAACCAAGCGGCACAATACGCTCTTTGCTGCCCTTGCCGAATGCAATGATATACTTCATGTTTAAATCAACGCGTTCCAAAGTAAGGTTAATAAGTTCGGAAACGCGCATGCCGGTAGCGTACAGCACTTCAAGCATCGTGCGGTCGCGGAAGCCCTCCGCCGTTGTTATATCGGGCTGGTTTAACAGGCGCACAACCTCGTCCTCGCTTAAAACGCGCGGCAGCTTGATGCCTTTGGTGCCTGCTTCAACAACTTCTGCCGGGTTAATGTCCATATAGCCTTCGGCAGTCATAAAGCGGTAAAACGCCTTAATGGCTGCCAGCTTGCGCGCAATGGTTGCCGCGGCAAGGCCTTTTTCCTTCAGCTGCGTCATATAGCCGGTTATCTGCTCACGGTTTACATTAACCAGCGCGTCGCTGTTTTTAAAGCCAAGCGTTTTGCAAAACAGGCGCAAATCACGCTCGTACGCCTGCCTGGTATTTGCCGAAAGACCAAGCTCCACTGTTAAATATTCCAAAAAAAGCTGCATCCTGCCCGTCATAAAAATACCCTATATAAAGAAAAACAACGCCACAGCGCCGTTTTTCTTAGCTTTTTATTGTTGCTCACGTCTTTCCGGATGCATAATTGTAATGTTTGCCGCCGGGGAAATTGTAGAAATGGCATGCTTATAAACAAGCTGCTGCTTGCCTTCGTTTTCTATAATAACGGTAAAATTATCAAACCCGCGTACCAGCCCCCTGATTTGGAAACCGTTCACAAGGTAAATAATTACGCCAAGGTTTTCCTTTCTGACATGGTTTAAAAAGCTGTCCTGCAAATTCATAGCCGGTTTTGCATTGTTCATGGTCATTTACAGCCCCTCCATAATTTTATTATTGTTATAATTTTAACCTATCTTAAACTTTTCTACAACTGTTTTAATCATTTCTGCCGTAACATTTTCGTAATTGGGTTCTGCGTCAAGGTTAAACCATTTTACATACGGCATTTTTTTGTACCATGTAAACTGCCTTTTGGCAAAATTGCGCGTTGCCTGTTTAATTTTGTCAACGGCGGTAACCTTGTCCCATTCGCCCTTTAAATACAACACCGTCTGCCG
>OIYT01000488.1_pt1 | contig 38499 bp, 38 predicted proteins | sample 1588201 | NCBI WGS metagenome assembly OIYT01 (sample SAMN03283260) | human gut metagenome | biome: human-associated habitat; material: feces | host: Homo sapiens | place: USA | collected 2013
CGGGCGCATATCCGACGAGGATTTCTACGCTTGGAGCGAACGTGCCAGAGCGCAGAAAAAGAAATACGACGAGGGTGCCATCACCTTGGAGGACTTCCAGCGGTGGCTGAAGGAGTCATAAAGCGTAGGGAGCCGGTCACATGACCGGCTCTTTTATACTGCTTATGTTTTTTTATATTTATCAATCCAAAAGCATCTCATACTCTGTTAACGGCAGTGGCTTTGAATAATAAAAGCCCTGTATACTGTCGCAGTCTATATTCTTCAAAAACTCTACCTGCTCCTGACTCTCAACACCCTCGGCGGTCACGCAGATTCCCAGCTCCTTGGCCAGTGCTATCGTGTGCACAAGCAGCCTCTCACCATTTGAATCTCCTATATAGTCAATCAGGCTCTTGTCGATTTTAAGTGTATCAAAGCACTTCATATTGAGGGTAACAAGTGATGAATAGCCTGAGCCAAAATCATCCACCAAAAGTGGAAATCCATTGCCATGGAATTTATCCGCAATACTCTTGATTTCATCATTATCGACCGCTGCACTCTCTGTAATCTCTATAGGCACAAGATGTGTGTATATGCCGATTCTTCTTGCTATATCATGATATCTTTTGACCACAGACTCAAAGTACAGGCTCGCTCTGGACAGGTTGATTGAGATAGGAACTATTTTTTTCCCTTCATCAAGCCATCTTCTCTGATGTGTACACACCTCGCGGAATACATACTCATCAAGCGCCTTAATCATGCCGTTTCTTTCAAAAAGCGGTATAAATTTGGATGGCGGAATAATCTCATTATTTTCTCTTCTCCACCTGACAAGTCCCTCTGCACCGACCAGCTTGTTGGTCTTTGGAGCATACTTGGGCTGATACCATATCTCAAAATGATTGTCATTTAAATCCCGGTAGAAGTTATCCTCCATCTGCTTTTCTTCGACAATCCTTTCTGTATCGGCCTGACTGTATATCTGATAGAGCACGTCCTTCCGCTCCTTGATCCGATTCTTGGCAAAGTTGGCCTCGCCGTATGCTTCCTCAACCTTTTTGCCCGGCTCCCATTTTGTCACACCAAAGTATGGCTGAATCTTTGGAATCTTTAAGGATTCTGAAACCTTAATAAGCTGTAAATTGATGGTCTCTATCTTTCTGATAACCTTATTTATCTTGTCATCCGCAAAGAAAATAACAAATCTGTCTGCATTTATATGACCTGATATGTCATTATATCCTACAACACCGCGTATATTTTCAGAAATCCATCTAAGCGCCTCATCGCCCTTTGCCACACCACAGATGGAGTTCACTATCTTGAAGGAGTGAATATCCATGGAAATCAGATATCCTGATACGTTTCTGTCACGCAGCTTCTTTTTAAAACTCTCGTAATTGTTGCCTCCGGTCACTGCATCCACATACGCTATACGCTCAAGCTCTCTTTGCTTCTCCGGGCTTATATCCGAAAAGCCCGCTATCATCTTGTGCAGCTCTCCCACGCCAGACACATTGACAAACTTTGCTCTGCAATACTGTACCTGTCCATCCCTCACGATGCGGTAATCATGCTGATAGGTATCCTTTATCAAAAACTGCCTGCGCAGATTATTAATTGATGTCTCTAAAAGCATGTGAAGCTTATCCTCTTCTAAGACGATAGCATTTACATACTGTTCCATCATCTCATTATAGCCCGGTTTTGACTCAAGCACTTCTCCAAACATAGCACGGACAGAAGGATTCATCCTGTACGGATACATCTTATTGTTGTCTACATCTACATAGTAGATACTGTTGAAGTTGCTTCCTAAAGCATTCACCATCTCACTCTCGTTAAGACGCTCATCAAGCTGCTCAGCAAGCCCTATTGCCTCAACTGTTCTGCCATCATCATCAAAGCAAATCGACTTGAATGATATCCTGTAGGTATCTGTTCCTTCCTTGGCATGCAGTACTACAGTAGCAAATTTTTCTCCCTCTGCAATCTGTTTAACAGCCTTCAGCAGATTATTCCTGTCAACCATGCTGTCTATAAACGGATTGTTTATAATATCCACATTTTTCTCTTCTGAGTCATCTAATGAATCCTCTGATAAAAAAGACCTCAAACGGCATTCCTGCGGAAAGCACTTAAAAACATACTTTCCCCAGGATGCGAATGCGGTCTTTATATCCATCTCTATATTGTTTTCATCATCAAATCTATTACTCATAATAATTCCCACAAAAATAAAATAATTATTAAAACTCTTTCATACCTATCACTACTATATCATTAGTAAGTCATTTCGTAAAGTTTTGTTTTTACTAATTTTGTTCTTTTTGTGTATTTTATGAATATATGTTTTATTTTATAGCGTCGAGTGCGTTTGAGATATCTGCAATCAAATCCACCTTGTCCTCAAGACCTAAGCTTATTCTGATAAGCTCTGCCGGCACTCCTGCTTCCTTAAGCTGCTCATCATTCATCTGACGATGCGTGCTTGTTGCCGGATTTAAGCAGCAGGTTCTCGCATCTGCCACATGTGTCTCGATTGCACCAAGCCTTAATGCCTTCATAAATGCAGACGCTGCCTCTCTGCCGCCCTTTAAGCCAAATGATACGACTCCGCAGCCTCCGTTTGGAAGATACTTCTGTGCTCTCTCATAGTATTTGTTTGAAGGAAGCCCTGAGTAGTTTACATAGGCAACCTTTGGATGATTTTCCAAAAATTCAGCCACTGCCTGTCCATTTTCCACATGCTTTGGCATACGCACATGAAGTGACTCAAGGCCAAGATTCAGCATAAATGCATTCTGTGGTGACTGCATAGAACCAAAATCGCGCATAAGCTGTGCTGTACATTTGGTGATAAACGCACCTTCCTTGCCGAATTTCTCTGCATATGTGATGCCATGATAGCTGTCGTCAGGTGTGCACAGTCCCGGATATTTATCTGCATGTGCCATCCAGTCGAATTTGCCGCTGTCTACGATTGCTCCACCGAGTGTGGCTCCGTGTCCGTCCATGTACTTTGTGGTAGAGTGTGTGACAATATCTGCGCCCCACTCAATTGGTCTGCAGTTTACAGGTGTCGGGAAGGTATTGTCCACTATAAGCGGTACTCCGTGCTCGTGTGCCACCTTTGCAAAAAGCTCTATATCAAGCACCGTAAGTGCAGGATTGGCAATAGTCTCACCAAACATAAGCTTTGTGTTCGGTCTGAATGCTGCATTCAGCTCCTCCTCTGTAGCATCAGGAGATACGAATGTAGCTGTAATACCCATCTTTGCCATAGTTACCGCGATGAGGTTGAAGGTGCCTCCATAGATGGATGATGATGCCACGATATGGTCTCCGCACTCACATATGTTGAACATGGCATAGAAATTGGCTGCCTGTCCTGATGATGTGAGCATGGCAGCAGTGCCACCCTCCATAGCTGCGATTTTTCTTGCTACCGTGTCACAGGTCGGATTCTGCAGTCTGCTGTAGAAATAGCCCTCTGCCTCAAGGTCAAAAAGCTTTCCCATGTCCTCGCTTGTGTCATATTTGAATGTAGTTGACTGAATAATCGGAATCTGTCTCGGCTCTCCGTTTCCGGCTGCATAGCCTGCCTGTACACACTTTGTACCTATACTGTATTCTTTCATTGTGCTTCTCCTTTATTATGTTAATGTTTCAGTTGGATATAGTATATTACATTTGGCGCGTTTTGACAAATTCTTCAAATCGTGGAAGTGTGAGAGTAATTTTACCGTACTCAGAGGTATCTATAACCCCCTTTCTTTTGAGCCGGTCTCTATATACCGAGAATAATCCTGAATTCATATCCAGTTTTTCTCTGATTTCTTTTACCTTTTCTTCACCACTTACTGATATTTCCAACAATATTTTTTTATCAAGCTCTGACAGCTCCGACCAGATTTTACTGTACACATACTCATCAAGGCACTGATCATATTCCGGTAAAATATCTTCTATCGTGTGATCATCCCTGTTTTCCCAGTAAAGATATCCCAATACCTGGAATGCAAAAGGATATCCCTTTGTAAGAGCTGCCATTTTGTCTGCCTCTCTTTGATCCAGTTCAAAAATATCCATATAGTGTTTCCTGACTGCTGTAAAGCTAAGTGGCTCAAGCATTATCTTAGGCGCCCTGTACAAAAATGTAAGTGCCTTGTCGTTCTGCAGATCATATATATTTTCAAACAGCCCCGTCATAAGCAGAAAAATAGGATAATCCTGTCTCAGAAATATCTGAAATGAACTGACAAATACTTTTACAAATTCACAGTTCGTAACCTCATCAACTGAAATGAGTAACCGCTTATTATGTTTCTTTATATTTTCAAGCATCAATTCCAGAACATTTTCTATATCCGTAACCGGTGCTGCATTTTCTATGGAAACGCCCAGTCCAAACGCTGAAAAATCCAGTTTTGCATTGACAAATATTTTATTCATCTGAGGCATACTGTAAATCTTGGCTGCAAGGCTCTGAAGCATATCTCTCGTAGGGTTAAGCTCAACTGTCAGCCATTCCTCATCCTTCTTTATCTCTGATACTATATTGGTCATCATAACCGTTTTGCCCGATCCCCTTACCCCGGTTATCATAAAAAGCTGGTTTGCAGGATTTTCTGACCTAAATGTCTCTACTATCTGATTGGTCTGTGAGATTCTTGATATATATTGCAGTGGTTTTTTCCCGAATGATAATGTAAATGGATTTTGCATTTTGATTTTCCTCTTATATAACTTTATATAACTTTTTGTTTCGTATATAAGTTTATATAGCCTTATATAACTATGCATTTATTATATAACTTTATATAACTTTTGTCACCATAAATTCTTAATCTTTAAAAGCATCTTTATAAGATATTTTATCTACCAGCGCTTCATAACTGCTATCATCAGCTTGTACTATCTCTCTGACATCGTGCTGCTCTAATGCTGCTGTTGTTTTTTCACCTATTGAGTATGCTGTTTCCACGTATGCATTCTCCGGCAGCATATGAAAAAATCTTTCCACATTTGATGCGCTTGTAAAAACAGCTTCACTTACCATGTTTCCAATGCTTTCAGGAATACTCTCATATGCCTGCTCATTTACATATGCATCAATTTTTTCTAATTGACATATTTCTTTAAGCCCTGCCTCAAGGTCAGGTGAAGCCTCCTTTGCCGAGAAAATGCAGACTTTGATTTCATCATTATCGCCCATATATGAACTCAATTCTCCTGCAAGTTCTTTTCCGGTCTGTTCTGCCGGAATAATATCTGCATTTATGTGATGCTTTGCAAGCTCTTTTTCTGTAGCTTTTCCCACTACTGCAAACCTTGCATTTGCTATAAGCCTGATGTCTGCACCTGCCAGCTCCAGATTATAGAAAAATGATCTTACACCATTTTTGCTTGTAAAAACTATCCAGTCAGCTGATCTTACCTTATCGGCAAATTCAGGAATTATTATCGGGTTTATTATGCCTGTCTTAACCGGTGTGACATCTGCTCCAAGCTGCTGTAATTTTGCTATCAATTCGTTTGTTTTGATATACGGTACTGTGATTTTTCTTCCAAACAGCGGTCTTTTTTCAAAGAAATCAAGCCTGTCATTCAGTGAAACCACATCTCCCACAACGATTATAGCCGGTGATGTCAGCTTTGCTTCCTCAATCTTTTCTCCGATATCCGCAAGCGTTCCTATACATTTGCGCTGCGCGGCAAGTGTGCCGTTCGATATCACTGCTGCCGGAGTATCCTCTCTTCGTCCTGCTTTCATAAGCCCTGCTGCAATGCTTTTTACATGCGCAAGTCCCATCAAAAATACGCAGGTGATTGTCTCATCTGTAAGAAGGGAATAGTCTATATCTGCCTCCTCATCCTTTCTGCTGTGCGCAGTGATGACCTGAAAGCCTTTTGCTATGCCTCTGTGTGTGATAGGTATCCCTGCAGCCGCAAGCGCTGCAACCGATGAACTGACACCCGGTACCACTTCTACCTCCACATTTCTATCTACCAGGTAGAGAGCTTCCTCTCCGCCTCTTCCAAAGACATACGGATCTCCGCCCTTTAAACGGACTACAAGCTCATGATATTTTGATTTCTCGTATAAAAGCTCGTTTATGGCATCCTGCTTCATGACATGGTTGTGATTTTCCTTGCCCACATAAATAAGCTCACAGCCTGCCTTTGCCATTGAAAGAAACTCTGGTGATGACAGCCTGTCATACACCAGACAATCCGCCTGTTTTATATATTTTTCTCCTTTTAAAGTGAGCAGGCCCGTATCTCCCGGTCCTGCTCCAACTAATACTACTTTTCCTGTGTTTTCTCTCATGATTTTCCTAATTACTTTCCAATTTATACCGAATATCGTGCACCGCACGCTCCACAATATTGTTTCTGTCTGATGTAATATCCCATATCTGCTCTGTCCTTGCAAGCTGTTTTCCATCCTCCGAGCCAAACATCGCAAGAAGCTTTAGCCTGTTATTTTTGTTGCTGTCATTACCGCGGTCTTTTTCACTTACAATATCACAGTATGCAGCCACAGGCAGATGACAGTTTCCACCGATTTGCTTTAAAAATTCTCTCTCAATGCCTGCGCACAGATTGGTTTTCTCATCTGACAAAGCATCAAGCTTTGCCATCAGCTTAGCATTGTCAGCACGTAGCTCAATCGCCAGTGTGCCCTGTGCCGGAGCCGGAATCATATCATCCTCCGAAAAGTACTGTGTGATCTCAGAATCTCTTCCGATACGCTTTATTCCCGCCGCTGCAAGTACGATTCCATCCAGCCTGTATTCGTTATACTTATTCTGTTTTTCGTTAGCTATCTCACTGTTATTTACAGTATTATCGGCAACCTCTTCATATATAATTTCACCATCATATAGCTTACGAAGCCTTGTATCGATATTTCCGCGTATGCCAACCACCTTAAGGTCAGGACGCAGCTTTAAAAGCTGATACTTTCTGCGCTTGCTTCCGGTTCCTATCACGGCACCATGAGGAAGCTCATCCAGTGAAGCAGCATTTTTTAGCACCAAAACATCCCTTGGATCTTCACGCTTCCATGCCTTTGCAAATGTAAGCCCTGCTGCCGGTTCATCAGGCATATCCTTCATGGAATGGACTGCCATATGAATCTTTCCCGATAAAAGCTCGTCCTCTATCTCGTTTACGAAGATACCCTTTGAGCCAATCTTATCGAGTGCCTTTTTCTGCTCTAAATCGCCTGTTGTCTTTATGATAACAGCCTTAAAATCATCATCCGGATATGCTCTTTTTAACTTATCTATCACGTAATCAGTCTGAACAAGAGCAAGCTTTGATCCTCTCGTTCCTATTAAATACCTCATTTTACTCTCCTACGGATCATGCCATTTTCCATTTATAATTTATAAATGAACAACAACTTAAAATCTGTAATACCATACTTTAAACTATATTTCCGGAATCCTTCCATTATCAATAGCTGCACACAATATTTCTTTAAATACACGCTTTCTCCCGGCTTGAGTGTCATATTGCGCTATTACTTTTTCGCGGATTTGTCCCATGTATTCGTTCAGCTCACCAAGAAACGGAGTAAGAATCTCCTGCTCTTTGCCTTTCAGATACTGAGTCAGCACAGGGCTGTTTCCTCCGCTCGAAAATGCCGCAACAAGATTCTTTTCCTTTATGTATGACGGAAAAATAAAGCTGCAATCAGCCTTTTGATCGACCGCATTTACCATGATGTCCTTAGCTTTGCAATACTCTGCAATCTCATGATTTAAAGCATTATCATCAGTGGCAGCGATAACCATTTCCATGCCATCACAGTCTTTTCGTTCAAACCTTCTTTCTATGAACGTAATTCTATCTGCTGCATCCGAATCCGTCTTATTGTTTTCTATATTTGCCGTATATGAGCCCGTTTTATCCTCGCTTGCTATATCATCAATTGTAAGCTTTCTCAGCTCATCACATATATTCTCTGCCACAACCGTGACCTTCGCGCCAAAATCCAGCATTACAATCACCTTGCGGTATGCCACATTTCCACCGCCGACGATCAGACACTCTCTTTCCGTCATATCCACAAACATCGGAAAATACGCCATTTTTATCTCCCTGTAATACCATATCCATACTTTATTTCATATATATTTCATGCCTTATTTTATACTTTATTATACGCTTTATGCTTTATTTTTTGCCTTATGCTTCACACTGTATCCATTGAGCATTCCTTCAAAAACAGGACGAAGCTTGGCAGAAAACACTGCTGCCGATACGCATAATATAAAGTCCGGTGCAACAGTTATCAGACAGTAATCTACTATTACTATGCCCCAGCTGACAGGTGTTGCCGCATAGAAATTCTTCATGCAGTAAAAGTATATTGCTCCAACTGTATAATATGCCACCAGTCCGACCGTTGCCGGAAGAATGAGTGTAAACGCATTGGTCTTTTTAAGCTTTTCTGTGATAGCTCCGATTAAAAATGCGGCAAGCACAAAGCCTAAGAGGAACCCAAAGCCCGGTCTTAAAATGTATGTAGGACCACCGCCTGCCGCAAATACAGGCACTCCCACCAGTCCGATGCACAAATATACTATCACGCTAAGCGATGCCAGCTTTGCCCCCAGCAGAAATCCCGCCATCAGCACAAAGAACCACTGTAATGTAAAATGCATGGTGTACATAGGAAGCGGAATATCAATCTTGATAAATGCTCCAACTGCTATAAGTGCCGCAAAAAGTGCACATGTTGTAAGTTCCTTCGTTTTTAATTTCATTTTCGAACGCTCTTTCGTTTTATTAAATATACATGCTATAATAACATCTTTCTCTAAAAAAGAAAAGCCATCTTCGATGAAGCTGACTTTTCTTTGCAGCTTTCGCTGCGACTCAAAACATTAACATATGATTTAGAAGTAATATTCATCAGAATATATTCGTAAATCCTCTTTCGTGACCTGTCCACCCTCGATATGAAACGAGTTGATTACAGGATTTTCTGCCATAAGCGACATTATCATGTAGCTCGCATTTGGATCGTATGCAAGCTTTATATCCTCATCCGATGGCCTTGAAGGGCTAGACGGATGTGAATGCCAGTTGCCAAGCGGCTTAAGGCCGTTTGCTCTCATGTCCTTTATGGCTGCCAGCTGCTCCTTTGGATCCATTGTGAAATGGTCCTCGGCATGGTCTGTATTCGTCAGGTAATATACCTTTGTGATGAGACGACCGTTTTCGTCCTCACTGCCTGCTATCAGACCACACGCCTCCTCCGGCAGATGCTCTTTAGCATATTTTGCTATTTCATCCAGAAACGGATATTTCATTCTTATGATACGCATATCGTTCCTTTCCTTACTGTCTTTTTATTCCTGTGTACGAGGTGCATCAAATCTGCCCGCTGTCTCCTCGCAGACCTCCTGCTCGTAGTCGATTGGCTCGAGAATAGTCGGATGGTCGCCACAGACTGCACAGTTGTGTGTATCCTTCGGAAGCTTAATCTTGTGGAACTCCATGGTGAGTGCATCATATGTAAGCAGATATCCTGTCAGCAGCTCTCCAACACCGATTAAATACTTGATAGCCTCCATAGCCTGAAGCGAACCGATTACTCCGCCCATAGCTCCGATAACGCCTGCCTGCTTACATGTAGGCACTGCATCCTTTGGTGGCGGATTCTTGAATACACATCTGTAGCAAGGTCCCTCTCCCGGCACATATGTCATGAGCTGACCCTTGAAACGGATGATTCCTGCATGTGAAAACGGCTTTTTCTCAAGCACACATGCATCGTTGATTAAGAACTTTGCCGGGAAATTGTCAGTTCCATCGATGATGAAATCATAATCCCTGATAAGCTCTCTGATGTTTGACGCATCTACAAACATACGGTATGTATTGACCTGAACGTCCGGGTTCATGGCGTTCATTGTCTCTTTTGCTGACTTTACCTTGGCTTTGCCCACATCGGCTGTTCCGTGGATAATCTGTCTCTGCAGGTTGGATAAATCTACCTCATCCGCATCCACAATACCGATTGTGCCAACTCCTGCTGCTGCAAGATACATGGCTGCCGGAGCTCCGAGTCCGCCGGCACCGATAATAAGCACCTTGCCTTTTAATAATTTCTTCTGACCTTTAACGCCCACCTCTTTAAGGATAATGTGGCGTGAATAGCGCTCGATCTGCTCATCAGTCATTGCCATTAGCATCCACCTCCCATGAAGTAAAGGAACTCTACATTGTCGCCATCCTTAAGCACTGTCTTTGGCTTATCCTCTGTGGCAACAAATTCCTCATTTATTGAAACTGTTACATACTCAGGCATATCTACATTCTCAAGCTCGATAAGCTCCGGTAATGTAAGTCCATCCTTATATTCTTTCTTCTCTCCTGCTACTGTGATAGTCATTTTATTTCCTCCTGTGTCACAGATTGTGGTATCTGTATGTGTTATTATCCTGTATCAGACTGCTTTATATAATAATCTAAAGACTATAATAATTCTTCAACCCATGCCTTCAAATCGGCAGGCTTTTGTACGCCGACCTTTCTGTCTAAGACCTCTGCGTCTTTTACGAAAAGCAGTGTCGGATTCGCAGTCACCTCATACTCATCAGCGAGCTCTCCGTCAAAGTTTGTGTTGACCTTGTATACGTGAAGCTTATCCTCATAATCATCCTCGATATCTCCGAGAACCGGTGCCAGCTTCTTGCAGGCCACACATGAATCCGAGTAAAAATCAACAATTACCGGAAGCTTGCTTTTTAATACTTTTTCATCGAAATCCGCCTTTGAAATTCTTGCTGCCATGATTAGTCCTCAACCTTTCTGACGTAAAGAGTGTATGTTCCATCCTCATTGTCCTCGAGCTTAAGTATCTTGTGTCCCTCTTCCTTCATGCTTCTTGGAACATTCTGTACCGGCTCTCCATCATTCATACGGATTGCAAGCACCTCACCGTCATCTAATTCCTCTATTGCTACCTTTGCCTTTACAAATGTAAGAGGGCAAACCTTGTCAGTTATATCTACCTGATCGTCGAATGCTATATCTGCCATTTTGCATCTCCCTTCCTATACTCATATTTATTATATTTTTGCCGTAACCGTTGTTGTTTATGCATGCCGGATATTTCCTGCTATACATGGGAATTATTTACCCTCGTATGCTGCCTGAATCTCTTTTTTGAACTCTTCCTCGCCCACTCTCTGAAGAGTAAGTCTGAAACGCTCACCACCGTTTGCATGCTTCTCGAAGAAACTAATTGCTGCATCTGTCACTCTGAAAAGAGTTTCCTTGTCGCGGATAATCGGGACTAGCTGCTCTCCTTTATAGATGTGGTTTCCGAAAAGTCCTCCAAACGATACGATATATCCCGGAGTTCCCTTCCATGCATCTGTCGGACAGCTCTTTACGCAGCGCGCACAGTTGTTACATTTGTCTCTGTCGATGACAATCCTGCCATCCTCCATGCTAAGTGCACCCTCGCGGCATGCCTTCACACATACACCACACTGGATACAATCGTCATGGCTGCACTCTACTGTCATGCCGCCCTTGATTCCGACATCGTTTTCCTCGGCCTTTAAGCAGTTGTTCTGACAGCCTGTGACACCAAACTTGAACTTGTGAGGAAGCTCTCTTCCGAAGTATCTTTCATCAAGTTCCTTAGCCAGAGTGTATGTATCGATACATCCGCTAGGACAGATTTCTGAGCCCTGACACGCTGTGACAGTACGTACTCTCGGTCCGCAGACACCTGTTCCTACACCGCCCTTTGCCAGTTCCTCTTTTACCACATTGATATCCTCAACCTTGATAAAAGGAATCTCAATACCCTGACGCGATGTCATATGAACATATCCGTGTCCGTATTTCTCAGCAACCTCTGCTACTGTTTTGATATTTTCTGCTGTAAGATTTCCTCCTACAACCGCAATTCTAAGCGAGAAACAGCCCTTTTGCTTCTGTCTCATGAAACCGCCCTTTTTTAGGGCCGCGTAATCAACTTTCTCCGCCATTTTTAATCTCCTTACTGTGTAAATATGTTAATGTTTTGTTTTATATGTAAATGCATATGCACGCTCTCATTTGCATACACATTGATACCTTATTGTGATGGCTTAATCAGCTATATTTGCAAAAGCCTGTGCAAAATCCTCCTTGAGGTCATCTATATCCTCGATACCCACGCTGACTCTTATAAGATCCTCAAATACTCCTGCATCCTCCTTCTGCTTATCTGTGCTGTGAAGACTGATTGTGGAGCCCGGATGAATGACCAGTGTCTTTGTATCTCCGATATTGCTGAGTGTGTATGGAATCGTCAGGCTGTCTATAAATTTAAATGCCTTTTCCTTGCTGCCAACCCTGATTGTAAGGATTGCTCCATAGCCGTTTGTGAGCTGTTTTTTTGCTATTTCATGCCATTTGCTGCTACAAAGCCCCGGATAATTAACCTTTATGTCAGGATAATTGTTTTCTATCCACGACGCAAGCTCGAGTGCATTAGAGCATTCTCTTTCCATTCTAAGACCGAGTGTCTCAAGTCCTATAATATTTAAGTATGCATTCACCGGAGCTAAACAGGCACCCATATTTCTGAAAAGACTGTTTCTCAGCTTTGCGACAAATGCCACAGGTCCATACTTCACATAATCTGCAAAACCCGGATATCTGTTCTTGTCCCATTTGAACTTACCTGAGTCTGTCAGAATACCACTGATTGCATTGCTGCTTCCATTGATATATTTGGAAGATGAATTGACCACGATATCAGCTCCATGCTTTAAAACCTGTATCAGGTAAGCTGTCGATGTGGTATTGTCAACTACAAGCGGTATATCATGTGCGTGTGCTATCTCTGCAAGCTTCTCAATATCTGTGACGTCCAGACAGGGATTACCGATAGTCTCTGCAAAAATCAGTCTGGTATGCTCATTGATGCTGTCCTCTATCTGCTGCCAGTTGTTGTTCTCGACATATCTGGTTGTGATGCCGAAGGCCTCAAGATCATGGAACAAATCTATTGTGCCACCGTAGAGGCTGGCGCTTGAGATGAGCTCATCTCCACTGCTTAGTATATTTAAGAAGGTATTCATCAGTGCCGCCATGCCTGATGCGCATGCCACCGATGCTATTCCTCCCTCGAGCTTTGTTATTCTGTTCTCAAAAGCTGTAATCGTAGGATTGGCAACTCTTGTGTAACAGTAGCCCGGAGCTTTGTTTTCAAATATTTTTTCCAGATCTGCCGCGCTCTCCTGCTCGAAGGCGCTTGTCTGATATACCGGTGGCAGTGTAGAGCCATTTGTCTCTTTTGTCACGCCGGCATGAAGTAAGCTTGTATTAAATCTCATTGTTTTCTTCTTCTCGTTAATTCTTACATAGTCTATTGTGTTACTAGGAATTGATGAGGTTATTATACAAACGTGTGTGTTGAAAGTCAATGCTATCAGTTATACAAATTATTTGTGCGTGGTTATATATTTTGTTTATAGCCATTGATGTCCCTTAAATACTCTGCGGCTGTCGTTGCGGCATTTGCTCCGTCAGATACTGCGGTTACCACCTGGCGCAGTGTCTTGGTACGGACATCTCCCGCCACATACAGTCCCGGCTGAACGCTTCTATCATGGTCACCATTTTTTGTTGCAGCATATGTGATGCCGTCCTCACCTGCCACTACATATCCTCTCTCATCGAGCTGCACCAGATTCTTTATAAGCTCTGACTGCGGTACTGAGCCATATGCCACGAATACTCCGTCTACAGCCAGAGTCCTGCCACTTTTAAGCTTTATGCCTGTTGGCTTTTTTTCTCCATATATTTCTGTCACTGCTTCGTTTAGGACAAGCTCTACATTTTCTTTCTGCTTTAAGAGCTCAACTGTGCTCTGCGCACCGCGGAAGCTGTCTCTTCTGTGAACCAGATAGACCTTCTCACATATATCGGACAGATATAATGCATCATCCAAAGCGGTATCTCCGCCGCCCAGCACTGCGGCTGTCTTCCCTTTATAGAATGCTCCGTCACAGATTGCGCAGTAAGATACTCCCTTACCGGTATACTCATCCTCTCCCGGCACTCCTGCCTTTCTCGGATATGCTCCTGCGGTATAGATGAGCGCTCTTGCCTCTGCTATCGTGTCATCATCGAATTTCACTCTGTATATCACTGATTCTTCTTTCTCACCATTTTGCACTGCTTCTATCTGCACTGCTTCTTTTTCGATAAATTCTACATCAAGGGACACTGCATGCTCCCTGAATTTCTCTCCCAGGTCGTATCCGTTTATGTTGGGAAGCCCCAGATAGTTGTTCACATTTCCGCTCTCAGCTATCTGGCCTGTCCCCTCGTATTCTTTTTCTGCTACTGCCACATTCAGATTGGCTCTCTTTGCATATATTGCTGCAGACAGTCCTGCCGGACCACTGCCTATTATTATTATATCGTACATGGAATTTGTTCCTTTCATCCTCGCTTGAACTTTTATGGTAACTTATTATATACATTATCTTTAAAAAATACAATAATACCGCCTGCTTTTATAAAACACCTTTATAAAAACAAGCGGTATCAATTTTATCTATCGTATATACATCCTGGCCTCATAAGGTCTGAGTACTGACATATCAGAGGTATCCTTATAATTTGAAATCAGCACCTCCATGCCCTCACACTCCTTTGCAAGCGGCATTGGTATCTCCTTGTCAAAGAAATTGCACACAACAATCATGGTTTTTTCTTCATTCTTTCTGCTGTATGCAAAAATATTCTCATCATCCTCAAGTAAAAGTGTGAATTTACCATCAACAAATACCGGATAATCCTTTCTCAGCTGAACAAGCTTCTTGTAACAGCTAAAGATTGAATCAGGGTCATCCACCTGTGATTTGGCATTTATTTTGTCGTAATTGTCATTTACCTTTATCCAAGGTGTTCCTGTGGTGAAGCCGGCATTTGCCGAGTCATCCCACTGCATAGGTGTCCTTGCATTGTCACGGCCCTTTGCGTAAATGGACTTCATGATTTCATCCTTTGAGTATCCTTTTTCAAGGCGCTCGTGGTACATGTTTATGATTTCACAGTCCTTATAATCCTCGATATCATACTGTACATTTGTCATGCCCAGCTCCTCGCCCTGATAGATGTATGGTGTACCCTGCATGCCGTGCAGCAATATAGCAAGCATCTTTGCAGATTCCACTCTGTACTCCCTGTCATTGCCCCATCTTGACACGATACGCGGCAGGTCATGATTGTCCCAGAACAGACTGTTCCAGCCACAGTTGTAGAGCTCATTCTGCCAGTGAGCAATTATCTTTTTGAGCTTTTTAAAAGGAAGCGGTGCAAGGTCCCATTTCTCGCCGCCCTCCTTCTGGTCAAGCCCTATGTGCTCAAACTGGAACACCATAGAAAACTCGCTGCCATCCGGATTGCTGTAAAGCTTTGCGCGCTCTGTGTCTGCGCCCCATGCCTCACCCACGGTAATCAAGTCGCCCTTCTGGAATGTCTCCCTGCTCAGTTCCTTAAAATATTCCTGAAGCCTTGGTCCGTTTATGGTGATTCTCTTGTCCGGCTCTTTTGCTATCTGGTCGATTACATCAAGTCTGAAGCCGCCGACTCCCTTGTCCATCCACCAGAGAATCATATCGTAGATTGCTCTTCTGACCTTTGGATTCTCCCAGTTTAAATCCGGCTGCTCCGGTAAAAACTGATGGAAATAATACTGTCCGATTTCCGGCACATATTCCCATGCGCTTCCACCGAAACAAGCCTTCATATCACTTGGCGGCACGCCTTCATCTCCGTCTCTCCAAATATAGTAGTCATGGTATGGATTGTCCTTGCTCTTTTTAGCCTCCTTGAACCACCTGTGCTCGTTTGAGGAATGATTTAAGACAAGATCCATCATAATCCTTATATTGTGCTTCTTTGCCTCGTTTATGAGCTCCTCCATATCATCGAGACTGCCAAACGTCGGATCAATATCCCTGTAATCCGAAATGTCATAACCGTTGTCCGCCTGCGGTGATTTGAATACCGGTGAAAGCCATATTGCATTGATTCCAAGCGTCTCAAGATAATCAAGTCTTTTGATGATACCCTGTAAATCACCAAAGCCGTCTCCGTTAGAATCCTGAAAGCTCTTTGGATAAATCTGGTAAACTACCGCCTTTTTCCACCATTTTTCGTTATTGTTTTTGCTCATTATGCCCTCCTTGTCTCTTCATTATCTCTTTTAGCTGTCTCTTTTTGTAAAAATTCAGCCTAGTTTCTTTAATGCTGTATCAAATTATGCTATTTTACAAGCACCACCAAAACCTCACAGCTTTCAAGCTTAAGCTCAGATGCTCCCACTGAAACAGTGCTCTTTTCAGCATCATTTGTGTTGGACAAAAGCACCTTTTTCACACTGCCATCCAGCCTGATCTGTGCCTCTTTACTGCCAAAATTTGCCACAACCAGCACGCGCTTATTTTCATCCTCTCTGTAATAAGCCATGATGCCATCTTTATCCTCATATGCCGGAACACATCTGCCGTAGGTGAACAGTTCCTTAAATTCATCTGACTTTCTGAGTGCCACAAGCCTTCTGTAATAGTTCAAAACAGATGAAGGATCCTTTTCCTGTGCCGCAACATTGATAGCCTTATAGTTTTCATTGACCTTAAGCCATGGCTTTGCTGTGGTAAAACCGGCATTTGCCTCATCACTCCACTGCATAGGTGTCCTTGCATTATCCCTGCTCATCCTTCCACAGGCTGCAAGTGCCTGCTCCTTTGATAAGCCTGCTGCAAGTGCTGCCTTGTACTGATCCTTTGTGCTGATATCGTCATACTCATCTATACTGTTCCATTTTGCATTTTGCATACCGATTTCCTGTCCCTGGTATATAAACGGAATGCCTCGAAGCAGTACGCTGACAGTTCCTAACATCTTTATTCCGGCAGGATTTTGAGCATGCTTTGGTAAAAATCTTGAGGCACCTCTCGGCTCATCATGATTTTCTATAATATTGGCTTTAAAGCCGTACTTTTCTGTCTCAAGCTGTGAACCAAGAATGGCCTTTCTCCATGTATCAAAATCTATCTTCGGTGCATCATACCAGCCATGCTCTCCATCACTTAAGCACTGTGCACAAAAATCAAATATCGTTGAAAAATGCCCATTCTCACCGATAAACTCCGGCAGCTCCTCAGGCTTCATATTGAATACCTCGCCAACCGTAAATGCATCATACTTCTTAAATGTATTGTTCTTTAATTCCTCTAAGAGCTCTCCGACACCTTCTGCACTTTCAACCATCTTGTAGCAGGCAGCCAGTCCGTCCTCTGCATCCGGCTCAAAATCAGGGAAATCGAGATTTTTCTTTATATTGATTATCGCATCTATTCTAAATCCTGACAAGCCCTTATCAAGCCACCAGTTAATCATCTCATAAAGCTTTTGTCTTAGCTTTTCATTCTCCCAGTTTAAATCCGGCTGCTCCTTCGCAAACATGTGCAGATAATACTTGTCCGTGCCCGGCACCTTCTCCCAGCAGCTTCCGCCAAAATAAGAGCGGTAATTGCTCGGCGGATTGCCGTTTTTACCTTTTCTGAAATAAAAGTAATCAGCATACTCTCCATCCGGATCCTTAAGTGCCTTTTGAAACCATTCGTGCTTATCCGAGCAGTGATTTATTACCAGATCCATGATGATGTGCATATCACGCTTCTTTGCCTCGGCAAGGAGCTCATCAAACTCCTCCATAGTACCGAATTCTTCCGCTATCGCATAGTAATCAGATATGTCATAGCCCTGATCCACAAATGGCGATTTATATATCGGAGACAGCCATATGATGTCAATTCCAAGCGATTTTAAATAATCCAGCTTTGAAATGATACCTCTTAAATCTCCTATTCCGTCACCATTTGTATCCAGAAAGCTCTTTGGATAAATCTGATATGCTACCTTGTCATGCCACCATTTTCTCTCCATAATGTGTACCTCTTATCTAATCATAAATTTTGCACTCATTTACAGCTTGAGCACTTCGCCTTGATGTATTATACTGCTATTATAGAAAGTGTTTAGTATAAATTCTTGCAATATTTTTTCATTTTATAACACAATACTGCTCTTATAATTTTAAAGGGTATATTTTTAAAAGCTATGGAGAAACAACAATATGAAAAACAATAATCCGCCTGCCCTCGGGCAGAAAGAAAACGCAAAGCACGGAGAAGTATTTTTTCCTGTTCAGAAATATATAACAAGACTTGCAGCAGATTACCCTGTCATCACTACACACTGGCACGATGAGGCAGAGCTCACACTGATTACAAAGGGCTCATGCACCTATCAGATTGATTTGCTCGAATATGAAGCAAAGGAAGGCGATATCATCTTTATCCCGCCACTGCTGCTGCATTCCATTTCAATAAGGGACTGCGACGAATTTTACTCGGAAACGTATGTATTCCATATCAATTTTTTAGGTGGAAACAATACCGATATATGCTCTTCAAGATATCTGACTCCGCTAATCAACCATGAGTTTGCCATGCCTTACCTGATTGCACCGAAGCATCCGGCATATTCATCCCTTTGCAAATGCTTCATGCGCATAACAAAGCTATACTCCGGTCAGGAATTCGGCTATGAGCTGGCTCTAAAGGCATTTCTGCTTCAGGCAATATTTCTATTGCTGCAATACAGTGAAAAAAATGCTGATTTCGGTGTCAACACATCCTCCGATAAGCTCAAAAATGTGCTCGATTACATCGAGGTGCACTATGCCGAAAGCATCCAGGTTGCAGAGCTTGCCGGGCTTTGCTATTTCAGTGAATACCACTTCATGCGTTTCTTCAAAAAACACATGAACATGACCTGCGTGCAGTATATCAACAATGTGCGTCTTGAAAAATCCGTGGAACAGTTCGAGCGCGGCAACACCTCAATTTTAGATGTCTCACTGTCTGTCGGATTTCACAATCTGAGCTATTTTCACAGGGCATTTAAAAAGAGGTATCATATGACACCTCTTTCCTTTATCAAAAGCCTTGAATAAATATTTATTTGCACGCAATCACTCTGAGTATATACTCATATGACCTCTTTGCAGAGGATATGGAAAGCCTCTCCTCAGTCGTATGGATATCATACATGTCCGGTCCCATTGATATGCAGTCGAGTCCTTCAATCTTGCCGCTTAAAAGTCCGCACTCGACACCGGCATGAATAGCCTCAACTGTAGGCTTTTTGCCATACATCTCCTCAAAAATCCGTACCATATCCTCGCGAAGCTTTGAATCCTTCTTGTACTCCCATGCAGGATAATCGCCCTCAAATGTAACCTCTGCAGCAAAAGCGCCTGCTATGCAGACAAGCTGATTCTTAAGGCTCTTTTTAGCCACACCGACAGAGCTTCTGACTGCGTATCTTAAAGTGACAGCAGCATCGTCTGATTTTAAAACTCCCAGATTAAGTGAAGTCTCAACAAGCTTATCTATTTCACGGCTCATTCTGATGATGCCGTTTGGCAGTGCCTCGATAAGTGCGATAACCCTTGCGCTGTCCTTTGCACTTATAGCTGACTCACTGCAGTCAGTCTCCTCTGACACAGCAAGCTTAAGGTCAGGATCAGATGCCTTAAACTCCTGTGCAATCTCAGCTGCTGCCTGTTCTATCGAAGCCTTCACTGCCGCAGCCTCATCAGGTGCTACAATAATCTGTGCAGTACACTCTCTTGGAATGGCATTATCCTTTCTGCCGCCATCTATAGAAGCTATAGCTACAGGTGCCGATGCGTCGCGAAGCAGTCTGGACATAAGAGTATTGGCATTGCCCCTTCCCTTATCAATCTCTGAGCCTGAGTGTCCGCCGGTGAGCCCTGATAAGCTCACAGTAAGCTTTGTTCCGCTCACTGTCTCTCTCTCTACAGGCAGCTTCACATCGGCTCTGCATCCACCGGCGCAGCTTGCGAGCATCACGCCCTCCTCCTCGCTGTCCATATTAAGAAGCTTCTTTCCCTTAAGCATAGACACATCGATGCCTGTAGCACCCTCCATGCCGACCTCCTCGCATACAGTGCATACAAACTCAAGGCGTGGATGTGACAGGCTGTCATCGTCCAAAATAGCAAGCGCATATGCCACCGCGATACCGTCATCTCCACCGAGTGTAGTGCCTTTTGCCGAGATAAAATCACCATCTATCAAAAGGTCCAGGCCTTCCTCGTCCATATCCTTATCACAGTCAGGTGTCTTCTCGCAAACCATATCCATGTGCCCCTGCAGTATGATTGGCTCCACATCCTCATATCCTTCTGATGCTTCCTTTATGATTATCACATTGTGAAGCTCATCCTGGTAATGCTCAAGGCCTCTTGCCTTTGCAAACTCCACCAGATAATTACTGATTTTCTCTTCCTTGTATGATGGATGAGGAATACTGCATATATCCTCGAAAAACGAAAAAACGTTCTTTGGCTCTAAATCTGTTAATACTCTCATTTTACTCTCCTTAAAAAAAGTCTGCCGACGAATCCGCCGACAGACATATTATAACACAATCCGGTATTTAATTGTATATGTATTATAAGTGTTGTGAAATACATTTCTTTACACTAAAGGCTTAATCTCGTCATCCAGCGTACTTCTAAGCTCTGCAAAAAACTTAGCATAGTACTTGAATTTAGGTAAAGCATGTTCCACTGTATTTTTGTACTCAGGATAATTAATAGATGCCTTTATGGCGCTCTCATTAGGGATAATCCCATTGCGGTAATGTGTTGCCGCATACATTACATCATCCTTGTCTGCATGCCATAACAGGCAGAAATTACTCACAACCTGTTCTATACATTCATGTTTCATATTTTCAACAATGTTTAGAATTGATTTGCCCTTAAATCTGCTCTCATCAAGCTCTATCTCATTAATCAGATGTGACATGATATCTGCAACCTTTGGATTATCCTTACGCAGATCCTCTACATACTGCTTTGCCTCATCAATCTTCTTTTGCTTTTCCTCAGGAGTAATATCACCATCATCCTCAGGATTGACGATATTCTGAATGAGATTGATGATATATTCATAATCAATCCTTGTATTACTGTATGCCATAAGCTCATAATCTGAGTCTATTTCCGGTTCTACTGGCGGATTAACCGGGTCCGGTCCCGTGTCTGGTCCAATCTCACTTTTTATGTTCAGGTAATGGCCTGCATAGTCTATATATTCCTGTTCAGTAATTCCATAATCATCAAGCATACTTTCATCATATCTGCTGAAGGATTTAAGCTGTGCAAAAAGTCTGTCAAAGCTCTGAAACATCTTCATGAAATGAAGCTTCTCCTCATCTGACATTGACGGAATGTCGTCCGGTATCTGAGCTGCAATTCTAAGTGCCGCAAGCGCCTTTTTAAAAGCAGGCTCCACATCATCCCACTCTGCAATAAGCGGTGTATCCTCTGTACTTCCTGCAGAGTAAAGCTTGACAGCATCATCCACACATTTCTTGAAAAGTACCGGTGCCTGAAAAGTTACAATCTGTCCATACGGCTTTGATTTTTTGTCAAAAATACGATTAGTTCTGGAAAAGGCCTGTATTAAATCGTGAGGTCCCATCGGCTGCCTGTCAATAAAAATTGTCGACATGCATGGCGCATCAAAGCCTGTGAGCAGACGATCCACAACAATAACCAGATCAAGCTGTTCGTTTCTGCTCTTATACTTAGGATCTTTTCTAGAAAGTCGTTTATTTAGATTACTATTGTATGAAGTAATCTGTGAAATATCAAACTTTGTATCAAACATAGCGTTGTAGTCATCAAGAGACTGCTTCATCTTCTCCTGATTGACCTGCGAACCGTCCTCATTTTCAGTCACAGAGTATGTAATGGCAAACTTAGGGAAGTCTGGTAAAACCTGCTTTATGCGTTCATCTATCTTTAATGGCGTTTCTCCGTTTTTCACCCTTGTGAGCAGCTCATAATATTTTTGTGCAAGCGAAATAGAACTTGTAGTCAAAAGCCCTTCAAAAGTCTTGCCCTTTCCATTTTGAAAGCCCAGCTTATGATATGACTTATTTAAAATAACCTCAAGCACCTTGAGCATATGCGTCTCATTTTCATATCGGCTGCTGTCAGTCTCATCCGTCACATCCTTTGGACCATCGTGCTCCACTTGAAATCCCAAAACAGCATTATCATGAATAGCATTCTGAATAGTATATTTGTGCAGACATGCTCCGTATAATTCCTCTGTTGTACGTGGCAAATCCCCCATCAACGGATAAGGATTCTCCGGAAAACGTGGTGTTCCTGTAAAGCCAAACCAGAGTGACTTTCCAAAAAAGCGTTCGATTATTCTCTTGGTAGCCGGAGATACAGCTCTGTGACACTCATCCACCACAAAAGCTATTTTTAATCCTCTTAACCTGTTATACTCAGGTGTGCCCTCCTTCAGACGCTTTGAAATGAGAATCTGCATCTTTTGAATTGTAGTAACAATCATCTGTCTGTCAGACGATTTAAGTTTATTTTTCAAATCAGTCACATTATCAGTATTATCCACATCAATTGAATCATTCTGAGAATATGAACTAAATGACGTATTTGTCTGCTCATCAAGATCTTTCCTGTCTATAAGGAAAATAGCCTTATCCAACGCCGGAATATCCATAAGGAGATTTCTTGTTGCCTTATATGATGTAAGCGTCTTTCCCGAGCCTGTAGTGTGCCATACAAATCCCGACTTTCCTGTTCGTGATGCTTCACGAATTGCCTCAATAGCATGTATCTGATATGGTCTAAGCAGAATAAGCCGCTTAGCTTCATTATCTAAAACCGTATATCTTGCAATCATCTCATGTGCCTGTGGAATCTTAAGGACATTTTTTGCAAAATCAATATAATCAGAAACCGGCTGATTGTTCCTGTCAACCCATCCACTAATAAATTCTTTCTTTAGCTCCGTATCACTTGCTGCAGAAAAATACTTCGTGTCAACACCGTTGCTTATAACAAACATCTGAACAGCCGAAAAAATCCCCCTGAACTGCCCTTCACCAATGTATTTCTTTATCTGATTGAATGCTTCCATATATGAATGCTGTCTTTTTTTCAGCTCAATATGTATCATTGGAAGACCGTTTATCATCAAGGTCACATCAAATCTACGGTCTCTTGATGCGGCATCCTCATCATCCTTCAATGCACTGTACTGATTTATAACCTCATACACACTGCTGCCACCTGCAATATGCTCATGATTCATCACAACCAGATGAAGCTTCTTAGTATCTCGCTGTACATGCACCATGACCTTGCCGTTTTCGCCTACCAGCCACTCTCCAGCCTTATAAAATGTTGAAAACTGCAACTGATTCTTTACCTGCTCAAACTCTGAATCAGAAAGTGGCTCACCATCCAGCCAGTCCTTATTGTTCTGCTCTAAAATATATTTAAAATTGTTCCATAAATCCGCTTCTGTCTTTAAATCTGGTCTGTACGTCCACTGCGAATCCCCATATATCAACTGCTCAATCAATTTCTGCTCTATTAACGATTCCAACTCCGGCATGATAATTTCTCCTTCTTCAAAACCTAAACACTAACTATATTTATTATAGCAAATATAGGCATAAAATACCACAAAATTACTTATATCAAAATCAGCGTAAGCATATTGTTTAAAAAGCTACATTACAGTCCTGACAAAGTCCTCATTACCAGATCCACATCCTTATTTTCCAGTTCCTGAATGATATGCAGATATGTTTTCTGTGTTGTTGTCATACTCGCATGCCCCAATCTGCGCGCCACACTGGCTATAGAAACACCGGCAAACAAAAGCAACGACGCATGCGTATGTCTAAGTCCGTGAATGGAAATCTCCGATATCCCACAGGCCTTACAGTGTCTGGTGAGAGCATCATTGACGGTTGAATTATAAATCTTTTCCTCTCCTACAAATATAGGCTCGTCCTCCGGCAACCCTTTTATCAGCTCAGAAAACTTTACTACTATCTGCCAGTCAATCTGAATTTTTCTCACAGATGACTTATTCTTTGTCGGTAGAAAACCGCCTTTACCCTTATAATCCCACGTCTTACTTATAGAAAGTGTTTGTCTTCCAAAATCAAAATCCTTTGGTGTGATGGCAAGCGCCTCTGAGAAACGCATCCCTGTCTTTGCCACAAGCAAAATAAACCAGTCCCAGTTCGGCTCTTCCTTTATATCAAGATCAGCTATCAAAGTATGCAACTCAAACTGATTGAGATATTTAATCTTTTTCTCACGTGGTGTCTTACCCTTGATGATAGCCTTTCTGGTCGGATCACGCTCTATCAGCCCCTCATCCACCGCGTCCATTACCGCACCCTTTAGCTGATGATGGAAGTCAAGTGTTGTCTGTCTCTCATGCTCCTTTGCGTAATCATTTAGTATCTTCTGATACGCGGTCCTTGTCAGCTCACAAACCTTAAGCTCCGGAGCCAGCTTCTCCACCCACTTCTGAGTCATCCTGTACTTTGCCATAGTGGCTTCACGAATTGCATCTTTCTTATACACTTCTATCCACTGTGCGTAATAGTTGTAAAATAATGCATCCTTGCTCATATCCTCTAGCATACGCTACCTCCTTTATTAGTACTGCTTACGCTGATGTAACCATAATTAGGCTTGCTTTGTTTGAGGTTGGTTTATGTTTGATTCGTTGTAAAATTTATGGTAACCATTGTATAGATACGATGTTACTTACGATAAAAAACAGTTTATAAAAGCATGTTCAGATGTAATTTGTGCTGGCGCTGGTGAAGAGTGATGAGGTGGTCGAGTTGCTTGAAATAAGCTCCGATTTTCTGTTGTTCTTTCATACAAGGAGCTAAATACTCAACAGAGTCTAATGTTCTTGGATATATAGCTGCCACACTTGTGGTTCCCATGGCTCTTGCATGAATTTGCTTGGTCATATAATCAGTATTATATAAATAATTGAAGAATATTGTGTCTAAGTTTCTAAGTTCAAAGCGTGCAATATTGCTGTTAAATGCATATTCTCCGCTATTTTTCATCCACGTTGCACCTTTGCCAACAAGTTCTAATGTATTTCTTGTATTAAAGAAAAAGTCGCCATAATTTGCAATATCCGCTTTATCTGGCTGCTCATTTTCAGCCAAAAATTCTACCTTTGATGTGTCAAAATATCCTCGTTGAATATTGCCCATCTTAATCAATGGCATCCCTGTATTAGTTATTGAACCTAATAGATTGGTTCCAGTATGTATAGAAACCAAATCATCCCCCAACTTACGCTGTTCCCAATCGTAAGTAAATCCATCAAATCTAATTTCTGGAACTTTTTCTCCATTTTGTGGAAACATTTTTTGAAGCATATATTTTTTCAATTTTTTTGTCTGTTCACACTTTCGCTGGTGAAGAGTGATAAGGTTGTCGAGAGAGTCAAAATATAGACCTATTTTCTTTTGCTCGTCTACACTTGGTATTCTTACTTCAATTTTCATGAAATCTGTTTCATGAATTTTCTATTGACCATAGACGACCCCCTGACGCCATTTAACCATTTCATTTATAAAATCTTTTCTAAGAAATCTTCGTCCAAGGAAATCCAATTCAGCTTTTCCTGTTGACTTAAATATGCTATAAACTGGTGAAATACAAGCATTTCCGTATTTATTCAGTCCTATTGAACCAGTCTCTAAATTATTTGAGCTATATATAAAATCTCCAAATTCTGTTCTTTTATATTTTTTACCCGTTTCGTCATTTACTAAAGCACTACGGTCATATCGTTCTCCTTTTTGTGTCACTCCCTGATTAGCAATAAATGCCATCAAAGGATAATCCTCACTCATAGGAGCTTGTTCGTTACGTTCTTCAAGCAATTCTCCAACCTTACGCTGTTCCCAAACTTTTGGTTTTATTCACCCTATCATAATTGACTTACGCTAATAACGAGTGATTCCACTATTCATCACTTATAATATAAAAGACGTGAGTAATTGTCCCACGCCTAAAAATAATTAAAAACACGGATGAATGCTCTTAAAAGTAATCAAAATTATTTCATATTTTATATTCCATCTCTCACCATCATAAGTGCAAATCCAAGCAGATTCTGTCCTCTCCACTTTTCCAGTTCCAGTCTTTTAGGATCTGTCATTGACAATCCAATTCCCCATATGCAGTCCCTAACAGTACATTCCGCTAAAACCGCATCTCCTGTAGCTTTTAGTCTGGATTTCAATTCAGGGTTTTGAAATTTTGCACAAAGTCCCTTGTAAACAACAATCTGTCGCGTTCCATTCCATATGGTTTCATTATAATTTGAAACCTTTCTTCCCAAAGCCTTAATTTGTGCAACATCTGTAGTTTCAAGAATCTTTTCCGCTATTTTTGTATCACCAAAACAATTTGCTTTTTGATACATCATATACTGTTCCATTGACGAAAATCTTATTACATCACATTTAAACCCACTTAAATACCAGTTACTAAGGTATCCATTTTCCTCATCCGGATTATGAAAACAAACTATATTCATTTATACTTTACCTACCTTTTTTACCGCCAAATCAAGCTCTAAATCATGAAGTCCATAATAAGCCTTCCTCAGAAAATCGACCGGTACTTTATTTATTACCTCTGCGCTTGGAATATCATAATACCACTGATAATAAGCATAAAATTCACCAATCCAATCCGGCATAAACCCTTCGATTGCCTTCCCCTGCTTTAACTTATATTTTTCTGTGTCTGAAAAGTATTTCCACAGTTCTTTTGCATCCATGGTATTAACATAAGCCATCGCATCGTCAATGTTTTTTCTTGTTTTACTTTTCATATACGTATTTATAAAATCTTCTGTATCACTATCCGGGTAAGACTGTGCCACAAAATCAAATAATTTGCCTTGATTCTCCACAACATCACCCAGATACGCTTCTGAATATGCACCCATTTTCTCACCTCTAAAACAATGTACTAAAAACATTCGTAACTTTATTTGCATCCGAATCTACTAGATCACGCATATTTTTTCTTGCTTCAATATCTCTTTGATTATACTTATTGTTAAATTCGTTGTATTCAACTTGAAGTAAATCACTTTCTATCTCGCGTAAATTTGCATATGCTTTTTCTGTCTTAATACAATACTGAATCCCCAATCTGCCTAACGAAAGCAATTCCTCAAGAATATCTATATCAATATTATCTCTGACAAATTCTTTTGCAATATAGAAATATGATGCATTTGCGCGCCAACCCTTTATCACATCATATGCCTCTGTATCAATACCATATTTATCAATAAACTTTGCAGCAAGCATCCTATAACGCTTGGAATCCGCTGCATCGCGATGCTTCATAAGCTCTGCAAGCCATGATAAAACATCTTTCTCCTGAAAATCAAAAATTTTTAGATTCTTGGTATTTAACTCATACTTATGAACCCATCCATTCTGTTCATTAGGTCTGCAAACCGCCCATTCTTTTGCCAAATCTATGTTTTCTGTCAGATAAAATCCACGACCATAATCATGTTTATCGTCTCCACCGCCAAATACCGGTGTTACTATTTTGTTAGGGGATCCGTGGTATAAAATTATTGTATCCATTTTAATTATCTGTGACATTCTTAAACCTCCCTTCCTTCAAGATATCTCATAATTCTAACCTCAAATGATTATATAAACATATTTTGTAACATATATTTTTTCATTTTCTTAAGTTCATCGCACTTACGTTGGTGAAGAGTGATGATGTTGTCGAGGGATTGAAAATAGCTTCCAATCATAGCTTGTTCTTCTGTTGATTTAGGATAAACAACGTCTGTATCTTGCATAGCAGATTTTGAAATTGATGTAACTTTTATTCCTTGCATCAACGGTATCAACTGATCATGATAAGCACTAGAATTTAGATAATATCCCAAATAGCCAGTAGCAAATTTTTCCACTGGTCTATATGGAATAGTATGCAGTCCAGACAGAACAACTTCATCTCTCAATCCCGCTATTTCACTACATTTACCAACGGTAGTATCTTCGGCTGTATCAGCAATAATCACATCTCCATTTTGCAAGAATGATGCTTTGTATTTGTCCAATATCTTTTCATCCGTAATCATTGGAAGTTGCTCTCTACTTACATCTAAGACATCCCCAAACTTAATAAGTACATCTCCATAATGGACATTCTTTGCAATGCCTCTTTCGTTAGATAAGTCCGCTCTGGAAAGAGTATTATTCTGCAAGCTAATTAGTACCTCCCCCAACTTACGCTGTTCCCAATCGTAAGTAAATCCATCAAATCTAATTTCTGGAACTTTTTCTCCATTTTGTGGAAACATTTTTTGAAGCATATATTTTTTCAATTTTTTTGTCTGTTCACACTTTCGCTGGTGAAGAGTGATAAGGTTGTCGAGAGAGTCAAAATATAGACCTATTTTCTTTTGCTCGTCTACACTTGGTATTCTTACTTCAATTTTCATGAAATCTGTTTCATGAATTTTCTATTGACCATAGACGACCCCCTGACGCCATTTAACCATTTCATTTATAAAATCTTTTCTAAGAAATCTTCGTCCAAGGAAATCCAATTCAGCTTTTCCTGTTGACTTAAATATGCTATAAACTGGTGAAATACAAGCATTTCCGTATTTATTCAGTCCTATTGAACCAGTCTCTAAATTATTTGAGCTATATATAAAATCTCCAAATTCTGTTCTTTTATATTTTTTACCCGTTTCGTCATTTACTAAAGCACTACGGTCATATCGTTCTCCTTTTTGTGTCACTCCCTGATTAGCAATAAATGCCATCAAAGGATAATCCTCACTCATAGGAGCTTGTTCGTTACGTTCTTCAAGCAATTCTCCAACCTTACGCTGTTCCCAATCGTTTTCAACATTTATATTTTTTTATTGGCTTACGATGAGATAAAGTAGAAACTGGGTTTTTTATAAAAATCTGTCTGGCGCTGGTGAAGAGTGATAAGGTTGTCGAGAGAGTCAAAATATCCGCCTATCTTACACTGTTCCTCTTTTGAAAATGGCACCATAAAGTCCGAATTGGATATTAAATTCCAATCTGCACGTGGCATTTTTGAGCCTGATGACTGGTTTGCAATATTATCAAATTGCTGTGTTTGAATAAGACGATAAAGAAAATTTTTGTCCATATTAATAGGCTTTAATACCCACCAATCACCGACTGCAATACCATTAAAATCTGGATTTAACCAGTTATGCAAATATGGACGAAGCTTTCCATAAAGCACCTGAGAACCATCAAATATAATTCCAGACTTTACTGCTTCTTTTAAGCGGATATCTTTATTCAATCTTCCTTCTTCTGCTACTACATCTTCATACTCTACGCTTGGAATATCTGATGACGATGTAGAAACAGAAGACGCTCTTACAGCGACATCACAGAACTTACGCTGTTCCCAATCCTTAGTAAACCCTTTAAATCTAATCTTTGGATTTTCCATACAAATCACCCCTCAATCATATCAATATAACGATTCAACGATGCCATTATATTTTCATCAGACGATGTCAGGTCTTTTAGCAGATTCACAAACTCACCCTCTACCTTTCCTATCTCGTCATCTGTTTTTTGCATATCCTCGAGCAGACCATTTATATCGACTTCCTCTTCCTTTTCAAAATTGTCTACATATCGCGGAATATTTAGGTTAAAATCATTCTTTTCAATATCCTCAAAGCTTGCCAGATAAGATTCTTTTTCTACAGTTTCTCTTCTGTTATACAAATCCATAACTTCATCAATATGCTCATCCGACATTTCGTTTTGCTTTTTACCCTTAATGAACTTCTTTGACGCATCAATAAACAGTACATCTCTGCCATCTCTATGCTTTTTAAGTACAACAATACATGTAGGAATAGACGTATTATAAAATAAATTAGCCGGCAATCCTATAACCGCATATATGTTTCCGGAACGAAGAAGCTTTTCTCTTATTTTTCCCTCTGCTGCACCTCTGAAAAGTACCCCATGTGGCAAAACGATTGCCATTGTTCCATTGCTTTTCAGATGGTAAAGTCCATGAAGTAAAAATGCATAATCAGCCTTTGATTTTGGCGCCAACACACCATATTCTGAAAATCTTTCGTCCTGTAAAAATCCTGATGCAGCGCTCCATTTTGCAGAATACGGCGGATTCATAAGTACCATGTGAAAGTCAGTTTCCTCACCTGTAGGCCAGTCTGCATCAAGAGTATCTCCATGATGCAGATTCTGATTCTCTGCAGCCACATCATGCAGGAACATATTCATCCTTGCCAGATTATATGTAGACATGTTCAGTTCCTGTCCATAATACTTTATATAGTTTGTATCACCTTTATAGTATCTCTTTGCGTTAAGAAGCAGCGAACCTGAGCCCATACATGGATCATAGATTGACAAACCTTTCACATTCTCCTGTCCTGTTATTGCTATTCTAGTAAGAATTTTTGATACTGCCTGTGGTGTATAGAATTCTCCCGCCTTCTTACCGGTCTCTGACGCAAACTGTCCTATCAGATATTCATATGCATCTCCAAGTATTTCACCATCGGAATTGAGCAAATCCGCCTGGTCTATTACTTTTATCAGTTCTGCAATTGTATCACTTTGTTTCTGGTCTCCCGCTCCAAGCCTGCTTGAATACAAATCAATGTCGGAAAACAAATCCACAAACAACTCTCCGCTCTGCTCAATATTATTGAATGCTTTCTGTAATTGCTCACGATTAAAGCAATTATTCCTTGCATCCTCTGCAAAACATGTATATGTAAGCTCAGGCTCAATTACATATTTACGATCCTGCTTTAATTCGTCAAGCAAATCATTAGCATATTCACCCTTCAGCTCATTTTTATATGCCTCAAGTGCCACCTTGAGCGATTCCGGTTTCTCATCATTTATCAAATCATATACTCTAATCAAAAATGAATCTGATAGGTATTTATAGAATACAATTCCCAAAAGATAATTCTTATATTCATTCGCATCCATTTTAGAACGAAGTACATCAGCGCCACTCCAAAGTACACTGATTAAATCCTTACTGTTTTCCTGCTCTGCCATTAATTGCTTCCTCCGAACTTCTATAATCTTTTGCTTTAATATTACACTCCACTTACCTCTTCCGCAAGCTTCCTAACCTTACCTGCATCCGCACACTGATAGCAGTTTTTCATCGCTTCATCATACGAGAAATCTACTGCATTACCCGCTGCTGTCACATCACACTTCCATGAGCCACACGAGCTGTGTACCTGTGTAATACCTGTGTATTCGATAAGTGCTCTCGCATTGGTATCATTCACGCCGCTTCCTGCCAGAATCGTAATATCTTTTCCATATTGATTTTGAAGATGCTTAAGCTGTTTTCTGCCATCCCATACATTTACTGCTCCACCTCTTGTGAGGATACGATCTGCGCCAAGCCTAATAAGCTTCTCCGCTGCACTGTCCTGATTATCTATGCAGTCAAAGGCGCGGTGAAACACAGCTTCCCTGCCATACTCATGAATGAGCTCTATCATTTCCTTCGTGCGCTTTTTGTCAAGCATTTTTTCCTCTGTCAGAAAGCCAAACGCAATACCGTCTGCTCCATGCTCTAAAAGAATTTTTGCATCCATAAGCATAGTGTCGTATTCTTCATCCGAATAGCAAAATCCGCCGCCCCTTGGACGAACCATTGCCACTACCGGTATATTGCATTTTTCCTTTGCATATATTAAATTGGCGAGTGTAGGTGTCAGCCCTCCCATATATAGGGCACTGTTCAGTTCAACCCTGTCTGCACCATTTTCATATGCTGTTTTCACATCCGAAAAGCTGCCACAGCAGATTTCAAGCATCGGTTTCATCATACTTTCCCACTCTTTCCGCTAAAATAAGGCTTAACCTTCACACAATACATGTGTGACCGACAATAATTACATAAAACAGTTTTACGATAATCAATATTCATTGACCACAATCTCGAATACTCCGTCCTCATTAATTTTTAACCTCAATGACTTAACATATTTATTGTAAAAATCCTTCATTTCTCGCTCTGTCGATGTAATTTTAGTCCTCTCGTATATCTTTCTTGTCATCTCCCAGCCATTTTTTCCGACAATATCAGTTGTCAGATTTTTCAATTCACTTATCATGACTTTTTTCTTTAAATCACTTGCATTTCCTGTATAGAAATCGTCTATTGAACAATGAAATATACATCGTTTTGTAAGTGCATCCTTGATCGACTGTCCGCACTTGCTATATTCGTACATCACGAGGAAATGAGCATCCTTTACCGATGAAATAAGTCCCCAGTAATCCGAATCACTTGAGCACAAAATAAACGAGTCTATGTTGTCCTTATAATACGCCTCACACACTCCCGCAGTCATCTTTATATCAACAAGCGACTTTCGGTCTGTCACACGTTCCACCTCCTCGTGGAATACAGGGATATGTATGAATTTTTCCAGCCAGTCCCATCCACAGGATGTATGATAATCATCATAAAGTATAATTTTTTCTATTTTGGACATTTGCTCGGAATTTAAGTTTTTTAATACTCCATACAGCTTGTATACATCAGAATTTTCACAATCCACAACTATCACAACACGCATACTTTCACGGATAAACTCATATATATTTTCCTTTGTATCTTCCACTGCATCCCTGTATTTTGAACCGTCATTGAAATAATCACCATGCTGTCTGTATATTGTCTTTAATATACGTCCATCGGAATTGAGCAGATTTCCCCTGCCATCCGGGCGCCAGTGAATGTACATCCCGTATGGATACTCTTTTCTGTGCTCTTTATAGACAGTAAACTCTGCCTTTAGCTTCTTTGGCTTTTCATAATCCGCTATGACAAACAAATCCCTGATATACTCCCATTTTACCCAGTCTGGGAAAAGCTTTTTGCATGCATCCACGTGCTCATTTATCAGCTTGTTAATATGTACGCAATACTTGTCAGCCGATGAATTATACAATATAATATGCACTTCCCAGCTCTCAAGCTTATTTATATTCTCTGCATCAAACCACTCCATCCTGTTTATATTACCCAGATTATATTTTATTTCATTGTCTGTTTTTTTATAGTTGCGCAGCAGACCTGTACGCGCCTTACACAGATATCTGAGTATCCTCGCATTTTTATTTTCTCTTAAGCTGTTTAAAAGCTCCACATACTCATCACTGCACATATGATCAAGTATCTCATTTCTGACACCTATAAGATACGACAGAATCGTCACAAGCTCATATTTCTGTACTGTTTTATATTCCTTTTCCTCTGTAAATTCAGAATCCAACGCATATGCTTCTTCATCTGTTTCTTGTATCACATCATTAACTTCATCAATATCTGATTTATTTATTTCAATATCTGCCAACTCTATTCCCCCTTCATTTTCAAGATATATTAAAATTATATCATATGTTGCACTCTTTGTATTGTTAACATTTACTTAAATCTATATTATTTGCCATTTTCTCCTACACATGCTACAATACCTTTGTCCGGATTAATGGTGATTATTATCAGACACTTTTTAGTAGACAGCGAAAATGTCAACGACAACTGGCTGATGCTGTTTGATATGGCAGATGAGGACGACGAAATCGTAGTTTTTTACACAAAAAAATCACCTCACATGTCATACATGTCAGTCATCAGGCTTATGGAAAATAACAAAATAAATATCCGATTTGAGAAATCCTATGAAGGCACGAATGCCCTTGATTTTCAGCTCGTATCATATATGGGATATCTGATGGGATGCACTGGTTCATTCAGTGAAAACAAATGTGATGCTGCATCAGCCGAGTCATGTGCTGATGAGTACATCATAATGAGCAATGACACAGGCTATGACCCTGCTGTAAGGTTCTGGAAAGATAAGGGATTCGCTGTACGCAGATTCAATGTAAATTTCTGCAAACAGGCTGTCCAGCGAAGAAAAAACATCAAGTATCAGGTAGTAGCAGATATTCCCTCCAAGGAAGATAACGCCAATAACAATATCAATACCGATACTGATACCGATGCTATCACCGCAAAGTCTTACAATCTGAATGAACTTATCGATGGCAATCATAGCAGCTATACAGACAGTGAACCGTTAGGTGATGAGCTTGCAACTAACGATGACTTACCGTCAAGTGATAAGCTTATGACTAATGATGACTTACCATTCACTGACGAACAGACACCTCATAACGGTTCTGGTAACAGCTCAAATAAAAACGAAGCAGCTGAGGCTAAGGCCTCAATGGACACCATTGATACATCAGATATTTCTGAAGTATCGGCAGTATCCGAAGACTTCGACCATTTTGAGGTAGATTCTTTCCTAAACTGCATGGGAAAAGACAATCTGCTCAAGCTTCATGAGACGCTGGTTCATGTTTATGGTATGAAACAGGGTCAGACAATTTATAAAACCATAAAAGACAAATCTTACTCTTTTACGCCTGAGAAGCTCACGCGTAAAAAGAAGGTAGAGCGTTTTACAGGTATAATTTTCGCTCACAGTGATATTAATGATCCCGGAAATTTTGTTGATTTTCTTGAAAAAAACAAGAATAAAACAAAAAATCTCAATGGCATAAGATCTGCCATCACAAAGAGCTACGGTGAGACAGATGGTCTGAAATATTACAGCCTTTTCAAGCCATATTTCAAAATTATATCTGCACTGAAATAACGCCCTTTATTTTACAACAGAAAGGTAATCCGGATAAAACAATTGAGGCACGGAATTAATACTCCGTGCCTCAATTATGTTATTTATTTGATATCTTAAACCATGTCGATAATTTCTTTCAAACTTCTTGGCTCATAGTCAATCCACGGCTTCATGCAGCCTACATTGTATGCCTGTATTGGCTTATCACCTACATGCCTGCAATTATTCGCTTCCATACCAGTCAGACACTTTTGAAAATATACATCCTCTGCACTGTTGTGGGTGTGACCGTATAACAGGATCGTACCTTTATTCATGCCTTTCCATGAAAATATAGGATAGTGACACAGCACAAGGTCATAATTCTTACCACCGTATGAGTCATGTATCTCTCTGTAATCGCATATATCATAAAAAAGCTGCTTATATCTGTAATCAGACACATCATCATGGTTGCCTTTAACAAGGATTTTTTTACCTTTTAATGTAGCAACAAGTGCTATGAAAACAATGCGTTCTAAATCTTTAACGAAACAATATTCAGTTTTTTCGGATATCCTTACGTAGAGATGTAATTAGATATACTTATTAAAGCATCAATATCCAATCAAAAAAAGCTTTCCCTCCATTCTCATAATTCCCTCTATTACCATTATTGATTGATTCTTGTGCTATTTTTTTAGCCTCCTCAATGTTATTCATATTAATGTAGGCTAAACACTTTAGTACTTCCTCATCCATACCATCTTCATAATCAATAATATACTCATCAATATCATACTTTTCCATAAAATTATGACTACACTCATCTACTAATCCCAAAAGGTATTCCGCTTGCTCATCATATTTATCTGTAAGGTCTACTTCCCCCTTTTTTAATAAAATCGAAGGAGCCTTAAAAGCACCACTTGCCCTTAATGAATTACTCTTTTTGCTATTAGTTGGCATTTGCATAACCTTCCAAAAAATGTCATCATAATTATAATTTTTAATATAGATTCTATAAACTAATTTCTGCGAATTTACAACAAGAAAATCACAATGAATAAATGCATTATCCTTTACACTATAAATGATATTTGTTTTTGTTTTATATCCTCTTCTATCTGAAGATATATATTGCATTAATTAATTGCTTTTGTTGGTTTTTATCTAGCTTCATCTGCTCCCTCCTGCGAAACACAATATTGTATCTTTACACCAAGTTCAGCAACTTGATTTTGAACTGACTGTAAAAACTTTTCTGCATTAGCGGTTAAATTATATAAGAAATGAATTTCTATAATTCCATATGTTATATTTTCTCCTTTGTAGATATCTTCATACTGCTTCTGTTCAAGAAAGGTGATATATACATTAATCTTTTCTTGCAACATTACTAAATGCTGATATTCATCTCTCCAGTCCATATGGTCAGCTATCAGTAAAATTATTCCATTATTATCATCCGTTAACGCTATGCCATCTACTGTTTTATTATCAACTATCGACATAATACCTCCTACTCTGGTCGAATTATTGTTACTTTTGTACCTGGCGGAATCTGGTATCCTCCAGAGAATATACCTTTTCCTTTTCCAACAACAGTTGCTCCACTTTCAAAAATCTCAGGAAATGCAATTTTTTGATTACTTGTTAGCGGTGCTGTCAATGATGATTTATATTCATTTATTACAACATTTCCATTTGCCCTATTCTGAGCTAATACATCAGCCTTACTACCACTCTGGTCTCTATATTCCCTGTTACACTCTCAACAACATTACCTTTCACACCTTTGTTTGACCAGCCCAATTTTGCATCTGCCATATTCAGTCCTTTTGCTGATCCCGTCGATGCCAGTATTCCGGCTATCATTCCAAGTGTTTGGTTGTTTGTTTTATCATATACCAGGTTAGATGCTCCATATCCTGCCAGAGTTGATACACCTTCTTTTCCAAGCATAACAGTCCCTGATCTGTATTCATAAGGATTATTATACTCATTTTTGTCTCTTACTCACAAAAATCCGACAAACGACACGATTTTCGTGACGGATGACATATAATTCCACTTAACAGGTACAATAAACGCACCCTTAGCAACATTATGTGCTTGGAGTGCGTTATGTCAGCATATTTATTTTGCAATCTTCGTTCGTATACACAACTTGGCAAAATTTCGCTAGTGTCTATTAATTAACATCATGAATTCTTAATTACTTCGAAACCGCCATGATGATTAATTAATAGACGTGCAGGAGTTGTAGGCTGTTTGGAGTCCGAAAGTATAACCATAATTGAATTAATCTCTTTCATAAAATGATTTGTGTTCTTTAATTACATTCTTTCCAAAATCAGAATTCACTGAAACTATATCTAACATCTTATCTTTTAGAAATCTACTGCAGAAATTTCCAATTCTTGGATATAGAATATTAGGATCTTCTTTTGAATCCAATATTAGTAAATAGCTTCCCTCTTCGCCTCTTACCATCCATAATAAGAATGCCTTATCAACGCTTTTTTCCTTATCAAAATATATACATAGATTATTAATCAATTCAGTTGGATATTCAGCTGGAATACCTATAAGCACCTGTTCTTCTTTTTTAATTATGCAATCATTTTCCAAACCATCAAGCATTGGAAGCGTAATCACAATATTTGCACCAAAAGGATTTATTACAATTCCTGAATATACATCTCTCGCTTCCTTCATGATGCTCTGAAAATCCTTATAACCAAAAATAACCGTTTGCTGTTCTTTGGATGAATTCCATTTATATAATTCTTTCCAGTCAGTAAATGCCATTAAAAACTTATTACCTTCTGTGTCTTCGATATGCTTTACAGATATTGAAGACCCTTCTCCCACAACTATTTCTTTACCATCTCTGGTACTATTCTGTAATTGAATATCTGCAGGACACAATAATTTAGCTTGTGCTAATTCTTCAAAAAACTTCTGTTGTGTTGCATTATTGTTACTTAATCCTTCAATTGCACTGACTAATTTAGGATTACTAATTGGTTCATTAATATTCATGTTTCCCTATCTCCTTCTGGTGATATATTCCATCAGCAAACTTACGGACAAAACCTTTTGCTGGGAAATCAGGATATTTAAATTCCCAAAGACATCCACAGCAAATACACTTGTACCATTTGTCAGCTTTCCACTCAAACCCATTACAATACGGTTTTTCTACCGGTACTTCTGAAAACCTGCCTTCTTTAACTTGTTCTTCAAAAAACATTTTAATTTCTTCATATAATTGGTACGAATTAATCACACTTCCTATTCGTTCGCTACATTCACATTTTATCATTTAAACCACCCCGCTTCCACTTTTGGAATATATACTTGATTCCCACCTCCCGGTAATACACCTATTGTATTTCCAAGACTGTCATAAATGTTCTGTGGTGCAGCGACACCTTCATAAATCGTGGTTTCTTTTGGAACAACAACTTTTGTAATATTTTCAGTTGTATTTCCCCAAGAAGGATTTAATGCCAAATCCAACTGTGATTGCAATCCTCCACCTTGAGATGTTCTTGATACATATGACCCAACTTTTCCTGCATTACCACCACTTACTCTATACATAACTGTATCCTCTGTCAATGTTGTTTTTGTAAATGTTGCACCATTAAAAGATTCTGCTACTTCTTGGCTGATTTCATTACATGGATTGATTGGTGAATACCTTACAGATTCACTACCACTCTGGTATGCTAAACACATAGGAATCAAAGCAGTCTTTTTCTATCTATTG
>OIYT01000491.1_pt1 | contig 38291 bp, 33 predicted proteins | sample 1588201 | NCBI WGS metagenome assembly OIYT01 (sample SAMN03283260) | human gut metagenome | biome: human-associated habitat; material: feces | host: Homo sapiens | place: USA | collected 2013
GCTCGATAACAGGAGATTCGATAACTGGTTCTTGAACTTCTTCTGTAGGAGGCTCAAAGACAGGAGACTCGATAACTGGTTCTTGAACTTCTTCTGTAGGAGGCTCGAAGACAGGAGATTCGATAACTGGTTCTTGAACTTCTTCTGTAGGAGGCTCGATAACAGGAGATTCGATAACTGGTTCTTGAGCTTCTTCTGTAGGAGGCTCGATAACAGGAGACTCGATAACTGGTTCTTGAGCTTCTTCTGTAGGAGGCTCGATAACAGGAGATTCGATAACTGGTTCTTGAACTTCTTCTGTAGGAGGCTCGATAACAGGAGATTCGACAACTGGTTCTTGAGCTTCTTCTACAGGAGGCTCGATAACAGGAGATTCGACAACTGGTTCATTTGATTTCTCAGCTTGTGGTTCGACAGATTTATCATTTTCGGATGGTTGTTCAAATATATGAGTGTCATAAACAGGAATTTGATTTTTTTCAGAAGGCTTGTTAAGTTCTTCTTCTGATACCTCTATGACATCTTGCTTTTGACTATCCCAAGCGTCACCATTGCTTTCAACAGGATTAACCCAAACTTGGTTCGGTTGAACCCAAACTTCATTTGGATTTTCTTGATTCCAAGGGTGACTTACTGTTTCAGGAATTTGATACATATGAATATTTGGAGTGATTCCAAACATAGGGACACTCCATCCGAGAGCGTATACGATAGTTTCTACGGCATAGCATGCCCATTTTTCAGCCATGCAGGCATCTTGTGTCAAGATTTTGATTGACTGGAGAATTGCAATGCACTTATCAATTTCACTTTGGTCTGTCACATCATATAATGTAGTGCAGACTCCTTCGTTCATTGCTTCGACAATTACTTTTCTTTCCTGCTTGAGCTTAGGCATAAACTTGTTGAGAAGCTTTGTAAATCGTTCATTATCAACAATTACATCACTGCCGAAATTATCGACAATATAGCGAACGCCTTCCTTAGCGTTAGTAAATGTGATTGGTCGAGGAGCTTCTTTTTCAAGGCTTGCACCGCAGAAAGGGCAACGCTGTATGAGATCTATGCGATTGCTTGCTTTCCACTCGCTACCGCATTCAGGACACTGCATAAAATATCACCGCTTTCAAATTTACTCATCTATTTAACTATACTAAATTTTTTCGGAATTTTCAATAGATATTACAAAATTTTATAAAATTTTTATAAATAATAATCAAAATGCTAAAATTATGATACATTTAAATATAATATTCGGTACAAATTAAAGTTAATTTTACATATATTTAAAAAACGAAATGTCCAATTTTAGTTTTTGCTTATTTTTTTCATTTCAATACTTACATTTTCAATATTTTGTTTAGAATTTTTATCCCTTTTCTTTAACCAGAATGGCATTTGAAATATTCCTACAACGGTTCCAAGTCCATAGGCTATATGAAGCATAGGAAAAATAAATGGCAAAATTAATTCGCTAAGATGTTTCTTTGCTGAAATAACAGCTGTAATAGTCATAACAAGGTCAGCTAAGAGATAGGTTATTCCAAGAATATATAAAGGCAGCTTTAAAATTCCAAATCCACATACTGTACCTATTATATTTAATGCTACACAACCTATTATTGCTAATACAAAACAAAATGGCACAAAATGAAAAACAGAAAGACATTTTGGACAAACTCCAAGAGTTAAGCCTATCCATCTGCCGTTTCCGAATTTCTGTGCCAGCATTTTTTTAAGTGTTGTTCTTGTGTGCTGATATGAGATTATATCAGGAGAAAGACAAAATTTATATCCAGCCTGACGCATACGGTAATGTAGCTCGTTGTCTTCTGTTCTGCCAAGAGTTTCATCAAAGCCGCCAACATTTTCAAAGACTTCTCTCCTATATGCGGCATGAAACATAGAATCTACATATTGTTTTTTGTTGCTTTCTCTGCGATATGAAGCTATTGAGCTGCCAAACATAGAGCTTTCTGCGAGAAGTAAGGTTTCTTTCATTGGCGTAGGGTCTATTATAATATTAGGTCTTGAACCCCCACTTATATTTTCGCCACTTTCAATAACATTTATATTTTTTTCAATAAAATCTTTTGGAATAGATGCGTGAGCGTCTACTCTGATTATAACATCACCAATAGCTTTTTTAAGAGCAGTGTTCCAGCCTGATGCCTGTGAACGCTTATTGTTTTCAAGAATATCTATGCTTATATAATTTTTGCTGTTTGAATTGGCAAACTGCTCCATTATTTTCTGGGTGTTATCCTCTGAGCGTGAATTAACAAGAACTATTTGAGTAAGCTTATGAGGATATGTCTGATAGAGAATATCCGAAAGTATACCAGAAATTGTATTTTCTTCATTATACGCAATTACACAGATTGAAACCGTAAGACTCATTGTTTTTCTCCTGATTTATCCCAAAGATAGGGAGGATATTTTTTGTCTTTATTAAGATATATCAATGGTGCTTTCTAAAAGCAAAGCATCAAGCTTTCCTTTCCAATAATAATCAGAACAAAAAGCGATAGCCATTTCTAAGGCTATATTATTTATAAGCTCAATATATTTTTGCTGTCGTTTTTTCTTAATTTTACTTTTATTTATAAAATCAGCCTAATTTAATTGATATTGTTTGAATTATACTATTATTTATAATTGCTTGTCAAATAATAAAAAAGAATCTTGCAGGAATTAAATTGATATGATAAAATCAATCAGAAAGGGGATTTTGTATGGCTCTTTTAAGAATAGATAAAATTCTGTCATCACAAGAGATTGCAAGTCGAAAAGAAATAAAAATGCTTATAAAGCAAGGAAGAATAAAGGTTGATGGGAAAATTGTTGCAAGGTCTGAAGATAAATTTGACCCAGAAAATTGCGAAATTACTCTTGATGATGAACCAATTCTATATAAGCGTTACATATATATAATGTTAAATAAGCCAAAAGGAGTTGTTTCGGCAAGCAGAGATAGTAGAGAAAAGACTGTGCTTGACCTGCTTCCACCTGAACTCAGACGCAAAGATTTATTTCCTGCGGGTAGGCTTGACAGAAACACAGAGGGTTTGCTGATAATTACAGATGACGGCGAATTTTCGCATAAGCTGCTTGCACCGAAAAGCCATGTCAATAAGCTATATGAAGCGGTTGTTGACAGAAAGCTTGCAGAGAATGATGTTGAAAAATTTAGGGCAGGTATAAGCGAGGGCGGAGATGATTTTCTGCCGGCAGATATGAAGATTATTGGTAAAAATACTGCTCTTGTAGAAATTTGTGAGGGCAAGTTTCATCAGATTAAGAGAATGTTTCATGCAGTTGGGACTGAGGTTTTAGAGCTTAAAAGACTTAGAATTGGTGGTCTTTTGCTTGATGATAAGCTTTCGTCTGGAGAAGCAAGAGAACTTTCTTCAGAAGAAATTAATCAAGCTTTGAGCAGAGAAAAGATTCTTTAGGATATTTTAATTTTAAGTCATTAGAATATAAAAAATGGTTCTAAAAATAATATTATACAAATTGTACAAAAGCAACTATGCAGTTAGTACAAAAAGACAGCCTTTTTTTTGTTTTTGGGCAATATACATAAACTGAACATCTTAGATTTAGTAAAAAAATGAATACCATTCTTTTTGCAAATCTGTTATTATATTATTATTGAATTAAATCGGGTTACCCACAGGAGGAAGCAAATTATGGCAAGTTTATCACTAAGAAATGTATATAAGGTTTATGACGGTAATGTTGTAGCTGTTAGCGACTTCAACCTCGAAATCGAAGATAAAGAATTTATTATCTTTGTTGGACCTTCAGGCTGTGGTAAGTCAACTACTCTCCGTATGATTGCAGGTCTTGAAGAAATCAGTAAGGGCGAGCTTTATATCGGTGATGTCCTTTCTAATGACATCTCACCTAAGGACAGAGATATTGCAATGGTTTTCCAGAACTACGCTCTTTATCCTCATATGACTGTTTTTGATAACATGGCTTTCGGTCTTAAGCTCAGAAAGACTCCAAAGGAAGAAATGAGAAGAAGAGTTGAAGAGGCTGCTCGTATTCTTGATATTTCTCACCTTCTCGAAAGAAAGCCGAAGGCTCTTTCAGGTGGTCAGAGACAGCGTGTTGCTCTTGGTCGTGCTATCGTTCGTGACCCTAAGGTCTTCCTCCTTGATGAACCGCTTTCAAACCTCGATGCTAAGCTCCGTACTCAGATGAGAACAGAGATTTCTAAGCTTCATAAGAGACTTGGCACAACATTTATCTATGTTACACATGACCAGACAGAGGCTATGACAATGGGTGATAGAATCGTTGTTATGAAGGACGGCTTCATTCAGCAGGTTGATACACCACAAAACCTCTATGAGAAGCCATGCAACCTCTTCGTTGCAGGATTTATGGGTGCTCCTCAAATGAACTTCATCAATGCTACTATCGTAAGAGCAGGTGAAGATTACGGTATTTCATTTGGTAAGTATACTATTACTCTTCCAGAGTCTAAGAATAAGAACAACATTCTTTCTAAGTTTGTTGGCAGAGATGTTATTCTCGGTATCCGTCCAGAAGATGTTCACGATGACCCAGAGTTCCTCGAGAGAGCAACTGACATCATCGAGGCACAGGTTGAAGTTACAGAACTTATGGGTGCTGAAATCTATGTTTATATGACAATCGAGGGCGAATCTGCTATTGCTCGTGTTGACCCATCATCTACTGCTGAAGCAGGCGAGCCAATCGAAATCGCATTCGATGTTGAGAAAATCCATATCTTCGATAAGGAAACAGAGAGAACTATCACAAACTGATAATTATTTTCTGAATATTATAAAAGGCAGAGGCTTAGGCTTCTGCCTTTTTTGTATTGAAAAATTTTTTATTGACATAGTGTGTGATATACAGTATAATAATTACACACAATAAGGTGTGAGGTGAAGCATATGAATCATGATGAAATAGTTTCAGGTCTTATTTTGGAATTAAGGCGAGGAACATTGATACTTTTAGTTCTTAGTCAGTTAAAAGAACCAATGTATGGGTATAACCTTGTCAAAAAACTTCAGGATAATGGTATACCTATTGAAGCAAATACACTTTATCCTTTAATGAGGCGTCTTGAATCTCAAGGTCTGCTAAAAAGTGAGTGGGAAACAAGTGAAGCAAAGCCAAGAAAATACTATAAGATAACTGATGATGGTTTGATTGTACTTGAGAGAGTAGTTAATCATTGGAATAACTTTTCACAAAATGTTAATAGATTATTGGAGGATAATAATGAAAAATGATTTGATTGAAAGATATATCTATGCGGTTACTAAAAGACTGCCACAAAAGGTTCAAAAAGATATTTCTGACGAACTTAGAACACTGATTGACGATATGTTAGTGGAACGCTGTGGAGAGCTTGTTCCAGAAGAAAAGGATATAAGAGTTGTTCTTACAGAGCTTGGAACACCCGAAGAACTTTATGAAAAATACAATCCAGACAATAAAAAATGTTTGATAGGTTCTCCGTATTACTCTACTTATAAATATGTACTTAAAATCGTTATGATTTGTACAATCTTTGGAATTATTCTTGCTAATATAATTTCAGGAATTTTTGATTTTTCAAAAAGTAATAGTATAGAAAATGTAGTATCATCAACTGCAACTTTTATTGCATCTTTAATTACAAATTTAATTATCAGTGTTGGAGTAGCATTTGGTTTTGTAACAGCACTTTTCGCATTTTTCTACCATAAGGATATTAAAATTGATACAACAAGCAATTTGGATAGTTTACCCTCTGTTCCTAAGAAAAATGAAAAAATATCAAAAGTAGACTCGATTATTAGTATTGGAATATCAGTGATATTCTTAGTTGTATTTCTTACTGCACCACAGATTTTCTGCATTGTTATGTATAATGAATTTATTCCGATTTTTAATCTTGAAACAATTAGGCAAACTTGGTATATAATTGTTATGTTTAGTGTTGTCGGAATTATAAGAGATGTAGTTAGGCTGATAGAAGGAAGATACAGTAAAAAGGTTATGATAATAACCATAATAGCAAATGTTAGTTCAGCATTATTAGCAATTTGGTGGCTTGCAAATGATAAGATTATAAATCCGAATATTTCTAAAAGTATGACAAGTCTTTTTGATGAGAATGGTCAATTTATGAGTAATATTTTCTCGAACTTTCAAGACTTCTTCTTAACAATTATAATTTTTGCGTTTATGCTGGATATGTTGGTTACAGTTTTTAAGTGTTTGAAAAGTAAGGAGAAATAATATGGCAACAGTTTATTTTGTAAGGCACGCACAGCCAGAATTTTCTTGGGCAGATGACAAGACCAGACCACTTACGAATGAGGGAATTGCCGACAGTGAAAAAGTTTGTGAGGCTTTAAAAGATGTTAAATTGACCTATGCAATATCAAGCCCTTATAAAAGGAGTATTGATACAATAAAGCATTGTGCGGAAAGCCATAGATTGAGTATTGATACGGACGAACGCTTTAGAGAGCGTGAAAAAGGCTTTAATGGCAATAATCTTGGAATGTTCCGAAAGAGATGGGAGGATTTTGACTACCACGAAGAAGGTGGAGAATCGCTTAGAAGTGTTCAGGAAAGAAACATTTCAGCTTTATTTGAGCTTTTAGACAGTCACCCAAACGATACAATAATTCTTGGTACACATGGGACAGCTTTAAGTACAATTTTGAATTATTTTGACCATAGCTATAATTGTGATAGTTTTTTAAGAATGATTGACTTTATGCCGTATGTTATAAGATTAGATTTTGATGGCAGAGAATGTGTTAAAAAAGAAGAAATTCTTATTGTTGAAAAAGAATTTAAAGGAAATAAGAAATAATAAAAAGCACTTTGAACTAATTTTTTAGCTCAAAGTGCTTTAACATTGTTTTTTTAAAGATTTAGTTACGCACCAAAAAGATTCTTAAATAAAGCGATTCCTGCATCTGTTGCAGTAATGACTATCCAGACAATGATTATAAACAAGACTATTGAGGCTAATCTTACCCAAAAACGCTTTCTTGGGCTCATATCTTGGTCTAAATCATCAATTTTTATGTCTTCAGGAACAGTTAGTGTATTATCCTCAGGCTTCATTGCACCTATTCCTATCAGAACATCGCAAGCGTGGTTATATGCGGCAAGAGGCACAATAATATTATTTTCGCCAAGGTCACCCTCGTTAAGAATTTTCATATTAACATTGCCCTCGGCTTCTTTAATTACACAAGGGATACCCTCACTTTCTAAAGCGGATTTTATACGCTCAAGCTCAAAACCGCCCGTTGTTATTATGCAGACGGGTGATTCTCCGGCGGGCTTTTCAATAAGATTTTTGCCACATTTCTGGCACTTATCGTTTTCAGTGTCAAATATTTTTTTACAGCGTGAACAATATTTTATCATAAATTTCAGGACTTAGTTGTCCTAAACCACCTTTCAATATTATTAAAGCTAATAAAAAATATTATAATCTATTACACTATACTTGTCAAATTAACTCGAATATGTCTTAAAATACTATGAAGTTGCACAAACTAAAGTGTGTAACTTTGGTAAAAATAACACAAAAATTTGATTTTGGGTAAAAACTTAGGAAAAATTATTGCAAAGTTGTAAGAATTGTGGTATATTTAACCTAAATTGAAATTGTGCTTATAACTTGATAGGTATAATTTCAATAATACAAAAAATTTCTAATATTTTAATTAGGAGGAAATTACAATGAAAATGAATAAGAAAGCATTAAGCATTCTTCTTGCAGGTGCAACAGTAGCTTCTGTAGTTGTTGCTTCAACAGCTTCAGCATCAGCTGTTTATGAAGATTTTGAGACAGAGGGCGCTACATATGGCGTTATCGGCGATTTCAATACCTGGGAAGGCGATGTAGCTCTTACAGATGAAGATGGCGACGGTCTTTACACAGCAACCGTATCAGTTCCTGTTCCTGAAGAGGGTGCAAGTTCTACTTATAAGGTTCGTGCAAACGGCGGTTGGGATTATAGCTGGGGTGCAGCTAATGCAGATGGTGTTACAGCTAATAGCCAGGACAACTGCTCTTTCACAGAAGACCAATATGGTAAGGATGTAACAGTTTACTTTGATACTCGTACAGGTAAGGGCGGTGTTGACACATGGTATGTTGGCACAGAAGAGCCAGCAGCTCCAGCTCCTATACCTTCAGAGCCTTCAGAGTCTTCAGAGGAGCCTTCAGTTCCAGAAGTTCCAGCTGGTAAGTATGCAGAAGCATATAAGAAAGCAGCTGAGCAGCTCGGCGAAGAAAACCTCCCTAAGTATTATTTCTTCGATAATAGCGAATCAAAGTGGGCTAAAGTTGGTGCTTACTGGTGGACTCCTGAAGAGAACGCAACATGGCCAGGACAGGAAGCTATCCAGATTGAAGGTACAGATGTTTGGGCTGTCGAGTATAATGCCGAAACAACAAAGATTATCTTCAATAACCTCGTTCCTGATAAGGATGCAGAAGGAAATGTAGCTTATTCTCCAGAGAATCCAAAGGCTCAGACAACTGACGTTAAGGTTGATGCAACAGCAAACGCTGGCAACATCTATATTCCAAATATAGAATCTGCAGAGGCTAAGGAAGATGGTGCTGCTATTACATATAAGGAAGGTAACTGGGTAGTATTCGATGCTTCTGGTGAGGCTTCAGTTGTACCAGAGCCAAGCGAAGAACCAAGCAAGCCTGCTCCAGCAGAGTCTAAGCAGCCTGCAACTCCTTCAAACGATGGTAAGGACGGTAAGAATGGCGTAAATACAGGCGATTCTGCAACACCTATTGCTCTTGCAGCAGTATTTGCAGCAGCAGCTCTTACAGCAGTTGTTCTTACAAAGAAGAAGGTTTCTTCTAAGTAATTTATAAATCAAATATAATTTGAGCCTCCGCCATAAAAAGCGGAGGCTTTTATTTTATGTAAGGGACGGATTTATTCCGCCCTCTTTGATTTATGAGGTTTTATATTCCGTATTCGGAACATGCACCAAGTTTTTGCTCAATTCGTAAAAGTCTGTTATATTTTGCAACTCTTTCACTTCGGCAAGGAGCACCTGTTTTAATCTGACCAGCGTTTATGGCAACTGCTAAGTCTGCAATAGTATAATCTTCTGTTTCACCTGAACGATGGGAAATTACAGTGGTATAACCAGCTTTTTTAGCAGTTTCTATGGCATCAAGAGTTTCGGTAAGAGTACCAATCTGATTCATCTTGATAAGAATTGAATTTCCTGCATCAAGTGCAATTTTTACAGTATCAGTTGAATATCCTGCCTCTTGGATAGCCTCACATATGAGTTTGAGAGCCTCTTCATCGCTTTCAAGGTTTGGTGCATAACCACCCTCGTCACCAACACCAGTTGAGCCTCCACGTTCTTTGATTACTTTGCCAAGAGTATGATAAATTTCACAGCATATTCTAAGGCCATGAGAAAAACAGTCCGCTCCAACAGGCATAATCATAAATTCTTGAATATCTATATTATTAGACGCATGAGCACCACCATTCAAAATATTCATCATAGGAACAGGTAATTTATAACTATTTACACCGCCTATATAGCGGAAAAGTGGAATATCAATGAAATTTGCGGCAGCTTTAGCTGTTGCAAGAGAAACTGCAAGAATTGCATTAGCACCAAGATGGCTTTTGTTTTCTGTACCATCTTCAGCATTAAGAACTTTGTCGATTGCTCTTTGATTAAGTGCATTCATTCCAATAATAGATTTTGAGATAAGAGTGTTAATATTCTCAACGGCAGTTAGAACACCCTTTCCGCCATATCTCATTTTATCATTATCACGAAGTTCGTGTGCCTCATAAACTCCAGTAGAAGCACCGCTTGGAACAGCAGCTCTGCCATATGAACCGTCTATAAGAGTAACTTCTGCCTCAACTGTTGGGTTTCCTCGTGAATCAATAATTTCTCTGCCATGAACATTTGAAATTGTAATTTCCATAATAATTCTCCCTTGTGTTTTTTAGATTATTTTGAGTAAATTCGGGAAAAATATTCATAAGCAGAGAAAATTAAAATAAAAATCCTTTTTGTTCTTCTTGTCTTGCAATAGCTTGCATTTCTGAAAAGCTTCTTGCGTCCTCAATTTCGATTTTTTGTTTTATATTTTCTGGCAATGAACAAAAATATTCATAGCTTGAAAGGTCAGAGTCAAGTAAATCACTAAGACAAAGATATTCAGTCAAGAAATTCACCTCCTGAAATTATTATTAGCTTTTTATCTTAATATAAGTAGAGGTAATAGCTACCGTAAATTAAGGAGATTATTTAAAATTGAGCTTTGAATAATTTTTTGTATAAAGCAAGATGTTTTGGTTAAGATAATTGAGGACGACAAAAGCTTACCGAAAAAAACGGTTCGGGCAGTCGTTTGAAATTATAATTTGAGGAGAATAAAAAATGGATTGTAATTGTCAGCCAAACAGATGTATTGAATGTACGGTAACACAATGTTCAAATCATTGCGAATCAGCTAATTATTGTTCTCTTGATACCATTAAGGTAGGTACTCACGAGAATAACCCAACAGTTAAGCAATGTACAGATTGTCTTTCTTTTGAGCCAAAGCATATGTAATCTAAGCTAAAAAGCTAAAAGCAAAACGCAGTAAAGCCAAACAAAAATTGACTTTACTGCGTTTTTTATTGATTGAAAGAGTTTTGCTCTCTGCGGAAAGCGATAAGGGCATTGTCATACGAGCATTTAAAAAGGTTTGAGCGAAACTTTTAATTGTCTTATATAAGTGCGTCAGCTAAGCGGTAGTTTCTTCGACCGCATCAATAATTTTCCCTAATTCACTACGAGCGAGACTTGTCGAGCGATTCTGCGTCTTGGGAGCGGCGGCTCGCCGCCTTGAGTGGAACTTTTAATTGTCTTAATTACACTTCGACCATTCCAATATCGGTTATTCTTATTTCAGGAATTACTGGTAGTGCCATAAATGAAAGTGTTATAAATGGGTCGATATTTTTGTTTACACCTAAATTTCTTGCAGCAGATATTGTTTTATCAAGCTGTGAAATAAATTCATCTGTTGGAAGTACGCTCATCAATCCGCCGAAAATAAGTGGTAGTGATTCGATAACCTTTCCATTGCTTATAACGGTATATCCGCCTTTAATACGCTTTAGTTCTTCTACTGCAAGAAGCATATCGCTGTCATTATCTCCAACAACAATTATGTTATGTGAATCGTGTCCAACGGTTGTGGCAACTGCACCATTTTTTAGACCATAGCCTTTGATAAGACCTATTCCCATATTTCCTGTTGCGTGATGACGCTCTATTACTGCGATTTTCAGAAGCTCTCCATTTGCAAGCGCTTTTTGTGCATCAGTATATGTGTATTCAAGCTTTTTAGTGATAATCTGATTGTCGATAATTCCTATTACAGAATATTTATCACTTTTAGGAAGTTCAAGATTTGAAACTTTAATAGGTGCATAGTTTACTGAATTTAGCAGATATTCAGGGCAATTCAACTTTTGCTCAAAGTTCAATCTTTCAAACGGAATACCGTCTTTATAAACTTCTGTTATGCTGACATTTTCCATATCATCAAGTATAACTAAATCTGCCTTATATGATGGTGCAACTGCACCGATATGCTTTAAGCCATAGATTTTTGCGGCATTTATAGTTGCCATTTTGTATGCACTGATAGGGGAAAGTCCAAGTGCAATAGCTTTTTTTATATTACAGCGGATAGTACCTTCCTTGCAAACATCGCTTAGGTGTTTATCATCTGTACAGAAAGCCATATTATTAGTATCTATTGAATTATCAACAACACCACGAATTATATCTTCAAGATTTTTTGCAGCAGAACCTTCTCTTACAAGAATGGAAAGCCCAAGCTTAAGCTTTTCTATTGCTTCATTAAATGAGGCTGATTCGTGGTCGGTCATAATTCCTGCGGCTTTATATGCTGAAAGGGGGTTTCCTGAAAGCATAGGCGAATGTCCATCTATTATGTAATTATCAAAGGCATCAAGCTTGTTCATAACATCTTCAGAACAGCCAAGTACACCTGGAACATTCATCATTTCACCAAGACCAAGAACACGAGGATTATTTTTAAGCTTGATAAGCTCATCAGCAGTTAAAACTGCACCGGCGTGTTCAAATGGTGTTGATGGCACACAGCTTGGTAACATAACAAAATAATTTATAGGTAGGTTTTCGGTCATTTCGAGTATACTTTCAAGAGCAGGCATACCGCCAACATTTCCTATTTCGTGAGGGTCGGTGATTATAGTTGTTGTGCCAAAACGAACCTCCTCACGAGCATAGGTGTTTGGCAGAACCATAGAAGATTCAACATGAACATGAGTATTTATAAATCCAGCGGAAACATATTTTCCATCAAGATTTACTATTTCAAAGTTTTCTGAGCTTGGATATATCTCCGAATAATCTCCGATAGCGGCGATATAGCCATCTTTAATGAGAATATCTCCTGAATTTATCTTGCCTGTAAAAACATTTATAATTTTTCCGCCACGAAGTATGAGGTCTGGTTTAATTTCTCCCATAGCGGTTTTGATGAGTATTTGCCTGATTTGTGAAAATGGTTTTTTCTTCATTACTGACACTTCCTTTTTATAAAATATCTTTAAATTATTATACTATATAGTAACTTATGGCTTCAAGTATAAAAATAATATGTAAAATTCACCGAAGGTAATTGCGTTATTATGAATATATTACTATACGAATATGACATTTATAGATAAATAATAAAATGTTTAACAAAAATAAAAAAACGGCTTGAAATCTTGATTTAATATGATAGAATTATATGGTATGGCAAAAGTTCAGGCTTTAAAAAATGATTTTAGGAAAAGTTGTAGAAAGAAATGTAGCTTGTCCAGATTTCATATATTTGCACGCTTTTTTTGTTATATTGGGGGGTTTAGCTTGGCAAAGTTAAAAAGGTTTTTATCAGCTATGTTATCAGCAACAATTTTATTAGGAGGTATAGCAATGACTGTTCCAAATACGGCATATGCTGCCGAAAAAAAATACTCTCACGAGCTTGATAAGCAGTATTATGACGGAAACGACCTTGGTGCTAACTATACCAAAGAAAAAACTACTTTCAAGGTATGGGCACCAAGTGCAGAAAAGGTATACCTTAAGCGTTATACAACAGGAAGTGACATCGAACAGGGTGCAAGAGTCATTTCTAATCTGAAAATGCTTAAAGGTGATAATGGTATTTGGTATTATACAGTTTTTGGAGATATTAAGAATACCTACTACACATATATTGTAACAACTGATGGCAAGGCTCAAGAAACCTGTGATATTTATGCCAAGGCTGTTGGCGTAAATGGTAATAGAGCTATGGTTGTTGACCTCGATTCGACAGACCCTGACGGCTGGGATAAGGACAAGCATATAACCTATGATTCTCCGACAGATACGGTTGTTTGGGAAGTTCATGTTCGTGATTTCTCTATAAGCCCTGATTCAGGTGTTACGGACGCTAATAAGGGTAAATATCTTGCATTTACAGAAAAAGGCACAACTCTTAATAGTCAAGGCGTTATTTCAACAGGTATAGATTACCTCAAAGAGCTTGGTGTAACTCATGTTCAGCTTTTGCCTGTTTTTGACTATGCAACTATTGACGAAACTCAGGACGGTGCTTTTAACTGGGGCTATGACCCAAAGAACTATAATGTTCCAGAAGGCTCATATTCTTCTGACCCTTATGACGGAAATGTCAGAATTAACGAGTTTAAGCAGATGATTAAGGCACTTCATGATGCTGGTATCGGTGTTATTATGGATGTCGTTTACAATCATACTTATACTGCAAAGGATAGCTCGTTCCAAAAGACAGTTCCTAATTACTATTATCGTATGAACAAAGACGGAACATTCAGTGATGCTTCAGGCTGTGGAAATGAAACCGCAAGTGAACACGCTATGTTCAGAAAATATATGATAGATTCTATTCTCTATTGGATTCAGGAATATCATATAGATGGTTTCCGCTTTGACCTTATGGGTGTACACGATGTAACAACAATGAATAAGATTCGTGAGGCTGTTGATAAGCTTGATGGTGGAAAGAAAATTATTCTCTATGGTGAGCCTTGGACAGGTGGCACTATTGGAACAAGTCAAGCTACTGCTGTTCAGAGTAATATAAATAAGCTTGATAACAGAATTGGTGCATTTAATGACAAAATTCGTGATGCAATTAAGGGCGATGTCTTTATTGCGGCTAATACTGGTTTTGTACAGCAGGGTACTAATGACAGTGATGTTATAGACAGCATACAGGCAAATAACACAAAGACTACTACTGGCGGTTGGGCAAATCAGCCTTCACAGTGTGTAAGCTATGTTTCAGCACATGATAATTATACTCTATATGATAAGCTTGTACTATCTGCAAGAACCGACCAAAACTTTACAGATAGAGATGATGAGCTTGTAGATATGAATAAGCTTACTGGTGCTATGTATATTACTTCACAGGGCTTGACATTTATGCAGGCTGGTGAAGAATTTGCAAGAACTAAAAAAGGTGATGAAAATAGCTATAAATCGTCTACAAGCATAAATATGCTTAGTTGGTCCAATGTTGAAAAATATCGTGATTTGGTATCTTATTACAGCGGACTTATCGAAATCAAAAAGGCTTTCTCACCATTCAGAGATGCTACAACAGGCGCGTGTGAAAGAATGGTATTTGCTGAGAATAATAGCGATGGTTTAGTTGCATATACTCTCACAAATACAGAAAAGAAACTTAAATCTGAGTGGTCACAGGTCGCTCTTATATTCAATTCCTCAACTGAGGAAAAGGAAGTAACTCTCAAGGGTGATAAGCTTCCAAACGAATGGACTATTATTGCAAATAAGACTTCAGCAGGTGTTAAGAGCCTTGGAACAGTAAAGGGCAATACAGTTAAGGTTGACGCAGGGTCAGCTTTGATTCTTGTTGATAAATCAAGCTTTGAGAAAATCAATCTCACAAGCGATAAGTGTAAGGTTACTATCGAATATAAAGATAAGGCAACAGATGAGATTATAAGTTCTCAGGTTATTACTGGCAAAGAGGGAGGTAAGTTCACAACCTCAAAGGATGAATCCTTGAACCTTAGATATGATTTTGATAGCGTAAGAGGTAACGAGAGCGGAACATTTACAAAGGCTGACCAGACTGTAACTTATTACTATAATAAATTTGATGGTGCAGTTGGCAAGGTTACTGTCAAGTATATGCGAGCAGGTGATGAAGCCTTTGGTATGGCTGCACAGGAAATAGCAAGCTCAGTTACTATTGAGGGCAGAGAAGGCACAGCTTATACAACAACAGTAAAGACTATTGATGGTTTTGAGCTTGACCTTGAAAAGCTTCCTGATAATACCGCAGGAACATTTACTGGTGAAGAGCTTGAAGTAGTTTATTACTATAAGACCAAAGAGGCTGACAAGCTTGTTATAAATTACTATAATAAAAATGGCTGGGAAAAAGTCGGTGCATATGTATTTACGCTTGATGACGATGATAAGCGTAATGTAATATCCGCAAAAAGTCCTGGTACAGAAATGAAAAAGAGCAGTGAAGATGGCTGGTATACTCTTACTATTGATGCAAGTGAAGCATATTGTATCTTCACAAATATGAAAGACCCTAAAAAAGGTATTAAAACTGATAAGAGTTCAACAGGCAAGGGCTATTCACTTCGTGGCACTTGCTGGGTTGATGGAGATGGTGTAATATATTCAGGAAAGGTTACTGCGGTTTATATTGGTGATGATGGAAAGGTCTTAGATAAAAAGGTGATGACAGGCAAGGCTGACGGCACATCAAGTTATAAAACAGAGGCTATGAATTTTGATGATTATGAGCTTGTTAAAACACCAGCCAATGCTAACGGTGTCTATACTGAGAATGATATTTATGTAATTTATAATTATTCAGAAAAGTATAAGGTTCCGACCTTTGCAATGCCACTTGTTATCGGTTTGTCATCTGCGGCAGTAGTTTCCTTTGCGGGTGCTGTTATAGCTCTTATTTCTACAAGAAAACGCAAGGCAAAAAGAGGTTCTTAATTTTTTAAAATTAAATAGGTCATCGGAGGACCAACAATCGGAATTGTAAAGTCGATAAGATGTCGAGTGCGCTCGGTTATTGAAAAATAATCGAGCGTATTTTTTATGGGAGGAAAAAATTTATGAAAATACAGCTTTCAGAGCATTTTACACTTAAAAAACTGTTGAAATTCGTATTTCCGTCAATAATTATGATGATTTTTACATCAGTATATGGAGTTGTTGATGGAATATTTGTTTCCAATTTCGTAGGCAAGACACCTTTTGCGGCAGTTAATTTAATTATGCCATTTTTGATGATTCTCGGTGCGTTGGGCTTTATGATTGGTACAGGAGGAAGTGCTATAATTTCTAAAACTCTTGGCGAGGGCGATAAAGAAAAAGCAAACCAATATTTTTCTATGCTGGTTTATGTAATGATAGTTTTGGGAGCAATTTTGACAGCTTTAGGCTTGACTTTTATGCGACCTATTTCAATACTTCTTGGAGCAGAGGGCGAAATGCTCGAAAATTGCGTTCTATACGGCAATATAATTATAACTGCTTTAATTCCTTATATGCTTCTTAACTCATTTCAAAGTTTTTTTGTTGCGGCAGGAAAGCCACAGCTTGGACTTGGTGTAACTGTTGCCGCAGGCGTTACTAATATGGTTCTTGATTTCGTTTTTATAGTATTGTTTCAATGGGGTATAGCAGGTGCGGCAATAGCAACAGCTATAAGTCAGATTGTAGGTGGAGTAATTCCTCTATTTTACTTTTCGAGCAAGAATAGCAGTTCCTTGCATTTAGGCAAGACAAAAATGTATTGGAAGATTTTGTTGAAAACTTGTGCGAATGGCTCATCAGAGCTTATGACAAATCTTTCTATGTCAATAGTGAATATGCTCTATAACTATAAGCTTATGGAATATATAGGCGAGGACGGAGTTGCCGCATATGGAGTAATAATGTATGTAAACTTCATTTTTGTTTCAATTTTCCTTGGATATTCAATCGGAAGTGCTCCAATTGTCAGTTACCATTACGGTGCAAAAAATAATAGCGAATTGAAAAATCTTTTCCATAAGAGCTTGGGCTTTGTAAGTGTTGTGGGTGTTGTTTTGACGGTGCTTTCAATAAGTCTTTCAGGAGTTCTATCAAGCATATTTGTTGGCTATGACGCAAAACTTTTTGAAATTACACAGCATGGACTTATTATTTTCTCATTCTCTTATCTGATATGTGGTTTCAATATTTACGGTTCAGCATTTTTCACAGCCTTGAATAATGGTGCTATTTCAGCAACAATATCTTTCTTGAGAACGCTTTTGTTCCAGATAGCATCAGTTATGATTTTACCTTTGATACTCGGTCTTGACGGAATATGGCTTTCAATCACCTGTGCAGAGTTTTGTGCTTTAGTGATTACAGTTATATTCCTTATAACAAATAGAAAGAAATATAATTATTAAGCATTTTTAGGACAATATAATTTTATGAGCTTGGGCTTGTGTTTAAGCCTATCTCTTTTACTACTTTTTTACTTAATATATGGCTGTTCTATTGTTAGTCTTTACAATTTTTTGGCGAAGATACTCCAAAACTTGATTTTTTTCGCAGTTAGTATTACAATATTAATTGGAAACGCCCCGTTTTGGGCGAAGTCTGTTTTTAAACAGATATTAAAAACTTCATAGAAAATTTAGGGGGATTATCAGTAATGAATTTTCATGGTAAGGACATCAAGATTTTCACTTGTAACTCTAACATTCCTGTCGCACAGCAGATAGCTGCTTGTCTTGGAATTCCTGTCGGCAAGTCCGATGTTTCAAGCTTCAGCGACGGCGAAATTGCTGTTTCACTTCATGAATCAGTAAGAGGTTCAGACTGCTTTATTGTTCAGTCAACATGTGCTCCTGTTAATGATAATATTATGGAGCTTCTTATTATGATTGACGCTATGCGTCGTGCTTCCGCAGCGAGAATTACAGCCGTTGTACCATATTTCGGCTATGCTCGTCAGGACAGAAAGTCCAAGCCTCGTGACCCAATCTCAGCAAAGCTTGTTGCTGACCTTATCACAACAGCGGGTGCTGACAGACTTCTTACTATGGACCTTCACGCTGCACAGATTCAAGGCTTCTTCAATATTCCTGTTGACCACCTCCTCGGTGCTCCTCTTCTTGCTAACTACTTCAAGAAGATGATTGGCGACAACCCAGATGATTATGTTGTTGTATCCCCCGACCTTGGTTCTGTTACAAGGGCAAGAAACTTTGCTACACGCCTTGGTTGCCCGATTGCTATTATTGATAAGCGTCGTCCAAGAGCAAATGTATGTGAAGTTATGAACATTATCGGTGATGTTAAGGGCAAGAAGGTTATTCTTGTTGATGATATGATTGATACAGCAGGTACACTCTGCAACGCTGCTAAGGCTACAATCGAGCTTGGCGGAGCTATTGAGGTTTATGCTGGTGCGACACATGGTGTTCTTTCTGGTCCTGCTATTGATAGAATTAAGGAAAGTCCAATCAAGGAGCTTATTCTTCTTGATACAATTCCTGTACCACAGGATAAGATGCTTGATAAGTTCACAATGCTCCCAGTTGCTCCTGTATTTGCAGAGGCTATCGAGAGAATTTATGAGGATAAGCCAGTTTCCTCTATCTCACTTTAATTTCTAAAGCTGCATAACATAAAACAAACTTTAGGGAATCCTTCTTTAGGGTTCCCTAAGTTTATAATCAGAGATAAATTTCTTGATTATTGATTAGCGAAAGTCAGGTGATATAAATGAAAGTTGTTGATATAAGAAATGTTTTTGAGAAAAGACGGATTCAGCTTTTTTATGTTGACGATGATTTTATATATTACGCAGAAGAAAAGCTTCAGGGCGAGCTTAGTAATCTCTATATACTCGAATATAATCGTGATACTCGCAGAGAAAGGCTGGTTACAAACTATACCCTTGAGGATTCATCTTTTGTACAGCATATTTTTGCATTTGAAGAAACAATACTTCTTGTGCTTGAAAACGGTTCAAGCAGTCTATGGGTAGTTGAGCTTGATAGACGCAGTGGAATGGAACTTAGTCGCAGAAAGCTGAATTTTACGGGAAGATTTTACGAATGTAAAGCTATTGATGCAAACAATATTATCTTTACAGCTGCACCTGATGAAAAAAGCAAAGGTTTCTTTAAGCAGTATAAGGCTTTGACAAAATGTGATACACTTGCTTATATCTACGATATAGAACAGGATAAGAAATCATTTATACGCTGTCCTCTGATTTCAAAAGTTGGTTGCGATAGCTTATTTACGGTTAAGACCACTGAGGGCAATAAGCTAATTATTCTCGACCCTTGGGGTGATGAAGAAACAAAGCTATATTATTTCAGGGAACAAAGATGGATTAGTGCGGATATTCGTGATAACATATGGATTTGCGATTTGGATTCTGCTTTGCTTGAGCTTAAAAATGGCAAGGAAAACCTGACGGTTCGCTGTGTTGCAAGTGCTGATATTAAAGGTATGGTGCGTTATGCCGCAATAACTGATAAAAAGCTATATATGAAGGCTACACACTTTAAATCGGGTGTTGAAAAAATATGCTCATATGATTTTGAAAGCAAAAAAATAGAGGCTCTCGCAGAGCTTCTGCCCTGTGAAGATAATGAAACATACTATGTTGAAAATCGTACAGGTCAAACATACAAACTCACCATTGATGAGGATAAAACTCTTGTTGAAAGTATGATGAGTGACTTTAAGGGAAAGTATAAAACAGCCTTCGGCAAGTTTGTTGCTTGTATAGAAAACCGCTTTATCATTACCAGTAGTGATAATAAAGCTATTTATATTATAGATACAAAATCAGGCACAGAGAATAAATATGACTGCAAATGCGAAATCTATGGCAGCACTTTAGTTTTATATTAAGTTAGGAAAAATTAAGGGGCTGTGAAAAAATGAAGTTTAAGAATTCATTCTTCGCAGCTCCTTTCAATTTTTGAAAAAAAATAAGGCAATTGTTTAAAAAAAGGTATACTCCCCTTACCCCAAACAGCGTAATGTTGAAAACTCAAGCAGCTTTTTGCAGTCTGATTTGTTTTGTATAAAATTTGTGGAGATTAAAGCCGATTGAAACCAAATAAATCTCCAATTCGACTTTGATTTGACCTCTTCGCACTAACCTTTTGTACCAACGGTTGTATTTCATTACACTGAAGGTACCCTCAGCTTGTATCGAACGATTCATTCTGAGCAATGCTCCGTGTATGCTTTCAAGGTTGTTTAAAACTTCTTGATGTATAGATGTCAATTCTTCATTTAAGCGGATAGTTCGGTTGTTGTCAGTCTTTTTACATTGTTCAGCATAAGGACAATTACTGCAATCCTCACATCTGTAGATTTCTTCCTGTCTGCCGTACCTATTGTTCCTGACAGGTTTCCTGTATGAAAAGAGCATTTTCTTACCGTTCGGACATCTTAAAAATCCTTCATCGTCTATTTTGAAGTTTACTGCTCTGAATGGATCGTTATGATACTTTTGGTCAGTTGTTTCTTTTTTAAACATTGGAAACTTCATGAATTTTTCCATGCTGTGTTCCTGACAATATATGTAATTATTGTATGAGCCGTATCCTGCGTCAGCTATCGGATACTTCGGATAGAAGCCATATATGCTTTTGAACTTTTCCATTAAAGGCTCAAAGCAATCCATATCGCTTCTGAAATGATTGACATCAACTACTGCGATATATTCATCCGCCACACCAATCTGAACATTGTATGCTGGAAGAAGCTGATCGTTTCCCATATAATCACACTTCATGCGCATAAATGTTGCCGAATTGTCTGTCTTGGAATAGCTGTTCCTGCTCTCACCGCAGGTAGCAAGCTTAACTACATATTCACTGAGTTTATCTCGATATTTGCAGAGTTTCTCATAATATCTTTGTGTAACGGTCTTCCGATGTCCTCTGCCATAAACAAACTTGCTTTCGTCAATATTGCAAACCATTTTGTAGCTTGATAATATCTCATCAAGATATTCGGGTGTATATTCTGCGTTGGTTTGGATTTTAACACCTTCATATTTAAGTTCGTTATTCATTTTTTCAAACAGTGCGGTTATCTTCGCAAATAATCTGTATCGTGATTTTTCCGTAGCTTTCTTCCATACCCACGAGTATTTATTTGCGTTCGCCTCAAATTTTGAGCCGTCTATGTACAAGTGATTCAAGTCAACGTTATCTTTGTGCGTGATATATTTCATAATATCATTGAATATTTCTTCCGCAGTGTCTATCATATTCTCGTTTATGAAGTTGCCGAATGTTTTGTATGTCGGCGTTTCATAATCCATTAAATACATATATCGGATATTAACTTTGCATTCATCTTCAACTTCTCTTAAGGATATATATCCCTTGTCCATAAAACCAAATAAGATTGTTTTTAGCATATTGACCGAATTATATCCCTTGCGTCCCACTCTATATGTGGCGGTTTTGAGATACTTTGTTATTTCAATCTCCTCCATGATGTGGTCAAAAACTAATACCGGATCAGAAATATTTATTATTTCTGAAATAAACACTGGAAATCTTCCTTGTTTTGGACTATAATTAATCGTGGTGTTTTTCACAAACTTATTATACCACAAAAGGCACATAACCGAAAGTGATAACGGTTATGTGCCTTCTTGTTTTTGCAAGGCTGTTTTTTCACAGCCCCTTTGGAAGAAAGAGATGTTAAGGGCGTTGCCCTTAAAACCCACGAGTGACTCCGTCCCTCGACCCTGCGAGCCTTTGAAAAGGCTCGAGCGAAACTTTTAAGTGTCTTATGAAAAGTTTGTTAATTCATAGGTAGTTTAGTTTTCTGTGTGGGAAAGCTCCTATACTTGCTATGAGTGGCACGACACCTTGAGAAAAATTTTTAATTATGTTAGAAAATTAAATAAAAATTTGCTCAAAATATGTAATTATCAGAAAACTGTGGTAAAATCGGGATTTAATTCGCATAAAACCCTTGCATATATCGAAATTATATGTTAAAATTATTAACAAGAATAGGAATTGTAAAAGAGTGGGGCGACCCGCTCTTTTATCGTGTTTAAGGACTTTTACTTAGAGGAGGAGCGTATGGCAGAGAAAAAACAGGGAAATACAGTTTCAGTCGTCTGGGATTTGGCAAAGCCTATCGCCGAAAAACTTGGTCTTAACCTTTGGGATGTTCGTTTTCAAAAGGAAGGTGCTGTCTGGTATCTTAGAATCTTTATCGACAAGCCAAGCGGTGTTACCATAGATGATTGCGAGGCTATGAGCCGAGCAATAGACGAACCGCTCGATAAGCTCGACCCGATAGAGCAGAATTACTGTCTTGAGGTTTCTTCACCAGGAATAGAGCGTGACCTTATTCGTGATGAGCATTTTGAAGAATTTCTCGGTGCTCCGATAATGATTAAGCTTATTCGTCCAAACGAAAATGGTGTTCGTGAGCTTAAAGGCACACTTATAGCACACGATAAGGATAGCGTAACTCTTATGCTTGACGGTAACGAAAAGACAACTATTCAAAAGAAAAATACAGTCTATATAAAGTTAGATGACTTTTTAATATAATTGGAGGTTATTGGAAAATGAATACAGAGCTTTTTGAAGCATTGAAGCTTCTCGAAAAGGAAAAGGGAATACCTGTTGAATATATGCTTTCTCAAATTGAGAAGTCTATACTTGTTGCCTGTAAGAGTGCTTACGGCGGAAACAACGATGCAAGAGTCGAGATGGACCCAGAAAAGGGCAAATTCGATGTTTACTTAAATAAGGAAGTTGTTGAAGAAGTTTTCGACCCCGATTATGAGATTTCACTCCAAGATGCTCGTGCTATTAACGCAAAGGCTCAGCTTGAAGATAAAGTCGGCGTAAAGCTTGACCCTAAGCAATTTGGCAGAATCGCTGTTCAGGTTGCAAGAAACACAATTCGTCAAGGTATTCGTGACGGTGAGAAGAGCCAAGTTCTTGTTGAGTTCCAGAGCAAGGTTCAGGAAATCGTTTCTGCACAGGTTGAAAGAGTTGACCCTAAAACAGGCAATGCTACAATCCGTATAGGAAAGGCAGAGGCTGTTCTTCCAAGAGGCGAGCAGGTTGCTGGAGAGGTTATTCACGAAGGCGATACAATCAAGGTTTATGTTGCTGATGTTAAGAACACAGAAAAAGGACCTCGTGTTATCATTTCAAGAACTCACCCTGACTTTGTTAAGCGTCTTTTTGAGAAAGAAGTTCCTGAAATTTATGATGGTATCGTTGAGATTAAATCTGTTTCAAGAGAGGCTGGCTCAAGAACAAAGATTGCTGTATTCAGCCGTGATGAGAATGTTGACCCAAGAGGAGCTTGTATTGGACCTCGTGGCGTAAGAGTAGGGGCAATCGTAAATGAGCTTGCCGGCGAAAAGATAGATGTTGTTGAATATAGCGAAGACCCAGTTAAGTTTATTGCTGCTGCATTGTCACCTGCTGAAGTTGTTAAGGTAGAGGTTGACCCTAACGGCGAAAAGGTATGCAAGGCAACTGTTCCTGATAGCCAGCTTTCACTTGCAATCGGTAATAAGGGACAGAATGCAAGACTTGCAGCAAAGCTTACAGGCTGGAAGATTGATATTCGCCCAGAAAGTGGATTCTTTGGTGAGGACGAGGAAGATACTTCCGATAAAAAGGAAGAGTACATCGGTGACGGTTTAGAATAATTATTAAAAGCATAAAGCTCCTATAAGGGGTTTGAAAAATTGAATGGCAATGTTCCCAAAATAAAGGATAGAAAGGCGGCGAAGAAAAGAAAAATGCGACAAAAGAAAGTACCTTTAAGAAAATGCATAGGCTGTGGAGAAATGAAGGAAAAGAAAGAGCTTGTGCGAATTGTAAAAGCTCCTGATTTAAAGGACGAAAATGGCGAGGTTATTCAAGCAGGTGAGATTTCAGTAGATTTTATTGGAAAAAAGCCTGGTCGAGGTGCATATATTTGCCGCAGCAACGCCTGCCTTGCCTCCGCGAAAAAAGCAAGACGGCTTGAAAGAGCTTTCTCATGCAAGATTTCGGAAGAAATATATAACAAGCTCGAGGAGGAATTTTCTGGTGAATGAAAAAATTCTATCGTTTCTTGGTTTGGCGAGGCGAGCAGGTCGACTTTCACTTGGTTTCGACCCTGCGGTTGATGCTATGATTCACGGAAGGTCAAGACTGCTGCTCTTGTGCAATGATTTATCAGAACGCTCAAGAAGTAAAATTCTGAAAATCGTAGAACGCACAAAAACCGAGACTATCTCGTTAAATATATCTATGAATGAGGTCGGAATGGCGATAGGAAAGACCTCGGGCATTATTTCAGTAGATGATGAGGGCTTTGCAAAAAAGCTCGTTATGCTTTGCAATGATATGACAGGAGGAAATTGATTATATGATTAAATACAAGGTAAGTGAAGTGGCTAAGGACCTTAATGTTCCAAGCAAAGCCGTTATAGAGGCTATCAAGGAATGCTGTGGTGTAACAAAGAAGAGCGGAAATGTTCTTACAGACCAAGAGCTTAATGTAGTTTTTGAGTATTTCACCCAGAAAAATCAGGTCGAAAACTTTGATAAATATTATGCTTCAAGAGATTCTGAACCTGAAAAGGCAGAGAAAGCTGATAAGCCTGCAAAGGCTAAGGACGAAAAGTCTAAGGGCGACCAAAAGCAAGGACAAAAGAAAAATAATCAGCAGAATAATTCTCAGAAAAAGCAAGATAAGCCACAGGATAAAAAGCCTGCACAAAAAGCACAGGCAAAGAAAGAAGAGCCAGTCATTGAGCAGGAGCAATCTCGTGGCAGAGTTATAAATACAAGAGCAGCTCAGGTTGATATTGAGCGTTATAATGAGAAGTATGACCGTATGGCAAGTGAGAAGCTTGGTGGCGGAAAGAAGAGCGAAAGCAAGACTACTACTCAGAAGCAGAAATTCACTCAGCGTTCACAGCAGCGTGGAAAATCCAGAAGTGCAAAGCGTGAAACAGAAAAGGAACGCTTAGAGAGAATTGCAGCAGAGAGAAAGGCAAAGCCTATCACTGTTTCTATTCCTGATGAAATTACTGTTGGAGAACTTGCTCTCAGACTTAAAGCAACAGCAGCAGAAGTTATCAAAAAGCTCTTTATGATGGGTACTATGGTAACGGTTAATGATGTTATCGACTTTGATACGGCATCACTTGCAGCTATGGAATTCCATGCAAAGGTTGAAAAGGAAGTTGTTGTTACTATCGAAGAAAGAATTATTGACGATAGCGAAGATGATGACGACAATCTCGTAACTCGTGCTCCAGTTGTAGTTGTTATGGGACACGTTGACCATGGTAAGACTTCTATTCTTGATGCTATTCGTCACGCTAATGTTACATCAACAGAGGCAGGCGGTATCACACAGCATATCGGTGCTTATAGAGTTAATGTCAATGGAAATGACATTACTTTCCTTGACACCCCAGGACACGAAGCTTTCACAACTATGAGAGCAAGAGGTGCTCAGGTTACTGATATAGCTATACTTGTTGTTGCTGCTGATGACGGTATTATGCCACAGACAGTTGAGGCTATTAACCACGCAAAGGCTGCGGGTGTTTCTATTATAGTTGCTATAAATAAGATGGATAAGATTAGTGCTGACCCTGAAAGAGTTAAGCAGCAGCTTACAGAATATGGACTTGTCCCCGAAGAATGGGGTGGTGATGTTCCGGTTATTCCAGTTTCAGCACACACAAAGGAAGGTCTTGATGACCTCCTTGAAATGGTAACACTTGTCGCTGAAATCAAAGAGCTTAAGGCTAACCCTGACCGTCCTGCAAAGGGTACTGTTATCGAGGCTCGTCTTGATAAGGGCAGAGGTCCTATTGCGTCTGTTCTTGTTCAGAATGGTACTCTCAGAGTTGGAGATATTATCGTTGCTGGCACAGCCGTAGGTCGTGTAAGAGCAATGACAAACGAAAAGGGTGAAAAGGTTAAGGAAGCAGGTCCATCATTCCCTGTTGAGATTACAGGTCTTGACGATGTCCCATCAGGTGGCGATATATTCAATGCAGTTTCTGACGAAAGACTTGCTCGTGAGCTTGTTGAACAGCGTAAGGAAAAGCAGAAGGAAGAACAGTGGGGCAATCAGACAAAGGTTACTCTTGATAATCTCTTTGACCAGATGCAGCTTGGCGAAGTTAAAGAGCTTAAAGTTATCGTTAAGGCTGATGTTCAGGGTTCTGTTGAAGCTGTCAGACAATCGCTCGAAAAGCTCTCTAATGACGAGGTTAGAGTTAATGTTATTCATGGTGGCGTAGGTGCTATCAGAGAATCTGATGTTATGCTTGCATCTGCATCTAATGCAATTATTGTTGGCTTTAATGTTCGTCCGGACCCGGTTGCTGCTGAAAATGCAGAGCGTGATGGCGTTGATATGCGTCTTTATAGAGTTATCTATGACTGCATAGAGGAAATCCAGTCCGCTATGAAGGGTATGCTTGCACCAAAGGTAAGAGAAGTTGAGCTTGGCAGAGTAGAGTGCCGTACAACTTATAAGATTACAAATGTTGGTATCGTTGCGGGTTCTTATGTACTCTCAGGCAAGGCTGTAAGAGGTGCCGATGTTCGAGTAGTAAGAGATGGTATTGTCATAGCTGATGATAAGATTGCATCATTGCAGAGATTTAAAGATTCCGTCAAGGAGGTTGCTGCTGGCTTTGAGTGCGGTATTACACTTGAGCGTTTCAGCGATTTGAAGGACGGCGATATTTTCGAGGTTTACGAGATGCAGGAATATACTGAATAATCGTATACTTGTTAGATAATTATTACACTAAATAATAACGGCGAATCGTTGTGAAAAAAGCGGTAGCAATAGCTGCCGCTTTCGTGTAATAAAGATAATTTCAGATAGAAAAATAATAATTTAGTTTTAATTCGATGATTATTTCGTATAATAGAAATATGTAAGGAGGCTAAAATAATGAAAAGCTTTAAATCAGTAAGAAATTCCGAAGATATTATGCGTGAACTTACTGCCATATTGAGAGAAATGAAAGACCCAAGACTTCATAATTCTCTTATAAGCATAGTAAGAGTTGATGTTTCGAGCGATGTTTCATACTGTAAGGTTTATATAAGCTCTATGAGTGGTATTGAGTCCGCAAAAGAGGCTGTAAAGGCTCTTAAAAATGCTGCTGGCTATGTAAGAAGTGAACTTGGTTCAAGACTTACTCTCCGCCATGTTCCGGCATTGACTTTTATTGCAACAGATTCTATTGAATATAGTGCAAATATTAACAGAATCCTGAACGATGTAAAGGAAGATAAACATGATAACGCTTGAGTCTGCCGCTAAAACGCTTTTATCTAAAGATAAAATTCTTATATTGACACACCGTTCCCCTGATGGCGATACTATCGGTTCGGGATACGCTCTTGCTATGGCATTGCGTAAGCTTGGTAAGAATGTTAAGGTCGATTGCACAGACCCATTCCCTGAAAAGTATTCATATTTTACTGATAAACTCGAAAAACTCGAATTTGATGAGGAATTTGTTGTCAGCGTTGATATCGCAGATACAAAACTTCTTGGTGAAAAGCTTTCAGACTATGCTGACAAGATAGACCTTTGCATAGACCATCATGGCTCGAATACTAAATATGCAAAAGAATATTATGTTGAAGCTAGTGCCGCAGCCGCAGCACAGGTTATTGCAAAGCTTATCAGACTTATGAATGTTGAGTTTGACAAAGATATAGCTAATGCTATTTATACAGGAATTACGACAGATACAGGTTGTTTCAGATATACAAATGTTACAGCAGAAACTCATAGAATTGCCGCTGATATGATAGATTGCGGTGCGGAGTCTGGGATGATTAACCGCCTTATGTTTGAAACAAAGTCACGCTCAAGGCTTGAAATCGAACGCAGAGTAATGGATTCTATACAGTTTTATCTTGACGGCAGATGTGCAATAGCCTATGCAACTATTGATATGATGAAAGAATCTGGTGCTGTCGATAGTGATATGGAGGGAGTATCCTCCTTGCCAAGACAGATAGAGGGGGTTATGGCTGGCATAACACTTCGTGAAAAGAATAATGGCAAGTTTAAGGTTTCTGTAAGAACAACAGACGAGCTTGATGCATCAGCTATTTGTGCAAATTTTGGCGGTGGCGGTCATAAGGCTGCTGCTGGCTGTATGATAACAGGTACTCTTAATGAAGCCATAGAACAGATTATAGAAGTTGTTAGACAAGCATTAGAGGGTAAGTAATGAACGGTATTATAGTTATAGATAAGGAAAATGGCTATACTTCCTTTGATGTTGTTGCTAAGATGAGAAGAATTTGTGGTGAAAAGAAAATCGGTCATACAGGAACGCTTGACCCTATGGCAACAGGTGTTTTGCCTATTCTTATCGGGAATGCAACAAAAGCACAATCACTTTTGCCAGAAAGCGATAAGGAATACGAGGCAACATTAAGCTTTGGAATTACTACTGATACACTTGATATTACGGGCAAAGTTCTTTCACAGACAGAATCTAATGTTAAATCAGAAGACTTAGAGGCTGTTTTGCCACAATTTCGTGGAGATATAATGCAGCTTCCGCCAATGTATTCGGCAGTTTCTAAGGACGGTGTACGCCTTTATGAGCTTGCAAGAAAAGGCTTAGTTACAGAAAGAGAGGCTCGACCTATAACGGTTTATAAGCTCGATTTGTTGAATTTTGATGAACAGCTTCAATCAGCAAAAATTCTTGTAAAATGCTCTAAAGGTACATATATAAGAAGTATCTGCGATGATATAGGACAAGCTCTTGATTGTGGTGCGGTTATGACCTCACTAAGACGAGTTACAGCTTGTGGCTATACTCTTGATGATGCAATCACACTTGAGAAAGCAAAGGAACTTTCAGAGAATGGTATGCTTGAAGAATATCTTAGACCGACAGAGAGCGTTTTTGCGTGTTATCCGTCAGTTAAAGTTACAGAGGCTCAAGCCGTAAGGTTTAAAAACGGCGGTGGGCTTATGCTTTCAAGAACAGATGTAGATGATAATTCTGAGAATGGAACGTATTATAGAGTTTATAATTCGAGTGATGTTTTTCTTGGCTTAGGATATGTAAATAAAGAAAAGGAAGAATTGAGCGTAAAAAAGCAATTTTGATATACGGGTGTTTTGATGAAGATAGTTTATGATATAATTCCGTCTGAGAATGAAAGCTTTACAGCACTTGGTTTTTTTGATGGAGTACATCTTGGACATAAAGATGTTATATGTACAGCAGTAGAAAATGCAAAGGCTCTTGGAGTGAAGTCTTGCGTTCTGACATTTTCACGCAGACCTAAGAGTATTCTCACAGGTGAATCAGATATGTTTCTTACAACAGAATCAGAAAAAATTCGTCTTATTGAGAGCTTAGGAGTTGATTTGCTTTACATAGTTGATTTTAAAGAAATGATGAGCCTTAGTGGTGAAGAATTTGTCAAAATAATTCTTGTTGATAATTTGAAGTGCAAGGGAGTTGTTTGTGGCTTTAATTATCATTTCGGAAAGGGCGGTAAATGCGATAGTAATGCTCTTGCAAAAATTTGCGAGAAGTATAATTGCAAGACTATTTCCAGAGAACCTATTCTTTATGACGGTGAGTGTATAAGTTCAAGTCGAATAAGAAATTTACTGCAAAATGGTAATGTTTTATCAGCAAATAAAATGCTTGGACATAAATTCGGCTATTGCCTTGAAGTAGTTCATGGCAGACAGCTTGGCAGAACTATTGGCATACCAACTATAAATCAAGCTTTCCCAGAAAATTTCTGCTTGCCTAAGTTTGGAGTTTATGCGTCACTTGTTACAATAGACGGCAAAGAATATAGTGGTGTTACTAATATCGGAGTTAAGCCAACAGTTGGCAGTGATAAACCTGTTTCAGAAACTTGGATACTCGATTATTCAGGCAATCTTTATGGCAAGAAAGTAGATATAAGATTGCTTGATTTCGTTCGTGCAGAGCAGAAATTTGCATCAATATCAGAATTAAAGAATCAGATATTAAAGGATAGTGAAGTTGTTAAGAGAATTCCGAAAGATTTTTAAAAGCTCATTCGTATATATTAGTGAATGAACAAGCTTACAACTTTCTCCTAAAAATATATAAATAAAAATGCAGACCGAGTTGCTGACGGTCTGCGTTTTTGTTTTTGAAGATAAAATATATTAATTAAGAAAGTTCCCGTTAAGGTCTTCAGATACTATAACAGAGCGATTATATTTTTCAATTTGAGTTAAACGAAGTCGTAAGTCAGCAGAGGAATGTATATAGTTATTATGCTCATAAAGCTGAGTTTGTATCTTAAATGGCAGGGAAAGAAAATATTTTCTTGTTCCTGAGCTTGATGATATTAATTCGTGTAAATTGTCATATCGCAAAGAAACCACCCCAGACATATTATTTGCATAGTAACTTCAACTATACAATATGCTTAGGTGGTTCAATTTGTGAATTTATGCAAAAATTCGTTGTTCGGCTCTTTTAAGCTTACTTCCGATGGGCTTATACATAAGTATAAGAAATATAACATTAGATACCGCATAAATCGCAGTATGGGGCAGAGAAGAAAGGAGAAAGGCAAGGTATAAATTTATGTCAAAGCTGTTGCTGTACCAAAGGACATTCCAAAGCTCAAGTATTACAGAATAAAGTATACCTGCAAAGACACCATACAGTGAAAGTGTAATTCTGTTTTTCAGTTTATTGCGTAGTATTCCAGCAAGAAAGCCTATAATTCCCCAAGCAAGCATCTGGAAAGGTGTCCAAGGACCTTGACCGAAATAGAAATTTGAAATTAAGGCACTGAAAGAACCGGTTAAAAATCCCGCCGAACTGCCAAGATATACAGCAGTAAGTACAACAATAGCGGTAACAGGCTTGAAAGCTGGAATTGGTGCAAAGATAAATCTTCCGATAACTGCAATAGCTGTCATCACAGAAACAATGATAAGTCGGCGAGTTTTGCCTTTCCTTTCATACGCAAAGTAGAAAAGTAAGCAAGAAAATATCGCAACTGCCATCGAAACAAAAGAATAAGACTTCTCACTAAAAATACATGCCCCAAGAATAACTGTTATCGGAATAAGCACAAGAGGGATTATATATTTTAAAGCAGTTTTCATTTTTCCCTCCATATAAGTGACGATATAGCTTCATCTACGGTGATTATATTTTTATCAAAGCTACGCATAATTTTATTAGTAGCGGTTGTGTAAAAGCTGTTTTGTGAGAAAAATTCGTGAGGTTCGCCCTCAGAAATGATTTCTCCGCCGAAAAGCATAGCACATCTATCTGCACAGCTTGACGCAAATTCTATATCGTGACTTACAACGATTATAGAAATTCCGCTTGATTTTAATTTTAAAAGAATATTGGCTACTTGTTGTTTTAGAATTGAGTCAGCACCCTTTGTAGGTTCATCAAGCAAAAGAACTTTAGGCTTACTTGCAAGAACTTTAATCAAGGCACAAAGCTGTTGTTCACCACCACTTAAATCGTAAGGGTGCTTTTTGAGTAGATGTGTAATATTAAAGCCATAATCAGTAGGATTCGCACCAGTTTCAGCTAATTCCTCTCTGACAGTATCTTTTGCGAAAACAGCTTTTACATCTTGTGGCAAAAGTGCAAGATTATTTTTATATAATGTTTTATCTTTATAAGAACTTATTTTTTTTCCAAAAAGTTTTATAATGCCTGTCCTGTATTTTAGAAGCCCTGCAACAATATTCAGAAAGGTGGTTTTACCTGCACCATTTCCACCAAGAACGAAAAGTATTTCATTTTCAAAAAGCTCAAGTGATAAATCATGCAAAATATCAGAGCTATCTTTGCTATATCGGAATGAAACATCTTTAAGCTTTAAAATTGCGTTTTCAGAATGATTTTTTTTAGGAATAGAAAACGGCTTTACATTTAAATTCTTTGCTATATACTGTATAGCACCCTTTGTTGTCAAGGGGCAAGGCTCATTTGGTTTTAAAAATGGTGCAGAAATTCTTACTGCTGATGGCATAGCCTTAAAGAGATAGGAATTTGTTTCAGCAATTTTATAAATTTTTTCGGGTGAGTCATTATAGATTATTTTTTCGTTTTCGAGGACAAGAAGTCGGTCACTTATCGGAAGAATATCCTCAAGAGTATGTTCTGTGATTATAATGGTTATGGATAAATCACGATTAAGCTTTTTAAGGGTGTTAAAAAAATTTTCTCTTGCGATAGGGTCAAGCTGTGCCGTTGGTTCGTCAAGAATCATAAGCTCAGGATTCATTGCTGTTATAGAAGCAAGGTTTAAAAGCTGTTTCTGACCACCCGAAAGCTCGTGAATATTTTTATAAAATAAATCTTCAATTCCGAAATAACAGGCAGTTTCAGCTATTTTTCGTTTTATAACGGAATTTTCAAGACCAAGACTTTCAAGCCCGAAAGCAAGTTCGTGATAAACCTTATCAGTTATTATTTGGCTATCAGGATTTTGCATTACAAAACCGATTTTGCAGACAGAATCTTTCTCATCAAGATTTTCAAGCGGAATATTATTATAAAGTATTTTACCACTAAGTTTGCCTTTTGGCTGAAGTTCTTTTTTTAAAAGTCGTAAAAGTGTAGTTTTGCCACAACCAGTTTTTCCGCAAAGGGTAACAAATTCGCCTTTTGAGATGTTAATAGATATATTATCAAGAATTTTTTTGTCAGAGTAAGAAAATGAAAGATTTTGAACGCTTAATTGCTTCATATAAACCACCCTTAGAAACCCGATATATCTTATTATTATAACCTCTTAATAAACTTTTGACAAGTGACTACTCGTGTGATAAGATAGTCTTAACCCTCAAAGGAGGCTGATATTTATGGATTATGTATCATGGATTTTAAGGCTTATTATGCCGTTTATTGCACTTGCAATAGTTATCCGTACTTTTGTTTCACTAAGATATAATCGTAGAAATGAGGGGGCTTTGATAGTTCTTGAGGACGAGGATTCTCAAAAGGTTTATCCAGTAAAATATTGGGAAACTTCTATCGGACGAAGTCGAGGAAGCGATGTTAGTCTGACAAATCCTATGGTATCTCGTGACCACGCTGTATTATTAAGGCGTGAAGCTGGCTGGTTTGTAACGGATACGGGTTCTAAGGCTGGTGTTACTGTAAATGATAAACCCATAACAGGCAGAACAGCTGTTTATATCGGAGATAGAATAAATATTGGTGGAACAATTCTTGTTGTACGAAGGGCAGAAGACTATGGTGACAATTCTCAGGAAGAACACTGTACCAAAAAATCTAAACCGCCTAAAAGAACAATAGCACCATCTTTTTTATTGTTTTTAGTTACACTATTTACGATTATGTTTGCGGCAGAAATCTGCATAAATCTTGAAAATCTTGATGTTGCACCAATAGCCGCAGTTTATATTGTATTTATGTGGGTATTTTTTATTGTCACAAGGCTTTGCATAAAGCGAGTGACTTTTGAGCTTGAATCTCTTGCATTATTCTTATCTTCAATAGGAATACTGCTTGCGGCATCGCATAGCACCAAGACAGGCTGGGTACAGCTTGCAAGTGCGATTATTGGTGTTATTGGCTTTTGCTTGCTGCTGAAATTTATTGAAATTCCCGACAGAGTTATGAAATGGCGATTGATTATAACAATAGCTGCTGTTGTAGTTCTTGGTTTAAATCTTGCACTTGGCAAGGTTACACATGGTGCAGCAAACTGGATTGTAATAGGTCCAGTTTCGATTCAGCCATCAGAATTTGTAAAGATAGCATATATATTTGTTGGTGCTTCAACTCTTGATAGCTTGCTCACTAAAAAGAACCTTACCGAATTTATTATATTTACTGCGATATGTATAGGTGCTTTATTTATAATGAGTGACCTCGGAACGGCGGTTATATTCTTTGTAACCTTCCTTGTAATAGCTTTTATGCGTTCAGGTGATATTAAGACAGTAATTCTTGCAATATCTGCCGCAGTTTTCGGTGCAATGCTCGTATTGACAGCTCGTCCGTATATCGCAAACAGATTTGCAATATGGGGAAATGTTTGGCTTGATCCTGACGATAAAGGCTATCAACAAGTAAGAACGCTGATATATTCAGCGAGCGGAGGTCTTTTTGGTACTGGTGCTGGAACAGGTGGTCTGCAAAATATTTTCGCCTCGGAAAGTGACCTCGTTTTTGGTCTTGTATGTGAGGAAATGGGCTTTATAATAGCACTCCTTATTGCGGTATCTCTTGCAGGACTTGTTCTATATGCGAGAGCGGTTACAACAAGAAGCCGTTCCTCATTTTATTCAATAGCTGCGTGTTCAGCAGCAGCTTTGCTTGTATTTCAGGCATCACTTAATATATTTGGTTCAACAGATATACTTCCGCTGACAGGTGTTACATTGCCATTTATAAGTGCAGGTGGTTCAAGTATGATGAGCTGTTGGTGCTTATTAGCATTTATTAAGGCGGCTGACGAAAGAACCTATGCTATGAAACGAAAGAGCCTTAAAAAAGCTACTATGCCAAATGGCGATGATGTAATAGAAATTTGATGTAAATTAACCGTCCTTTGTGGCGGTTAATTTTTTTAAAAAATTTTAGAAAATTTTGGGACATTTTAGACTTTAAAAAGATATAACTTATGAAAGCGGCTTTCAAAGACTTGCTAAGGAAGTGAATGTATTGAACGATGAAGAATTTACAAGAATAGCTCTGAAATATTCAGATAGCATTTTTAGAATAGCATTTAATTATAGTCGCAACAGGTCTGATTCAGATGATATAGTGCAAAATGTATTGCTGAAATACTATAAATGCAATAAGGAATTTGAAAATGAGGAGCATATTCGTAATTGGCTTCTAAGAGTAGCTGTCAATGAAAGTAAGAAATTATTGATTTCACCTTTTAAGAAAAAAGTTATTCCACTTGACGAGGTTGGAGAGGAACTGATATTCGAGCATAAGGAGGAGAGCGATTTATATTATGCGGTTATGGAGCTTCCTTCAAAATACAGAATAAGCGTATATATGTATTATTACGAAGATTATTCGGTAGATGAAATTGCGGATATTCTCAAGGTGAATCCATCGACAATACGAACACAACTTATGAGAGCAAGAGAAAAGTTAAGGTCTAAACTTCAGGGGGTATGGACTGATGAATAACAAAGAACTTTATAAGAGCACATTTTCCCAAATTCATGCTTCAAACGAGAAAGTAACGGAGGTAATTAAAATGAGTGAAACAAAGAAGAAAAGAAAATTAGTATCAAAGAAACTTATAGCAATAGCTGCTTGTGTGGCTTGTGTTGCATCAGCAGGTATCGTTGCAAATGCTGCAACAGATGGTGAGCTTGGAAAGACTGTTATGGGTTGGTTTATCAATGATAATGGCAAGCAGACAGCTATTGAGGGTGATGTAAGTTATGATGAGAATGGTAATAAGACAACTACTGCAACACTCGAAAATGGCAATAAACTTACACTAAAAGAAGATTCTGAAACAGGCGATGAGTATTATGAATATAGTGTAAGTGACGAGGAAGCTAATAATAAGAGATTTATGATTTCTGTTGATGACAGTGGCAAGGCTACTGTTGAATACGATGATAAGTATTCGGAAGAGGCAATTTTTGGCGAAAATGCCACAAGTGACTCTATTGATAAAACAGAATCAAAAAATCCTTCAGATATTGTAAAGTAAATTATATTTTTAGATATTATAAAACCGAGAGTTATTTGAACTCTCGGTTTTACTTTTATGATTTAGTTAATAATGCGACAGTTTCTATATGGGTTGAGACAATGCCGTAAATGTCCACAGGGCACGGGAACAAATCGTCTCTTAATATAATATTATAACACATTCGTCAATAAGTCTCCTGTTCCAGCACCATCTCCCAACACAAAAGCAACAGATCCATCCCAGAGAATATCTGGAACGAACCTGTCAGAACTTACTAATATTTGTCGTAGCTCCAATTTGCTGATATTGGCCTTTTACTGAAGTTTATTCTGTATTTTGCTTTGAATAAATGGTTAAGCATTTTTTGAAAGTCTGTATCATTCAACCGGCTTTCTGCTGCATAATACAGTTCACTCACTTCAAATAATGGCATCTCCTCATAATAGTCATCTACTATTTTGCAGAAAACATCCGTATCCCAGGTTTCCTCAAGATAGTGGCGGAGCAAAATCCAGTTTCTTATAGATACCGGCAGTTTTAGAATCTCTCTTTTCTGTAGCTCATTCACTACTATTTCTCCTCATACAGGCGTCTCATCTCAGTTACATTTCTCTGCAAATGATACTTGCCAGGTTTGTACCAGAGCGCCAATCGGATGCGGAAGACGGAGCTGTGTACAATCTGCCGTCACAATAAAGCTTCACATGGTTTTTTGTACATTCCACACGAATGCCCAATGCTTCAAGATCCTTCTCCATGGAACGGGACATTCTGCGATAGCCCTTAAAAAGGGCCTTAATCGCTTGCTTACGTTCTTGAGTAGTCATTTCGCAGGTAATCATAACTGGCACTTCCTCTCTTTTACTGGCAGGTTTGTTTCTTATGCACTTATTGTAATGGAGGAAGAACTCAAGAGCGATAAACCGCCAGTCAACGAAACGGCACACCTTTGCATTTTTTACAACAGGTGTTCCTTATCAATTATTCATCGGCGAAGTCGTATTCAGATTTCCATTTCTTTTTGAAAATGCCAAACATAGTCATAAGAACATCTTCGTCTTCAACAGAGGTATACGATTCCGTTTCATCGTCATTTTCCTCGAGCTGCAGGATTACCACTTCTCCATCTTCGGCTCCAACTGGAAGAAGTACTACGAACTTGTCCCCATCCCATGAAATTAAATCAAGAAATTCAAAAAGAACATCGCGGCCAAATTCATCTGTCAATTTAACCACATTATCCATTGTTTATGCCTCCTCCGCAGAACTTACATAATCAAACGCCTTAAGAAATGAGCGTACCTGATCAATTAACCGCAATGAATCAAAAGAGTTTCACTCCGAATCAGCTTTCCCAGTTGCGATCAACCAGAGATGGTTTACAGCGTCTTCAAGAACACAATTGTCAATTAAGCAGTCAAATTCATCAACATGACTTGCTTCTGAACAGGCCGCAGACAATCGCTTTTTGATTTCGATTGGCGAATCTCCTCGTTTATGCAATTGTTCTAATAATTCATTACCTTCAGTGCAGATAAAGACAGTTGTAACAAAAACATTGCTGTCACGGAAATAATCTCGCACCTGCACCATGCCATTATAATCAATCTCCAGCACTACGGTGTTGCCATGTTCAAGTGCTGCCAAAACAGGTTTGACTGGTGTTCCATATCCATGGTTCCCATATTCATTATGCTCCAGATAAAAACCGTTTGCGATACGATTATCATACTCCTCGGCACTAATGAAGTTATAATTATCTCCTCCGTCATTACGATGCGGTCGTGTTGTATCAGATACAGAAAGCCACAGTTTTGCGTGCATCGGCATGCTTCGATTGAGTTCCAAAAGGTGCCTTACCAGAGTGCCTTTTCCCACACCCGAAAAGCCACTGATGACAATAATTCGTTTGCCCATACCTAACCATCCTTTCTTGTCACTTGTATATATAACTTTCTGTTCCATTCTCTTCAATCCAATCCGCAATATGAGCGTAGTATTCCTGTATCCCCAATTCTGCATATGTTTCGCTATCCATTTCCAAACGCTGTGTCATATATCCGTAGTAGTCGTCTCTTGGGTTAATGTAATCATCAACCTCCTGCGAATAATGTGTGGCATCTTTAAACAATCGAAGATTACGATATTCAGGCGAAATATTATCAAATACATCTGCCAGACGACGTTCGTAACTATGGTGAATTTCATGAGACCGCCGAGAATTTTGTGTAAAAGTGAATAATAGACTTCCTTTCAAGCAATAATGGAAATAGAAAAATTAAAGCTTGAAAGGAAGTTTTTTTAATGGCAAAAGCACCGGTAGAAATGATGAGAGAATTTGTAAGAAGTCAGAATTTCACATCAACAGATGAAGTGATGACAGCGATGAAAGATATGTTC
>OIYT01000494.1_pt1 | contig 38076 bp, 33 predicted proteins | sample 1588201 | NCBI WGS metagenome assembly OIYT01 (sample SAMN03283260) | human gut metagenome | biome: human-associated habitat; material: feces | host: Homo sapiens | place: USA | collected 2013
AATGCATACCCTCCTATGCTTGTCACTCCTTCCGGTATCGTTATACTTGTTAACTTGCTACAACCTGAAAATGTACCGCCAGCTATGCTTGTTACATCTTCCGGTATCGTTATACTTGTTAACTCGCTACAGCCATAAAATACATACCCTCCTATGCTTGTCACGTCTTCCGGTATCGTTATACTTGTTAACTTGCTACAGCCAGAAAATACCCATTCTCCTATGCTTGTCACTCCTTCCGGTATCGTTATACTTGTTAACTCGCTACAGCCATAAAATGCCCCGTCTCCTATGCTTGTCACGTCTTCCGGTATCGTTATACTTGTTAACTTGCTACAGCCAGAAAATACCCATTCTCCTATGCTTGTCACTCCTTCCGGTATCGTTATACTTGTTAACTCGCTACAGCCATAAATTGCATACTCTCCTATGCTTGTCACACCTTCTGGTATCGTTATACTTGTTAAGCTGCTACAATAAAAAAATGCACGCCTTCCTATGCTTGTCACTCCTTCCGGTAGCGTTATACTTGTTAACTCGCTACAGCCAGAAAATGCCCCGTCTCCTATGCTTGTCACTCCTTCCGGAATTATTGTATTTTTACAGCCAACAACCAATGTGTTACTTTTTGTTTCAATGATGGCATTGCAATTACTTCTGCTATCATAATATTTATTTTCTTTATCTACTATTATGCTTGTTAAGCTGCTACAGTAATAAAATGCCCAGTCTCCTATCCATGTCACGCCTTCCGGTATCGTTATACTTGTTAACTTGCTACAGCCCCAAAATGCCCTGTATCCCATGCTTGTCACACCTTCCGGCAGCGTTATACTTGTTAAGCTGCTACATCCTTTAAATGCATCGTCTCCTATCCATCCCACACTTTCCGGTAGCGTTATACTTGTTAAGCTGCTACATCCAGAAAATGCACTACTTCCTATGCTTGTCACACCTTCCGGTAGCGTTATACTTGTTAAGCTGCTACATCCAGAAAATGCACAGTTTTCTATGCTGGTCACCTTCTTACCGCCAATCTCTCCCGGGATTTCAAGCTCTGTCTTATCACCCGTATACCCGGTAATCGTAAGCTCTGTTTCACCTTCTTCTGTTTCATTTTCTTCATATGTAAAACCATTATACTCTTCCGCCTGTGCCGTCATACCAACTCCACCACACAGCAATACGCACAGAACCAATCCCAAGCCTGCATAAAGCAGACTTCTTATCTTTTTTTGCATCATTTTCATATACATACATCCTTTCTTCTTACAAATTTCTATAGTCCCCTTACTATTCGTCTATTGATCTGTTCTGTTTCCTCACCTCGCCTATTTTGCATTTATTTTCCAACATTTCCGTACTATTTTCTCCATCCAGCATGGACTAAAAAACTATATAAACATTATAAAAAAACTATACGCAGTCGTCAATATACGCAAGTTAATTAATACAGCCAATTACACCACATTTAAGTCTGTTGATATAGAATGGAATAACCGCCAGTCAATAGACGTGCCTTATTTCTGTTTCTTTGTATTACCGACGTTATGGACCGATAGGGATACATAAACAAGACATTTGTATATATTTCGTCATGAGGTTTGCACTAATTACCAGCACCAAGCCCTTGTCTGAGTCCGTAAGGACGAGTTTGGGCGACTGCTGGTTAATAAATGTGCAAACCGAATAGAAATATTGCAAGTCTTGTTATGTACCCCTATCAGCCATAGTGTCGGCAACATAACAAAAACTTAATTAAGGTACGTCTATTGTGCGTATCCCACACTGGACAGTCACAGGCAAACTGTTTATAATGGATTGTGTATGCGTATTTGTGCATTTAAGATGGAGAAAATGATATGAATTTAAGGACTTTAAGACTTTTAGAATATAATAAAATTGTAGAAATGCTGACCTCTTACGCGGCATCCCCGATGGCAAAACGAAAATGCGAACGCCTGAAGCCCCGCAGGGATCTGACACTGATCCAGACCCTACAGCAGGAAACAAGAGATGCTCTGATTCGGCTGAATACACAGGGCAACCTATCATTTGCCGGACTCCGTGATATCGGCGCTTCGATCAAGCGGCTGGAGGTTCAGGGAGCACTCGGCATCAAGGAACTGTTAGATATCGGAAGTGTCCTTGATATGGCATTATCCGCCAGACAATATGGCAGCGGCGATGATAACGAGGAAAAAGCACATGACAGCCTCTACTCCCGCTTCATGGAGCTTGTTCCGCTGGAACATTTAAGTCAGGAGATCCACCGCTGTATCCTGTCAGAATCCGAGATTGCAGACGATGCATCGTCCGGTCTGAAGGCAGTCAGACGGAACAAAAAACTGACAAATGAAAAGTTACATAACCAGTTGAACAAACTTGTAACCGACCAGAGCAAGCAGACGATGTTTCAGGATAACCTGATCACGATGCGTAACGGAAGATACTGTATCCCGGTAAAACAGGAATATAAGAACAGCTTTCCGGGTATGATCCACGACCAGTCTTCCAGTGGAAATACTGTATTTATCGAACCTCTTGCGGTAGTTAATCTGAACAACCAGTTAAAAGAGCTGGATAATCAGGAACTGGCAGAGATCGAAAAGATTCTTGAGAACCTGTCGGCACAGGCAGCATCTGAATACGAAAATATAAAATTTGACTTCGAGACATTGACCGATCTGGACTTTATATTTGCCAGAGCGAATTTTGCAAGATCCTATAAGGGAACCGAGCCGATCTTTAATACGGACGGCATTGTGGATATCAAGCAGGGCCGCCACCCACTTTTAGACAAACATACCGTTGTTCCGGTCGACATCAGACTGGGTGAGGACTACAACCTACTGATCATTACCGGTCCGAATACCGGTGGTAAGACCGTATCCTTAAAAACACTGGGTCTGTTTACTCTGATGGGACAGTCCGGACTTCATATTCCGGCACTGGATGGTTCCAGACTGAATGTATTTGATGATGTATTTGCCGATATTGGAGATGAACAGAGCATCGAGCAGAGTCTCTCGACCTTCTCCTCCCATATGAGCAATGTCGTATATATCATGAACCATGTGACACCAAACACGCTGTGCCTTTTCGATGAGCTTGGCGGTGGAACCGATCCGGTCGAGGGTGCTGCACTTGCAATCGCGATCTTAAGCAGCTTAAACGATCAGGACATCCGCTGCATGGCGACCACACACTACAGCGAACTGAAGTTATTTGCCATGTCGACTCCGGGCGTTCAGAATGCAAGCTGCGAATTCGATGTAGCAACACTGATGCCGACCTACCGGCTCATTATCGGTATTCCCGGCAAATCAAATGCATTTGCAATATCGAAGAAATTAGGTTTGTCCGACGATATTATTGAACGGGCAAAGACAAATATCGACAGCAACAAAGTTGATTTTGAAACACTGCTGTCCGATTTGGAAAACAGCCGAAAAGAGATTGAACGCGACAAAGCGGAGATCGCACGGTTCAAGGAAGAAGCCAGACAGCTTCAGGAACGCGCAAAGGCAAAGGATGATGAACTCTCTGCCAAGAAAGCTCAGATCCTAGCGGATGCAAGAGAAGAAGCGGCCGATATTCTGGAAGAAGCAAAGGAAATGGCGGATTCAGCCATTAAGAAATATAACAAATGGACAACAAATCCTCATAAGGCAGATGCGAGCACGATGGAGAATGAGCGAAAAAAGCTCCGTACCAAGATGGACGATTACCGGAAGATAACACCGGAAAAACGCAAATCCATGACCTCCCATCATACGGCAAAGGATTTCAAGGCCGGAGACACCGTGCATGTTATCAGCATGGATACAACAGGAACGGTTACTGCTCCTGCTGATTCAAAGGGAAATATCAAAGTTCAGATGGGCATCTTAAGCTCTCTGCTTCCTGCTTCTGATCTTGTGATCATCGAGACACCAAAGCAGAACAACGCTCAGGTATCGATCAACAATAAACGTGGAATGGGCAAGGCTTTAAATATTCAGCCGGAGATTAATGTACTCGGCATGACTGTAGCTGAAGCTACCTCATTAGTCGACCGTTATCTCGATGATGCCATGATGGCTCACCTGCACAAGGTAAGGATCATCCATGGAAAAGGCACCGGAGCACTCCGGAAAGGAATCCACGACTATCTGCGCAAGCAGTCATACGTCAAATCCTTCCGTCTGGGTGAATACGGTGAGGGTGAAGCCGGCGTTACGATCGTAGAATTATAAAATACACAACAACAAGGAGAACTATATGGACAAAGAAAAAATATTGATCGTTGACGATGACGAAAACATCGCCGAACTGATCTCCCTTTATCTGAATAAAGAATGTTATGAAACACAGATTGCCGCAGACGGAACTTCTGCCCTGGAAGCATTTGTCGAATTTGCGCCAAATCTCATCCTCTTAGATGTCATGCTTCCGGGCATGGATGGATATCAGGTATGTACCGAAATCAGAAAGCAGTCAAATGTACCGATCATCATGTTATCCGCAAAAGGCGAGGTATTTGACAAGGTGCTCGGACTTAAGATCGGCGCCGATGATTACATCGTAAAACCTTTCGATTCCAACGAACTGGTTGCCCGTGTCGGTGCATTGCTTCGTCGCTGCAACTCACGGACGGATAATTCCCAGAACTATAATCCGACAAACGCCGATCATATCGGCACCTATGTTGAGTATGATAATCTGGTCGTTAATATTTCAAATTATACTGTTACATTAGAGGGCAAAAATCTGGAAATGCCGCCAAAAGAACTGGAACTGCTGTATTTCCTTGCAAGCCGTCCAAATCAGGTATTTACCAGAGAACAACTTCTGGACAAATTATGGGGCTACGAATATGTCGGTGACACCCGTACCGTTGATGTACACATCAAACGTCTGCGTGAAAAACTGACCGATAAATATAACTGGTCCATTTTTACAGTATGGGGAATCGGTTATAAATTTGAGGTTAAATAACCATGAAAAAAACCATTTTTGATAAGATTGTTGTTGGCTTTGTCCTGCTGGTCATTGCTATCTTCAGTGTTCTTGCGTTGTACACTGTCCATATGACTCAGTCAAGGCTTCTTAACAATACAGAGAAAAATCTGAATACCGAGAGTAAACTGATCATCGACACAACGATTCATGATTACCTGAATAATACGATCGATCAGTATACTTTCTTTGATCGATTGGATGATCATGCCGATACGATGAATGCTGAAATCTGGTTTTCCACACCGGACAATAATATTATTTATTGCTCAAATAAAGACAGTGTGGCTGCAAAGGATCTGATCATAACCGATTTTTATGAGCGTACGGAATTATTTACCAAAACGATCAAAACCGGAACCTTGAACGGATGCTTTAACACTAAAACGCTGAGTATCAGTACTCCGGTTTATCAGGATAATACATACGCAGGTTTATTATCGATCCACTTATCCCTGCAGTTCATTAAAGATATTGCGCAGAAAACATTTACATCCACTTACATGCCGTTTCTCGTCATCGTTGTATTATCTCTAATCGCCCTTATGCTGATCTCGAATAGCACCTTAAAACCGATTCGTGAAATTATCGCAACATCCAAACAATATGCTGCGGGTAATTTTAATGCTAGAATCGATGTCCATACGGATAATGAATTTGGCGAACTGGCACGATATATGGAGGAAATGGCAGACGAACTGAGCCGGTCAAATGAATACCGAAGATCATTTATCTCTAATATCTCCCACGACTTCCGTTCCCCTCTGACCTCCATCAAGGGATATATCGAAGCCATGATCGACGGAACGATTCCGCCGGATAAGCACGAGAAATATCTCCAGATCGTTCTGAGCGAAACTATGCGTCTTACCAAACTGACACAAGGGCTTCTGGAACTTAACAACTTTGATTCCTTTGACCTTCAGCTTGATAAGTCGAATTTTGATATCAAGAGCATCATTCTTCCTACGATCAACACCTTTGAAGGCCGTTGTCAGGACAAAGGCATTTATCTGCACGCGATCTTCCATACCGACAATACCATTGTCTATGCCGATCGAACAAGAATCCAGCAGGTTATCTATAATCTGGTTGATAATGCGATCAAATTCACCCCGGAGGGTCGCCAGATCACGGTTCAGGTCACGGAAAAATCCGATAAAGTCTATGTCAGTGTCAAGGATGAGGGTGTGGGAATTCCACCGGAATCGATCAAGAAAGTTTTCGACCGTTTCTATAAGACGGATCCGAGCCGCGGAAAGGATAAGACCGGAACCGGTCTCGGACTTGCTATCACAAAAGAGATCATCAAAGCGCACGGCGAAAACATTACCCTCACCAGTAAGGTTGGCGAGGGAAGTGAATTCATCTTCTCTCTCCCTATGCAGAAGGAAATGCAGGTTCCGATCAAAGCCGTGCATGTGAAGAAGGAAGAAGCCGATACACAATATATCTCCAATGGAAAGTTCCGTATTAAGAAGGACTAACCAAAGCCCCACCCGTTCTTGCCACTATGCTGGGTAGGAATTGAAACATCAGTGAAACTTTCGTTATGAGGTTTGCACTAGCTGTCAGCATCAAGCCCTTGTTTGAGCCTTATAAGGCGAGTTTGGGCGACTGCTGACAAATCAGCGTGCGAACCGAATAGAAAGTGTAGCGAGTTTCAACTCCTACCCAGCATAGTGGCAAGAGCGGGTGGGGCTTTATTTTATGTCTTACTCATAATGTCCCCATTAATAGGAGGCATTATTTATATCTCTCTGCCATCTCATTTACAGCATTGCGGATGCGTTCACGGAGATCTGCAGGCTCTATGACTTCCACGCTGGTTCCGTACTGCATCGCCCAGTGGAACATGGCATTCTGGCTGCAGGTCACACGGATAAATGCCTTATTGGCATCTGCCTCAGGATTAAAGTTATCTGGATAATTGTTCTGAACAAATTTTGGTGATAACACTTCAAAGTTCTTATCAAACCAGTCTACAATATCACCCATATTCCCTTTCTGAACCTTTAATACAATCGTAGCTGCGGAATCACTGAACATGTAGAGATGTTCCGCCATATGCTGTGGCAGATTCAGTCCATGCTCCATCCCTTTTACCAGACTTTTATCCTTGACCTTTTCATCCAGTATCTCAATCTCCGTCATACGGTCGATCCGGTAATTCGACAGATTGTCATATTTATCATAATTGCAGATCAGATAATATTTGCCCTCATTTGCAACCATCTGATATGGATTTACAATATACTTCGTATCCTTTCTTGGATGAAGCCGTTTATCGATACCATAGGTGTTATAGAGAAATGCAACCTTCTTGCCCTCACTGATCGCATCATCGATCATCTCAACATTTAACATGGTCTGACGGTTATCGGTATGTGATAACCCCGGCAGATTGCACACATGCTGTACCTTCGCACTGAAATACACATTCGAAAGCCCCTTGATCTTCTCGATCAGCTCCTGTGCCTGATTTCTCGGTATCGTCTTTGAAAATAAGATACTGTCGATCAACATTCTAAGCTCAGCATCATCAAATTCGTGATTGTAATACCAGTCCTTTGTCAGGATCTCGGTCTCTCCGTTTTTATTTTCACGTTCAATCTCCGTACATTCCAGATTATAACCAAAATCCACCAGATTCATCAGATTGCTCTTGACAGATTTCCGGTCAACCTTCATTCCATATTCGGTTTCCAGTTTCTTTATGATATCCTTCTGATCCATTGTATGTTCGGAATCCGTGTATTTCCGAAGAATCTCAAGGATACAAATATTCATCATTTTCTTTCCATCTACCATGTATGTACTCATAAATACTCCTTTTTACCACTCATAATGGTGAAGCTGTCCCTTCGTCTCAAGCTCCGGGAAGCCCTGCTGTCTGAGTGCCTCATATAACACGATTGCTACAGAATTTGCCAGATTCAGGGAACGGATCTCCGGGAACATTGGAATCCTGACTGCTGTTTCCTTATAGTCTAACAGAATTTCCTCCGGGATTCCCGCACTCTCTTTTCCGAACATGATATAGGCATCTTCCTCATAGTTTACATCCGTATATTTCTGTTTAGATTTGGTCGTTGCCATATAGATCTTTGCGCCCGAATTCTTTTCAAGGAAATCATTGAAATCATCATAGATCGTTACGTCTAATTTGTCCCAATAGTCCAAACCCGCACGCTTTAACTGCTTCTCGTTGATCTGAAAACCCAGAGGCTCGATCAAATGAAGTCTTGCACCTGCTGCCACACAGGTACGTCCTATATTTCCTGTATTTGCCGGCATCTCCGGCTCATGAAGTACGATATTTAACATGTTTTTCTCCTTTTTTATATAGCTGTATATTCGTAAGCATCGCTCACTTCTTAACCAAGCTTATATCCTTCATTTTTACAATTTTAAAAATATCTCGGTTAAATCTCGGTTAAATCTCGGTTAAATTGTCTCGACAACACTAATTATCAAACAAATTATTTGGGTTAAAATCAGGATTTTAACCAAGCCCTACTTAAGTATCCAATTAGATATTTGTTGATTATCCGAATCTAATTGTATAATATTGCTCTTTTTCATTGCTGTTAGAATATTATGAATCTTATTTTCCTTCTGTTTATCAGACAAAGAATCCGGTAATTTTTCCCACAATAATAACTTAATATCTCTACGTTTTGCCTTATGATATTTTTTCAAATACTCAACAATCAAATCTTTATAATATTTGTCATTAAATCCTTTATTCTTGATATAGCCTGCACTATCATCCATACTTTTTGATGCTGACGCTGATAAAAACAAACTTGTAATTCTTCCCTCAACCAATTTTGCAGCTCTTAATTTATCTACATCCGCTTTATCAAGTGAAAGTCCCTTCTGAACTCGATCCAAAAGAAATACCGTCTGTAAATCCAGGTCCTGATGATCATATAATATATGCATGTAATTATCATCTAATATTTTTCCATAAACAGTAACCTCAACCTGAGTTCCTGATGAAATATTATAATCTGGCATAGGAAAATATTTCGCTTTTTGAATATTAAATGCTCTTCTGATACCTAAAGTTGCAGTATCAATCATATGAAACACAACCATCGATTCAGCTAATAACTGATTTCTGTAAAATGGTGGATTATAGCTCACTTCCAATACATTTTCAATCTTTTGCGGAATAAAATCTCCAGGATTTGTAAATTTAATTTTATCCTCAAATTCATTTACATATATTCTCCCACCAAGTTGATAATTTGTGTGTGCAATACAATTATTTAACAACTCTCGAATAAGCCAACTGTTATATTGTTCCGTTTCCATAGGAAAAAGGGTCAATTGATTCGGCATATATCTGTATGTAAGATTACGCACCTTCGAAAACACCTTATCTACAACATTTATAAATGGTATCTTAAATATTTCATAATCCTTATCACTTCCATCCGCACCATATAATCTCCACATAATACTTGGAGCAGATGTCATTAAATAATCATAATCTGCTGACCCAAGTAACAACATGCCAGCATTCGTAACCTTACCACCAATCAATAACTTTACTTTCGTCAAGAACTCTTCATCTGTCATTTCATCGACTTCTTTTGATATGTGTTCCTGATTCATTTTCTCTTTATACTTTTCTCTAGCCAAATTAATAGCCGTTTTATCTAAATTATCAATAGTGGCTACTTCAATCACCTGTTTTGACCAGTCTTTTCTTTCCTGTGATCGAATTGCATCAATCTTATATTGTTTTAATGGAACAAGACTCTCACCCGAACGCTCATAATAATTGGTACGCCAATCTGTAGGAATACCCGTTGCTGCGGCTGGAACTTTAAACATTAACACCCTTAATCTTTTACCATTTACAACAGGAAATATCTCTTTAATTTCATAAAAAGTCATTCCATTTGTAATATCTCTTGATATCTCATACTTAAATTTTTCAAGAAGACTCTGTTCCCCCTGCTTGTATGCAGTTCCAACAACATGTTTTATCTTATCTCGTTCACTTACACCAAAAATTAGCCATCCGTACTGTTGCTGCTTCAGATTAGCCTCATTACTTAATGCTGAAAAATATCTTCCTATTTTATCCGTATCATAATTACTTTTTGCTTCTTTAAATTCAACTGTTTCATACTCCCAACGTTCCATCAAGTTCTCAAGTATTTCATAGTATTCAATATCTTTAACATTCTTCTCATAATGAAAAAAAGCCATTTCACCTTTAACCCCCTATTACAAATTTTCACATTCTTCCCTTATGATAATACCACAACAAGTGGTCAAAACCATTTCTACTAATTTTTTCATCTGCTGCATTCCTAATCATATCAACAGCATTTCTATACTGCTTATAATCACGGAGATCATACCGCTCAGTAATATTAAAATAAACCAAATACATTGGTAAAACTGTTCTTAAAATATTATCATATATTGAATAATTATCCTGATATTCTGTATTTTCAAATAAATAAAAGCATGCGTAATGACAAAATTTACTCGCAAAGGACAAATTTGTTCTTGCCCTAAACTTGGCAGATGTTACTCTTGCAATTTCATGAACTAACTTCATGTCTTCATATTCCGGATTTCTCAAACATTCAATCAGTTCTGAACAATCAAATGCGCAAATACGCCTTACTATTTCTGTTCTTCCACATTTATCAGCATTCAAATGTGTACTGTTTTCTCTATCTACAGCCTCAACTGCACCTTTTATTAATTCCTCATAAGTATAATTTACTTCTTTATTTTTAATTAGAACACTTTTCAACATGGTCATCCAGTATGCTGATGAGCCACCATATACAAGTTGATTCTTTCTATCAAATTTAGGTCCCGCCGATATATCTGTTGATTTTATATAGGCAGAATCATTACGTATCATAGCCTCTACAATAGCGACATTATCCGTTGTTAATTTAACAAGTTTTTTGTTATTATAAGTAACCTCTTCAAACATTTTTGTCTTTGCAATTCTAAGCTCTTTTTGAATAATATTACCCATACTATATTTCTCCTTTATATCCCCATATAGGCTATATGGCTAGTCTTAAATATATTGTGAACTAAACTATGGTGTCAAAAAGCTTTCCTCTCCATCGTGGATGATCACGCGATCATGTCCGGTTGTTGTTCTGCCGATCACAGCAGCTTCAAATCCGGCTTCATACAGACGATCGCTTAACAATCCACCATCTGCCGTGACAAATAATGCCGCTCCGCATCCATCGATCCGGTATGGATCATCCCCGGTAAATTCACAGATCTCAATGGTTTCCTGCATGATCGGTATATGGTCATGGCTGATCCGAAGCCCGACATTTCCAGCCTCTGCCAGTTCCCATAATGCGCCATATACTCCTTCTGTTGAGATGTGGCGTGCATATATACTGCCACATGCCATCGCAATATCTCCCTGATTCTTCATAAGTAATAACCGGTCAAATTGCTCTGCTGTGCGAAGATATTCCTCAGAATATCTGGTCAGAAGCTCTTCTTTTCTTTCCCTTACCCGAAGCAGGGTTCCGAGGATGCCGGTCTGTCCGCACATAACGATATCCATATCCGGCTTGATCTTTGCATTTTTCTCGCCCTGCGATATCTTTCGTCCATACATCGTTACAGTTACCGCAGGCTCCTTGAATATCCCGCTGATCGCGGTATCTCCATACACAACATCCATGTGAAGCTCCTTCGCAAGATCAGAAAGCTCCCGCAGAATTTTTTTCATACGCTTCTCATCATTTTCCGGCATCATGACCGTATCTGTAAGTGCAAATGGCTGATACCCGCCAAGCCGTAATTTATTATATTGTTTGATAACATCCGAAGTCACCGTACCCAGTGCATTTGCAAGGCAGAGTCCTTCCGTTACTGCAAGCTCACTATCCAACAACACAAGCCGGCTATAGTCATCTCCTATGCCGGCTTGTATTACGTCAGAATGTTCCTGTTTATTCAACGATCTTAAGATTGACCGCTTCTGCTGTATAAATCGAAACTTTTCTTTATTCATCCCTGATACCTTTTAGAATGCATATGCAAGCATACCGATTACCATAGCTGCTACCAGGATTCCAACTATAATTGCAGATGCTACCTTTTTACCCTTTGAACTGCTTAAATTGATCATTTCCCATTTCTCCTTTATATTTTAAACTTATAATTTTCTGATATTATCCGCCCCACATCAGACCTTTTCCCGTCTTATGCAGCGACATCATGTATAGATTAACGCTGAATTTTCACTTTGTCCAGATATAATAGCATTATTTTATAGCAATTTAGCATTTGTGCCAGATTCTGCCAACTGCTTATTCCGTTACATTTGCCGATGGGCACACACGGTTCAGCGCGCATTCCGCACATTTCGGTCGTCTGGCGATACAGATCGTTCTTCCAAGTGTAATGATCTGAATATTATATAAGATCCACTGTTCCTTTGGAAGCTTTTCCATAAGCTCATGCTCGATCTTCACCGGATCATCACTATCTGTCAGCCCAAGCAGCCTGGAAATACGTTTTACATGTGTATCAACGACGATACTTGGCTCGTGGTAGATATTGCCACGGATCACATTTGCGGTCTTTCTTCCAACACCGTCTAATTTCGTCAGGCTCTCGATATCACTCGGCACTTCTCCGCCATATTCACTGATGAGCTTCTTTGCACAGCCAATTATATTCTTCGCTTTATTCTTATAAAATCCGGTCGAGTAAATATCCTTTTCCAGTTCCTTGATATCTGCATCGGCAAATGCCTGCAAGGTCGGATATTTCACGAACAGATCCTTTGTTACGATGTTTACTCTGGCATCTGTACATTGTGCCGACAGCATCGTTGCGATCAGAAGCTGCCATGCATTTTCATGATTCAGATAACACTTGTAATCAGTTCCGTATGTCTCATTCAAGATCCGGCAGATCTCAGCGACCTGCTGCTTTTCTTTTTTTGTCATGCTACATTACTCCTGTTTTCCTGCCAGATAGTTGATAAACTGCTGTGCTGTACGGCCGGAGATTCCACCATGCGACAGCTCCCATTTGTTTGCTTCCGCACACAGTTCTTCCTCTGTCATATGAATGCCATTCTTCTCTGCCAGACCTACAACGATCTGGAAATATTCCTTCTGTGACGGCTTGCTATAATTGATCGTAACACCAAAACGATTGACCAGTGACAGCTTCTCCTGCATTGTATCGCTCTTGTGCATACCATTGTTATTCTCAAGATCGGTACGATCTGTCCATGTCTCACGGATCAGATGACGACGGTTCGATGTTGCATAGATCAGGACATTATCCGGTTTGATCTCCAGACCGCCTTCGATGACTGCCTTCAGATATTTGTATTCTGTCTCGAATTCCTCAAAGGACAGGTCATCCATGTAAATGATGAATCGATAGTTTCGATTCTTGATCTGGGAAATAACCTGTGACAGATCCTGAAACTGATGCTTATAAATCTCGATCATACGAAGTCCCTGATCGTAATATTCATTTATGATCGCCTTGATCGTTGTTGACTTTCCGGTTCCGCTGTCGCCAAATAACAGCGCATTATTCGCTTTACGTCCTGCAACAAAGGCTTCTGTGTTCTCCACGATCTTCTGTTTCTGAATCTCATATCCGATCAGATCATCCAGACGGACATCCTCTGTGTTGTTGATCGGAACGAACTGCATATCTCCATTTGTCGGGTGAACGATACGGAATGCCTTGTTCAGTCCGAACATTCCAACACCATATGCCTTATAGAAATCCGTCACGATCTTGAAGATATCATTTTCATCCTTTGCTCCTTCAATCGCACGGCTGATATCCTGTACCTTTGTGCTGACATTCTTGTTATACATACGTTCTTTCTTGCCGATGGCTTTATAATTATTCACGATCGTGAAGCAGTCAATATCCAACGCTTCCTCGATCTCAGAGAAATCAAAATCAAACAGCTTCTTGAAGATCTTGAAATCATTTTTTGCAAAATAATTAACGGTTCCGTCATTGGCACCCACTTTTTCACTCGTCATAGAGAATGAATTCTCATTTGTGATAAGGATAAATGCCAGATAATTGTGCCACAGATTTGTGTCAAATCCATAATCGGTAGCAAGATCCAGCAACCGCTTGATCTGGTCGTAGATCCTTGCAACCAGCTCCGCATTCGGACAGTCTCCGCGGTCAAAATCCTCAAATATCCCGGACAACTTCATCAGAATACTGTTTTCACCCAGATTTCTATATAATACTAATTTCGCTATATCTCTGTACATCTTAAATTATCCTTCTTTCTTCATTTGTCTATATAAACAGGCATTTGCCCTGTTTTATCCAGCTCGTTTCTCTCAGGCATTTTCCTTGCTTCTTTTCTCTTTCATGCGTCTGGACTGTCGTCTCTGCTGCCGCTTCCGGGGTTTCTCCCTCCAGCCATCATCCGACGAAGCGTAAGGTTCTCCGTACTTTTCCCATGCGACTCCCTTTTCCCGCAATCTCATAAGTACGAATTCCTTCACCAGTGCATATAAGACAGAGGATAATGGTACAAATATCAGCATACCGAGAATTCCCATCAGATCTCCGCCAATGATAACGGCAACCAACACCCATATAGATGGAAGTCCGACGGACCCGCCTACCACATGCGGATAGATCAGATTTCCCTCGACCTGCTGCAATACGATAAACAGGATCAGAAATACCAATACCTTCTTCGGATCGTCAACCAGAATGAGAAATGCACCGACACCACATCCAATAAATGCACCAAAGACCGGAATCAATGCCGTTACCACAATCGTAACACTGACCGTCAGTGCATATGGAATACTAAGGACGCTCATGGATACAAAGAACATCAAGCCCAGAATACATGCCTCCAGACACTGTCCGGTTATAAAATTTGCAAATGTCTCATCTGCCATAACGCAGGTCTTGATGATCTTATCTGCTGTTTTCTCTTTAAATAACGCATATATCAGACCCTTTGTCTGACGCTTCAAGTTCTCCTTCTGTGCCAGAATATAGATTGCGAAAAATAATCCAACCACAAAATCGACTATACCGCTGACAACAGAGGTTGCAAAATTAAATGTTGATGACAACAGACTTCCGCTTCCATTCTTTATCAGATTGATCGCACTCTCACTCACCTTATCCCATGCAATATCAATCTCCATGATCCGGTCAACGATATCCGGATACCCCGCTGCCAGATTCACCGCCCAATTCTTAATTGCCTCCATCGTAGACGGGAACTGCTGTCCGATCGCTGTAATTGTCCGGCTAACCTCCGGTATCAGCATCGTGATCACAAAAGCAATCACCAAAACGACGCAGATAATGGAAAGCACCATACAGACCGGTCTCCGGAACCGATACCATCTACTTTTTTCATTTCGGAATAACAGATTTTCAAATCCCTTCATCGGCACATTCAGAATGAATGCGATCGCAAATCCGATCACGAACGGCATAAGCAACCCGATGATCCATGTACCGCAGGCATAGATTTTATCAAAACGAAATACGCAAAATACGACTAATACAGTTATAATGATCAGTTTTATGAGCTTTTTCATATTCGAATTATTCAGTTCCAAATTCAATTTCCTCTGCTTTCTTTTTACATTTTTTTGAGCAGGCACATAGAACGTGTCTGCTCAATCATGCCAAGACCATTTATTCCGGCAGATTAATGTTTCCAAATACATCACCTATGGAATAGGTCATATTCTCTTTTGGTTTATAAGCATTCATAATCGGAGCCATGATCTTCTCAAACTTCTCCCTGTCCTTTGAAAGAACGAATACTTCTGCTGTATTTCTGGCATCCCACAATGCATCATGCTCTTTTCCCTGAAAATCTTCTCCCAGATAGAATACCGCATCTGACAGTGCCAGTCTTCTTCTGGTTCCAAGCATACGTGCAAATTCCTTCTGGAAATCCTTCCATTTGGATGCAAGCTTCTGTGCATCCGGGTTATTGTAGGATTTTAACTTGCGCTCCCGGTTGAACTGCCGCAGATCATTCTCACTCCATGCATAGATCACATCCGCGCTTAAGCCCCATGCAATGAACCGATCCATCGCAATCGCAAAATCCGGTGCATCGTCTACCATCTCATTTGTGATCCCGGTAAGATTTGTTATTCTGGATGTCACAGGCGTAATTCCCGGCTTTACATAAGTCTTGAACGAATCAATCTCCTTATATGTATCGTCCAGCTTAACAGCTCCTATTTCAATTATTTCATTTTTGCAAATTTTTAATTCATCGGGATGAGAATTATCGATCTGATTCATCTCAAAATCCACAAATATATACTCCATGTGTCACAACCTTCCTGAAGCTGTCTTCCGGGTGAAAGCCACCTGCCGAACATGGCTTCCACCATCACAATCTTACCTTAAAGCATACCATTCACATCCAAAAAAGTCTATCTTTTTCTACTTGAATCAGATGGAATATCCTTATGCTAATGCTTTTATAATATCGCTGTAGCTAACCAAGGTTACATTTCCCAGCTCTTCTGCCTTATTTATACATCCTTTTGTAAAACCAGTTTTTGAAAACAGATAATACCATATTTTGGAATAATGAAATAACATACCCCTGTCAACAAGCGTTTCAAGTACATCAAGATCAACATTTTCATTTCTCCATTTACATTCGGCCAAAAGTGCCGTATTTTTATCCTGTTCCCCCATGATATCAATCTCAACCTGCCGCTTATTTACAGCATCATTTCCCCACCAGCGGCCAAGCGATACAAACTCAACCGGAGATTTTCCTTCAAGGAGCTGTTTCCACAAATACTGTGTACAGATTTCTTCAAATATTCGTCCCATATAATCACTAAGCTGCCCTTCTATTTTCTTATATACCAAATCCGTTGCACCCCTCACAATGATCGAGTTATTATCCAACACAAACCGGTACCAGAAATTAAACATATTATCTTCTATCAAATAAATTGTTTTCTTTGAATTTGTTTCACCATAAGGCATTTCCCTCTTTATAATCCCAAGGCTGATCAGATTCTTCAGATACCGCGCGCATACATTGGTATTTTCCCCGACCTTTGAAGATATCTCAGACATACGGGAGTGTCCCGTCGCTATCGCGGTAATGATCGCCGTATAAATTGCCGGTTCTCTTACCTCCTGCTTCAGCAGATTGATCGGTTCTTCATATAGAAAAGACATTGGATTTAAAAAGGTATTCTTAATATTTGCCTCAATGCTCAGATTATCATTCATTTGTAAAAGATACTGTGGGGTTCCTCCCACAATACCATATATAAGCGCCTTATCTTCATCCGACAATTTCTTAAAACATCTGCAGCATTCTCCAAAGTCAAATGGCAGGATCTTCATCTGTGCCGTTCTTCTTCCATAAAGCGGTGCTTTATATGCCAATACATGATCTTCCATATATGACATGGACGATCCGCACAGGATAAGCATTAATCTGGATGTATCTTTGTATTTATCGATCAATAACTGCAATGTGGATGCCAGACTTTTAGATTCTCTTGCTACATAAGGATATTCATCTATTGTTAAGATCACGCGCTCTTTCTCTGATATTTTAAATACATATTCGAGTGCCGCCTGATAGGATGCAAAATATGTATCTTCCGGCATATCGTTGCTATATTCCATGATACTTCTGCTCAGGTTTTCCAGATTTTGCTTTTCGTTGCTTTCTACACCCATAAAGTAAATAGACTTTTTATCATCAATAAAGTGATTGATCAACGCTGTTTTTCCTACACGCCGACGACCATATATAACAACAAACTCAAATTTATCTGATCTATATAGACCTTCTAATGCACTTAATTCTTTTTCTCTTCCTATAAACATAGCTCCGCCTCCATCTCTATGCCTTAACTATACCTCCTTTTTTCACTTTTAGTCAAGTATAGTTTAGTCAACTATACTTGACTAAACTATACTTGACTAAATTTCTCCATACTCATTATTTGTTTTTTCTACATATACGAATTGCCACCAGTAAAAACGGCAATGAAAATACCCCTGACAGTACATCGGAGATTCCCTGCGTAAGAGCCACGCCTGTTTCCTGAAAACATATTGGAAGAAACCAGATCAATGGCAGGAAAAAGATTCCCTGTCTGGTGGATGATATGAGAATGGCTTTTCCGATCTCCCCTATTGCCTGAAATAACATACCGCTGACCAGGCACACCGCCATAAATGGCAATGATACCGCATGCATCCGAAGGGAAAGCACACCCAGATCAAGTGCTGCATTTTCACCAAATAACGAGATGATCGGAGATGCAAATATCCACACAAGAACACCCGCGACAGCCGATGCGATGATCTGACTTAGAAGTGTAAACGTGATTGCCTTTTTTACCCGGTCATTTTCCTTTGCCCCATAGTTGTAGCCAACCACCGGCGCAAATCCCTGACCATAGCCAACCATAACAGCAAACAATATGGCAAATACTTTATTCGATACCGATATTGCAGCAACCACATCATCCCCATATTCTCTCGCCGCCCGGTTCAACAGGATCGTTGCTACGCAGACCAGCCCCTGACGGAAGAAAGACGGAATACCTGTTCTCGTAATATCGGCTGCCGTCTGCCTGAACGGCTTCCCTTTCTGCCCCCTGAATCCGATCACGCTTTTCCCGCTCAACATTACGATCAACATAATAGCAAGGCTTACGCTCTGCCCACAAAATGTCGCAATTCCAGCTCCGCGGATTCCAAGCTCCAAACCCGACACCAGAATCGGATCTAAGACTGCATTTAAGACAGCACCACTTCCAATTCCAACTAACGCCCAGACGGGCATTCCTTCCGCCCGCAGAACATTGTTGAGTACATACGACACACACATGACCGGAGCTGTAAGCAAGATCCAGAATCCATAGTCTAATGCAAATGTCTCGATCGTATCCGTCGATCCCAGAAAATCAACCAGCGGTTTCTGCCACAGGAAACCTGCTCCCATCAATATAAGCCCGGCAATCAGAGACATTAAAACCGCAACCAGTGCATCTCTGCCTGCCTCCTGTTCCTTCTGCTCGCCTAAAAATCGGGATATTCTGCTGCCTGCACCCATGCCAAATGTATACCCTACCGCCTGTATCATGGCAAGCACCGAAAATAAAACCCCGACTGCCGCAACTGCACTGTTTCCAAGATCCGAAACAAAATACATATCTACAATATTGTACGTTGTTCCGGCAAGCATACTGACAATGGTTGAACAGGATAATCGCAAAATAAGAGAAGGCACAGGAGTCTGTGTCATTTTCACATGATTCTCCTGTGCCTTATCCTTCGTATTGTCAGTTTTACCTTGAACACTATTATTTTTCATATGCAGACATCCTGCCTTATAGCCGTAGTAAGAAACCGACAAATAAATATTTCTGTATCCATCCAAACTCTGATACCAAAATCATAACAATCTTTTATATCATCCGGATATTGATGCATTATTTCAGAAATTCAGCCACTTCCTCGATCTTATTCTGTGCATCATACACGCCCAGATCGTACATTGCCTGAATCTTCTTATCATCCTTTTCCGTTCTTGATATGTCGATCTGTACACTCGGACGGATAATAAGAACCTCGCCCTTCTGTTCCAGTTCAGCCAGCTTCTCCAATGTCTTATTATAATACAAATGCCTCATGGCTATTCGTTTCACATACTCCGGATATTCCTTATACCGGATTGCTTCCAGCTTCAACATGCTGTCTTCTTCCTTGACATAGCCTTCCGGTCTGGTCAAAACTACGATATCTTTTCGATATCCCATTCTTCGGAACTGGAAGATCGGGATGCTGTCTGCCGTTCCGCCATCCAATAACTTCTTGCCATCTACTTCTACAATCTGTGACACGATCGGAAGTGATGCTGATGCACGAAGCTTGTCCATATCCTTTCGAAGATCCGTACACTCCAGATACTCCGGCTGCCCGGTTTCTACATTTGTACAGCATACATAAAATCTCGTTGGATTCTCCTCGAATGCATCATAGTCGAATTTGTATAATTCATTTGGCAGTCGATCATAACAAAAATCAACTCCAAATAAATTTCCCGTTTTCAACAATGACTTCAAACTCATATATTCCTTATTGTTTCGGTATTCCAAACTGTATGCAATATTTCTTCCACGCTGCTTGGACAAAAAGGATGCTCCATGAATAGCTCCCGCCGATACGCCGATCACGCCATCCACTGTAATATTATGATCTAAAAATACATCCAGTACGCCGGCAGTATAGATGCCACGCATGCCACCGCCTTCTAAAACCAATCCTGTCTTTGTCATATATCTTCAACTTCCTTTCAAAACGAATTTGCTATCTTTTGTTTTTACTATGATAACGCAAATCTGGATTTTGGCAAGGGGAATTTGTTATAAGTTTAACCGGAGTGTCTGTATTCTTTATCCCTAATCTTCTATTTTCCGAAGCATCCGCCGATACTGGGTCTGTCTGGTCTGAACCTTAAATGAATAGGTTCCACTTACATCGTCGGATGATGTATACTCGATCCTGACCTCACCTTTTGTATTTGAAAATTCTGCCAGGTTCTCCGAATGTTCACCTGCCTCATATGTTTTTTCAACAATCAGTTCATTGTTAAAATATACACGGACTGTCGTCTGTCCCTGTGCGATCAGCAGATGTGCATTTATCCGGATATCACTTTTTCCACTGACCGGGAAGATATCTGTACCTTCATTTGCAGATAAATCCTTATCCATTTTCATTATGTTCAGATCCCCATAGGCTTCCATGCCATCCTGCCATTTTTCCTTTGTGAACATATACCCACAGATTCCTGCAAGTACAATAACCACACATACTATTATGATCCATTTTTTCTTCATATCATCACCTCCTGACAAATATTTATCGGTGTATCACTGACCAGTCTTGAATTTTCAAGAATGAGCAGCCGATTGGTTTTCTTTGCAATTTTCTCATCATGCGTCACAAGTATAACTGTGTTTCCCATCTGATTTACTTTTTTCAAAATATCAAGTATGGCTTCACCTGTCGCTGCATCGAGTGCTCCTGTCGGCTCATCTGCCAGAATGATTTTAGGATTATGGATCAAAGCTCTGGAGATCGCAACTCTCTGCTTCTGACCACCGGAGATCTGACCCGGATATTTGTTCTTCAGATCTTCGATCCCGACCAGCTCCAATATCTCATTGACCCGCTTCGTCCGTTCCCGTCTGGATACTCCGGCAGCCTCCAACGGAAGGGCTACATTTTCAAATACACTGCAATGTTCGATCAAGGCAAAATTCTGAAACACAAATCCGATATGATCACGTCTGTATTTCCACAAATTTTTATCTGATAATCTGGAAACATCTTCTCCAAATAAACGAAACGTTCCACTCGTAGCTGTATCCAGAAAGCCTATGATATTCAGCAAAGTTGTCTTTCCCGATCCGCTGCGCCCCATGATCGATACAAATTCGCCTTCCTTAATATTAAATGTAATATCATCTAATGCCTGTATTTTATATGTATCTCCTTCATATATCTTATTAATATGACTTAACTCCATCATAATTTTGCACCTCCCATCCATGCAAGCAGATTCCTCTGTCTTATAGAACTGTGTGATACAGTTGTTACTAACAGCATACAAATGATCCCTCCGAGCAGAACTGCCGGCAGAACCATTCTGCATCCGATCAGCCGACCTGTGTCATTCTGTGAAGAAATATAAATGCCAAAGGCAATTCCAAATGAGATCAATAACTTCAACATGTTTTCAACCAATAACATCATATATAAATCTACGGGTGACACGCCATTTACACTCATAATTGCGATCTCTGTCCTGCGACTGAACACATCTGCCAGACACGCTGTAAATATGGAAGAAACTGACAAGAGAACCACAAACAGGATCAACATTCCAATAGACTGCATCAATTCCTTATTTGACCCTTTTTCCTGCTGTATCAGATCATCCAGTGTATACTCATAGCACATGACGCCGGCTTCATTTGCAATTTCTCTGATCTCTGATTTTACGGTCTGCTGCTCATTTGCAGGAACATCTTTTATATAGATCGAATTGAACATATTTGTATAAAAATCCTTGCTGCGCTTGAAATACGCCTCATCCATTTCCGAAACAATATATTCATCCAATGAAACAACCGCCTCCTGTGAATGAAATAACAGAGTCGGAAGCCACACGGTCTCTGGATCGAAATACCCTGCTACCATCATCTGACTGTCCGTATGCAGATTCCGGACAATCGTTCCTAACGGATACTTATCGGCTGCCGTCCGGCATACATAACACCGGATATAACCATCTGCTGCCATCTGATCTATGATTTCAAGTTTCCCCAATCCCATACAGTTTTTATTGAGGTAAAGTATATGCTTCTGCTCCTGCGATCCGGCATTTTCTATTGGTGCATCCATATACATGAACGCCGCTACCCGGTCTTCATATCGCTGTTCCAGTTGTTTCAGGAAATTTTCTACATGATCCGAATAAGCCGTATCCTGGATATCCATTAATACATTGATATTGATAACATCTTTATCTGCAAATGCCTGCTCCGTTTTATAAATGTAATAATTGGATTTGAAATACATGCCGGCTACATCAAAAGTAAGGTACAACGTGACGAGCATAACAACCAAAGTTAATACAAAATTGAATTTCCGGCTGGAAATATTTCCTGCTGCTTTCTTAAAAATAAACCCCAAATGCATAATCACACCACCCCTCTGTCAACTCTGTAATGAGAAGCCTTATATACCGGCAACGCGACCATAATAAACGCCATGACTAACAGGAATGCTATCGACAGCCCCAACCGGCTCCATGATATCTGAATATACGTTGCATTTATGCTGGATATAAGAAGCTGCAATGCTCCTGCCAGAACAACCGCCACACCACAGATCCACAACATCTGCCCGTATAATAATCGAAACAATCTCATATTTGAAAATCCACAAAGCTTGCGAATGATCATTTCCTTTCTTCGCCTGAGAATCCAGAATTCAGAAATGGAAATACAATTCACTACTGCAAATAAGGCAATGATCATATAGAAGCTTTCATCATTATATTCGCTTCCGATCTCTATATATTTCCCATCCTGACGTTCATAATAGATATCATATTTCTGATAATTCTTCTTATAAAATGCTTCAACGCTGCTTACTATATCGGAAGCATTTGAGCCACATTCCAATGAACAACTCTGACTTCGTCCCAGATACTGCTTTACCATATCAGAATCAGGTTCCAATATTAATTTATTGCTCAGGAATCCCGACTTTTCCGAGCTTGCTTCTCCCGTAACCACCATTGGCTGTCCTGCAATATCGATTCTTTTTGTTCCTCCCTCCTCATAACATAGCTTCTGTAATTCCGAACCAAGTATCACCACACCGTCCTTATTGTTTATGGTGACCGGATAAGGAAATTCTTCCTGCTTTTTAATAACAATTTCCGCATCATGATACATATTATCTGCATCCAGATACAGGGAATCACTCAACACAATATTGCCTTTTATCTCCTGAAGCTCCTGCAGCAGCTCCTGAACATCGGTCACATCCGATATCGATAATGTGTACGCATATTTGTATTGATATTCATTTACTTCAGCAAGCGAATACTGGATCTGCCTGTAAATGTCTGCCCCATTCATAAATGCAATGAACGATATCATAACCCCAAACATCAGCAAAATAGTAGAATAATGTCTGAAAACCCCTTTCATATTGACCTCCTCTCTGTCTCCATTCATTTATCTGTGTTTCTGAAAATAGTGTAACAAACAAAAAAAACAACATCAATGCGGTAACCACTTAAGACTTTCTTACGAAACCTTAAGGTTGCTGCATGGATGTTGCTTTTAATCATAAATCAAACCTAGATTTGTTATATATCGTCATCTTTCTTTCAAAACGAATTTACTATCTTTTGTTTTTACTTTGGTAACCCAAATTTGGATTTTAGTAAGGGGATTTGAGAGATAAAGGAAAAGAAATAGGATGATAGATAATAGATGATTATCTGTAGAAATTCTTATTTCCTGAATATTCAAATGTAATGGGAGGATGTTTTATGACATTCCAGTTAATATGCGATTATCGTGAAAATTTTATGAATTATTCTAATTTAAACCCAAATAATATGTATAATGATCATCCTAGCAAAAAAAATATAAAGGAAATAATGGATGCAATTAAGTCCCTTGGATTTGATTGCAATTATTTTGGTGGTATTCCTGAATTAATTCATGCAATTGATACTAAAGAAAAATGTGAAGATTGCATTTTTCTAAATTTTACAGATGGAATGGATGAGCAGTATAGCCGAGTACAAGCCCCTGCATTATTAGAAATTTTAAATGTTCCTTATAGCGGCTCAGGAGTGTTTCCATCTGCATTAATGAACAATAAACATTTTTGTAAAAAAGCTTTACTAAAATTAGGAATTCATATGCCTCAATCATATATCGTAAATCATGATTTATCAGTTAATTGTTCTATAATAAAAGAATGGAGATTCCCCCTTTTCGTAAAACCAAATTGTGAAGGATCTTCTCTAGGAATTTCAAAAGATTGTATTTGTCATACAATTGATGAAGTATTATATAAATGTTCAAAATTACTTGAAAATTTTGAAGAAATTATCATAGAAGAATTTGTTGATGGAATTGATATAACAAATTATCTAATTGGAAATAATAATTCATATTATGTAAATAGTATTATTGTAGCTGAATTATTTGATCATTCTCCATATGCTATTTATGGTATTAACGAAAAGCAAAATAAACTCAGGACTTTATTCTTGGATAACGAGTATTTACCAATGGATTTAATTAAAAAAATTAAAAACGAATCTATCTTGATTGCACAAACAATAGGCGTACATGATATCTGTCGAATTGATTATCGTGTAAATTTAGCAAATAAAGATATTAATTTTATTGAGATAAATTCTGCTCCTCGTTTTAGTAGTACTAGTGAGATTGGTTTTATTGCATATAAAAATAATATTCCATTTTCAAGGATGGTACAATATTATCTTACTACCGTTCTTGAACGGCTAACATAAATTAGTCATGCGCATATACTAAAAACCACGGATCGAAATCCAATACGCTTAAGTATGAAGCAGTAGGTTTCGAAATACACGGAATTGTACGATTCTTATACTTATTTTTCAATATATAATAGCGCCATTCGCTTGAAGTTTTTCTTATTATTGGATCACATTTGTCTAAAAAGCAGTTTCTTTGAATAAAAAAACCAAGTTCATGACTCGCTATTGCTAGATTCATATATAATTTACGTTTCATTATTACATCAGCATAAGTATTTTTCGCTATATACGCACTTAAAAAATCATAATACTTTTTTGCCTCCTGATGTTGATGTAAATAAAGACTACACATCATTAAATGATTCTGTAATACTATATTACCATACTCCGTTCGATTCCATAGTAATGCTTTTTGCAATACATCCTTTGCTTCCTGATAATCTTTCTCTATCATACAACAAATTGCATAATTATTTGCTGCATACGAATATTCATGAATTCTCAACCCTTTTATTGTTTTTGCAGCTTCTTGAAAAATTGTTTTAGCATCTTTAAGTTGATTATTTTTTACATAAAGAAACCCTTTTGTTGTTTTTATATATGCAATTTCCAATTCATCATCAAGCAAATCTTCAGCTTCTTGCAATATATCGATGGCTTGGGTATAAGATAAAAAATTGTGACATCCTCTCATAGTATTTGCCCAAATATCTGGGAATAATTCTTTATAATTATTCTTTATTTTATAAAAAATTTTTTTCGACAAATTTATTTTATCATCAATCTCAAAATAATACATATGTAATATATTTAAAGTTTGCGCATATTCACGACTATTTATTGCAACTTGTTTTAGTGCTGTTTCTAATAACTTTGTTGCTCTCATAATCTGTCCTATATTATAATAACTTTTTCCCATATAAAAATAATAATAATATTTTTCTTTTGACAACTTTAAATTTTCTAATGAAATAAGATTAAATTGTTCTATTGCAAGGTTATAATTTCCGGTTTGATATGAATTAATGGCTATAAACAATATTTGGCTAGTCTTCAACTTATTAAAACAATTATATAAATTATAAAAAATTTTTTGCGCATCATAATATTGTTTATTGTTAGCCAATGTTTTTCCGTAATTAAAATTAAGTTGTTCCCATCCGTCAATAGATGCATCAACTGCTAATTTGCATAATAATTTGCTTTGTTCTAAGCCATTATTTTTATGACTTATAAATTCATATGCATATTGTGAAAATATAGGTTTAAACCCTGAATTGTCAAAAATACTATGCAATTCCCTATAATCAATATCATGCTGAGGAGTAATTGTATTATCTGAATTATATAACAAAATTTTGTTATCAATTAACCCTTCTAATTCTATTGAAAATCTTTCAATATTATATGATCTGTATAATAAAAATTTTTGTGCAATAAATAAAGATAATTCTTGGAGTACTTCAACATCAGCTTTTTCATTTAAACATAAATATGAAAAAATTATCCATTTTTGTGCAGATGTAAAGTCGTCTGCATTAAATTGTATATAATCTGATTGTAATATTTCAAATAATATTTTCTTTTCTATTTGTGCTTTAGAATTACCTAAAATTGTAATTCCATTTTTTTCTAACAATTTAGAAATTACAGTAGCTAATTTTTTAGGACTTCCCTTACATTTTTTATAAAGATATTCCATATCTGTTGGTTCAAAATTTTTTAGTTCGAATATTGGATTTAAAATTTCAGTAAAATATATATAATCATTTAAATTTTCTATTTTTATTTCTTTGTAAGGTAAATTACGCTGAATTATTTGTTGTAAATCTTCATTTAATTCCTCTGATGTTGTTATAATACAACTTCGAAAATTTTTTATTGAATAAAAATGTTTAAACAAATGGAAAAATATTTCTGCTGTTTTAAAGTCACATCTGGAAAAATTATCAATACATATACATAATTTTCGATTTGCCAAAATTGCACGAATATATTCTATAATCGTTTCTTGAGGGCTTACCTGTTTTTCATTCAGTGTTATCACAGTATAGGTCGTATCCAGAATTACTGATATAACATTACTTATATTAGGAAATAATTCACTGGTGATATCTTTGCTTTTTTTATATAAAGTATTATAAAATTTTTTATATTTTTTTTTGATCATAGATAAAAAATCTGTATCACTATATTTTTCTAGTTCAAGAATAAAACTTTGTAAAATATCTAATACAGTGCTGTCACTTTTAATATTTATATAGCACAAACAATAATTTGTCCAATTTTCATAAACATAATTAAAAAAGGTAGTTTTACCTAAACCACTATCTCCTTTAATCCAAAGAGTTTGTTCGGTTATATTTTGAAAAAAGTTATTTAATATTTTTTGTTCTTTATTTCTGTCTACAAATTGAAAATTAAATAATTCTGAAGTTTCCATCTCATAGTCCTTGTAATTGTATGTGTAATATAAACATTAAGTTCTTTGACAGATAATCATCTATTATCCATCACTTATTTTCTTGCTTTCCTTCCTCTCCAATCTATCCCCAATCCCATGCAAAATCAACTTTTTTGCATAAAACGACCATATATTGCAGAAAATGACCAAATTTCTCTTGTTTTTCGATTGTATTCTTCCATTTTATAAATTCTGGAATATATACTAAGCAAGGCAGAATCCTGCTACAAAGATTCTATGCACAGCAAAAATGGCCTTGGTAAGATCCATACCGGACTTATATCGGATCTATCTTGAAGTGCATCTAATAAATAATTTTAAGGAGAACAGATACAAATGACTACGACTCTTTTATCTACACACATTCAAAACTATCTCACCTACTGTAAGAACCAGAAGCGACTGGATGAAAAAACATTAAAAGCATACCGGATTGATCTGACACAATTTGCACATGCACAAATTCCTTCCGACATTACAGATATCACTCCCGATCTTTTAGAGGAATATGTCGCAAATCTTCATGAACAATATAAACCAAGAACGGTAAAACGGAAAATTGCTTCATTAAAAGCCTTCTTTCATTACCTGTTATACAAGGATTTTCTGCCACAAAATCCATTTGATAAGCTTCAACTGCGTTTTCGCGAACCTATTATTTTACCAAAAACAATCCCATTAGCTACTGTCGAAACGCTTCTGTCTGTAGCACACAAACAGCAAACACTGGCTCCAACAGAATATCAACGAAAAAATGCATTAAGAGATACTGCCGTACTGGAACTACTCTTTGCAACGGGTATTCGAATCTCCGAGCTTTGCTCTCTTCACAATGATTCCATTGATCTGCAAGACGGAACAATTCTAATCTATGGAAAGGGATCAAAGGAACGCCGCATCCAGATTGGGAATGAATCTGTGCTTTGTATTTTGAAAAAATATAAGATAACTTTTCAAAAAGAAATACTCGCCTGCAATTCTTTCTTTGTTAATCAGGCTGCAACCCCCTTATCCGATCAGGCTGTGCGGCGTATGATAAATAAATACACCGAACTTGCATCTATTGATATGCATATTACACCACATATGTTTCGTCATACATTTGCAACCAGCCTTTTGGATGCAGATGTGGATATTCGATATATACAGGAAATGCTTGGTCACAGTTCGATCACCATAACCGAAATATATACTCATGTAGCTGTCGCCAAACAGCGTAATATTCTGGCAACCAGACATCCTCGAAATCAATTCATGCTATAAGCCATATAGTATATATCAAAAAAGATGATGCAGAATATATCAAACCTCAATATTAGATCTTCAAATCTAACCTTTGAAGCTGGTATATTCCACACCATCTTTTCACCTTTCTTCCAGATCATCTCTACAAGATAAATTTTTCAACTTAAAATCCTATATAATTCGACCGTCTGAAATTTCAATTATTCTATGACATTTTTCCGCTAATTCTTTATCATGCGTAACAATAATAATTGTTTTACCCTGTTTATTTAGAGAAAAGAAAAGATCCATTATTGCTTCCGTATTGGCTGAATCCAACGAACCAGTAGGTTCATCTGCCAGAATTAAGCTTGGATTATTAATAATAGCACGCGCAATTGCAATTCGCTGTTTTTCCCCTCCTGATAGATTTCTAACTTTTTCTTTTGCAAAGTTTTCCATATTTACTTGCTTTAATACTTCTTTTGCTAACTCTTTTGCATTTGGACGCTTATTTTTTGCAAAATCAAGCGGAATCATTATATTTTCCAAAACTGTGAAATCCTCAACCAATGAAAAATCCTGCATTACAATTCCAATTTTCTCATTTCTTATATTCGCTAATTTTTTTTCACTCATGTTTTTAATAAGAAGATCATCAATATAATATTCACCACTGTCATAGCTATCTATACAGGCTATTATGTGTAACAGAGTAGATTTACCTGCCCCTGATTTTCCCACAATAGCAACAAGTTCTCCATCCTTTACTTCTGTTGATATTCCCTTTAAAACATGAAGTTCATTTGACTTACCTGAGTTAAAGCTTTTCTCAATACCAATTAATTTAATCACTTTCTTACATCCTTTCAAATGAATTATTCATTATTCCTTAGTATTTCCTTTATACTTGTTCCATTAATGATAAGCGATGGCAACAAAGCTGATATCATACAATAAATTAAAGCAACACCTACACATACCGCCAATTGTACGATTCCCAAATTTATTGTTGTCACTTTATTAATAGTTGTTATTATAAAAACACACACTATGCTTATAATAAATGAAATTATTGCTAAAATACAGGTAACTATAACAGATATACTGGCAGATCGCTGCCAAGGCATTCCACATATACTGTATATTGCATAATTTTTCATTTGTTTTTTAACTGAAACAGCGCCTGAACACAAGGAACTAATAATTGTAAGAACAAAAACTCCAATAAAAATAGGAAATATAGCAATCAGTTTTTCTCGAAGTCTGACCTGACTTTTTATAGCAATCTCCTCTAAATCTTCTTTAGTTATAATTTGTGCATAATTTCCTAATATTTTTTCATTTTGTATTATTTGAGTTTCTGTTATATTATCTGAAAATGTTACAAAGGCCCAACCTTTTACAAACGCTTCTACCTCATATTGCTCATGGTAACATTTTATACTTTCTTCACTCATTATCAACATTGGAATTTCTTCATTATCCAAACTATAATCACAATATATATCACTATAATCCCGACTATTTCTATATGTATTTTTTGTATATCCTACAATTCTTGCATTATCCTCTAAAACACCAACAATCTTTATTTTTATTAGTTTTTCAGGATATTCATAAAAAATATTATTCATAAAGATTGTATCTCCAACCTTTATATTATAGTTATTTTGCGAAATAACAGCCTCAATGTAGTCAGCATCTTCAGAAATTGAATTCAACCATATTCCTTCCGATAACTCAGGCGTATGACGGTCAATTATTTCCCTATCATACGCCATAGATACAAATTCAAGTCTGTCCCCGTTATTATCATAATAATTAACCACGGGTTCATAACTTGCAACTACATCAGCATTGGATAACAATTTCTCTATATCTTTCGAATCTGTGGCTATAAGATTATTATCATTCAGATAAAAAGAATCCAGATTATACAAATATCCATCTGATTCAAAATAATCCCTGAAATTATTATAATATTTGTAATGGTAAACAATAATTGAAGAAGTTGCTATGGCAAGAACAAAAACGATAACCAATTGTATACATATCAATATATTAATCCATATATTATTTTTTAGTTCATAAAAACCGATTTTTAACATTTGCCCCTACCCCCTGTCCTTTATTAATTCAAGAATTCTTTTTCTGCTCATTACCAATAGCATGATACCAATAACAATAAGCGAAACACTAATAAATATTACAAACAAAAGGAAATAAACAAACGGGGTATATGCATCCTGCATATATACAAAATAGGTATGTAAACGTGGCAAAAATACTGTCTGGTACAACACCATACCTAAAATAAAAAACGGAACAATTAGAATTATACACTCGCTCATATTCATAAAATTCAATTTAGCAGGGGTCAATCCCAAAATTCTAAAAATTGCAGTTGTCCTTTTTCTTGTTGACATAATATATCTATATAAAATCATAAAGTTTATTGCGGCTATTAATGCGATAAATACCGATATCAAAATAACTGTTTTATAAGTATAATATGTATCTTTATCAATAGTTCTAATTTCTTCAAAAACTGCTTTATCCCCCATATAATTATTGAAAACATCTCTTATTTGATTATAGGTCTTTACTGAAACCGCAGAATTAAAAGAAATTAATGTACTTGTCAGAAGCTGTTCATCTGCTACCGTTGAGAAAGGAAACATAGCCCCTTTTTCATTCCAAGCCTGTTTACCAATTATGTCATATATTTTTCCACCAATTTTAAGCTGGTTGACATACTTAATCGAATCCAATGCTGAAATCTCTCCAAATACAGCCGGATCAGAAATAAGAGCAACGCATATGCCATTTGCTTCCTCATAATCAGACCAGTAAGTTCCTTCTGTCAAATTATCATATTTTTTAAGATTTTCCTTAAATTCCTCTGCTACTTTAAATTTTCCATCACAGTATAAAAACTTAAATTCATAGGAATTATTATCAATTATTCCTTCTACATCATATTGTATAATCTGTTCCCGCAATTCATTACTTATATCATCAATTTCAGACAGGCAGTTTAATAAGTCCCTTTTTGTAACATATTCAGAACCGGTATTTACATAGTTAATCCCTATATAATCATCAGACAAGTCATCTTCCTTATAACTTAATATAGTATTATAATTCTGATATACGCCATACGAGAAAAAAATGACAATAGCTGATGTAATTGTACTGATTACAAGCAATATAAAAATTATAAAATTGTTTATAAAAAAGGATTTTATATTTTTCAGTGTATACTTAAAATACATTAAACCACCTGCCCATTTTTTAATTCTGTACAATTTTAATTAATAGTTATAGTCACTGATTCCAACTGCCCAGATGATACACTAGGGCCTCTATATACAGATCCTGTCGCTTTAACCTTATAAGAACGATTTGTCTGAATAAGATCGGTTTGTAACTGTCCTTTACTTGATAATACACGGCTATAGTATTTGCTATCCTGCAGTTTTCCTTTTGTATCATACATTCTTACACTTAAAGTTGTATATACCTTACCTGCATATAAATTTTTGACACTTGCTAGCCCAGATATCTTTGAACTATTTGAACTGCTCTGGGAAAAAGCTCCTGCAACCTGACAATAAGTTCCTGATTTAGCTGCAGAACCAGCTCCACTTGCATAAGATATACTACTAAATAAACAAGTAAATACTAATGCCAGCACTAAAATTGAAATATTTCTTCTTCGTTTTAAACTACTCTTTTTCATAAAAACACCTCCCAATAATGCAATTTCTGATCTACTACATCTTCTTAGGTCTTTTCGGCTGGTGGAAAAATCCAAAACACCAGGCTGTAGTATCATTATTCTTTTTTACCTCAGCATTTACGATTTTTTCTGCACCTTTCAGAATGTTTTTCTTTACTTCATGCTTCATCCCTCTTCACCTCCTGTTCCAATAATTTTGCCAGTATCATGAGAAAGCCGCACAGTATGACTGCAAGCATCATACAATATACATAAGAATTATCTATACGAAGATACCATGCTATACATAAAATTCCACATTCTATCAGCAATACATATCGGGCTGATTTCTGCGATATCTGCATTTCTTCTGCATCCAGATCAAGATTTGGATGATTTACTGTGCCTATAACGCTGATAACCACAACTGATATTCCGAGCAGAATCCATATCAAACAGGCCACTTCCTGCACATGATGACACAAATACATAACTGTCATGTACACAATTATTGTCATAATATAACATTGCCAATAATGCTTTGCATGATATCCTCCAGTTCTTTTTCGTAAGGAAAAAAAGAAGATCATAAAGAGAACTGTTAAATCCACATTTTTATGAATAAATCCCAGACATATTATTGATCCCACCGTCAAAAAACGTTCAATTATTGAGACCACTGCATAAATGTAATGTTCTCTCATCGTATGATCCATTAATTCCTCTTTTTCAAACTGATCTACCAGATGCTCTGCAAACTTTACAACCACACTCTGCGCCTCCTCCACCCTCAATATATAATTTTCCCATACTGCCCACAACCCTTATTGCAGAAAACGACCAAATATTGCAGAAAACGGAAAAATCCGATATAGTTACCACTCTATATGCGATAACCATATCGGATTATGTTCATTCATTACAGTATGATCGATATATAAAATTCACCAGTATCATGTTGAATAACATAGGAACCGTTGTACTTCTCAACAACCTTAATTATATTCTTCACACCTACACCATGTTTCTCCGGCTGATCCTTTTTACTGGTTTTCAATTCATCCTGTTGAAATACAAGAGGTCTGCTATATGTATTTCTTACAGATAGAATAGTAGTGCCATCCTTTTCTCTGGTGAAACGGAATTTAATCTGTCGTTTCTCTTTACAGCTTTCACACGCCTCAATTGCATTATTCAGCAAATTTGCCAGCAAAACAACCAGATCATCATTTTGAATCTGAAGCTTTGACAGGTCATTTACCCGCAAAATAAAAAGAATATTCTTCTTTACTGCCTCATTATATTTTGCATTCAATATCGCATTTACAATGATATGATTTGTATCGATCTGTCTGTCACCATCTACAATCTGTTCGCTGATCTGATTCAAATACTTTACCAGTTCATCGTATTGTTTCTCCCTCGCAAGCGTCTCCATGCACAAGATATGATTTTTGAACTCGTGTGACCTTCGTTTTTGTTGTTCATAATGCTCCAACATAGAATGATACAACTCAACTTGATTTTTTTCCTGCATTTCAAGTATTTCTTTTTCATGCAGCTTTGCTTCATGCTCCATAATATCGCTGATCAGATAGTACACAAATATATTCATAACAACCATTCCGAATGCAATCAGATACATCACCCTTTCCTGCATCTGATTCTTAACTCCGGAAGATACTGCAATCATTCCAGATACAGTTAAAATTGTAAATATTGGGAACGCAAGAAATTTGACCCATTCTGCATCATTTAATATATCAGATGATTTATTCTGAAACCGTCTGCGAATCAGTATAATAAATACAAACAATATAAGTTTTGCGCATATAACCAATAAATTTCCTTTAAGTGCATATCCAGACTGTACCTCTCCGGCCCGTGAAAACATAATGCTATTTCCGGCGTATACCAGATAATCTGCTCCCCAGACCAGACTTGTATACAACACAGATAATATACCGGACTTTGGTATGCTGATTCCAAAATAGACACACATGTTTATGACTATCATAAGCACACCTACAATCTGTTTTATAATGATCCACTGTGATAAAAACATTCCACATGCAAAAAACCCTGCTGTCTGTATTCCTATCAGTACATATTTATGCCATTTTTTCCAATTCTCCTGCTCTTTACAAAAGCTTTCAAAAAACATCACGCAGCAGATCACTTCAAATATAACAAGAGCCAGACTACTTATCCATTCAAACATATTATATTTCTCCTTTATATGCTACAAATACTGCCTGAACCTCTTTATATCGGGCTTTTGGTATTGAAATTGTCTCATCATCATAAAGTGTAACTTTGTATCTTGACACCTGTCTGATATATTGTAAATTTACAAGATAGCTTTGATGAACCCGGACAAAATGATATAACTCCAGTTCTTCTTCCAGATTGTTCATTGTTCCGTACATAGTATAAATCCGTATTTTTTCATTTTCCAGAATATGAAATTCCAGTTTATGTAGTTTACTTTCAATATAGAGAATTTGAGCAAAAAGAACCTCTGTCTGTCCTTCCTTAAATGGAAACTTTTTTCTGGCATTGTTCTCTCTTTTATTCTCCAGAATGGCATCCAGACACTCTTCCATTGCCGCCTGCAGATTATATCCGTTTTTTAAAAGGTAACGAACAGCTCCAACCTTATATCCCTCCAGAGAATAATCTATATATGCCGTCACAAATACAATATAACTGTTAATTCCCCCCTCTCGGATTTTCTTTGCTGTTGTAACACCATCCATACCTTCCATATTTATATCAAGGAATATAATAGAATACTCAGAAGGGGATGTCTCACTCAGAAACTTCTCCCCGGAAATGAATGTATCGATTGCATATAGAATATCCTTTGTATTCAGATAGTCTTCTATATATACCCGTATCAGATCACGGAATTCTTTTTCATCATCACATATGGCAATCTTCATCATATATCCCCCTCTGTTTCGTATAATGCATTATGTCTGTAAACAATATAATATAAAATTTTCACCCATAAATCAATCGTCTGGCCTTTTTATTCGACAAAAAACAACATCAACATGCTAGCCATAAGACTACCTTCGGATAATCTTATTTTTAACACATTGATGTTGCTTTTATATGTTCTCTATTCGATTATTTATTACTTATTCTTCACCCAGATATTTGTCGATGCTGACTAACTTTACACAAAGAACAAAGATCTTTGAAGCTGCTTCCATCTCCTCAACAGATGGGAAGGATGGTGCGATACGGATATTGCTGTCTTTTGGATCTTTACCATATGGATATGTTGCACCTGCGCCTGTCAGAACAACTCCTGCATCCTTACACATTGCTACGATCTTCTTTGCACAGCCTTCTAATGCATCAAATGAAATGAAATATCCACCGACCGGTCTAACCCATGAACCGATCTCAAGTCCTGCAAGTTCCTTATCGAATTCATTCAGAACTGCTTCAAACTTTGGTCTTAAGATATCTGCATGCTTCTCCATATGAGCCTTCATGCCATCGATATTCTTAAAGAATCTTGTATGACGAAGCTGGTTGATCTTATCATGTCCGATTGTCTGAACAGTAAGCTGCTTCTTGATAAATTCAACATTTCTCGGAGATGTTGCAAGTGCTGCTACACCGGAGCCAGGGAATGTAATCTTGGAAGTAGAGCCAAACATGTATACCATATCCGGATTTCCGGCTTTCTCACATTCATCTATGATATTTAAAATCTTTGCCTGCTTGTCCTTATATAAATGATGGATGCAGTATGCGTTATCCCAGTAGATTCTGAAGTCTTCTGCTGCAGGCTTTAATGCTGCAAAACGTCTTACTACTTCATCTGAATAAACGATTCCTGTTGGATTTGAATACTTTGGTACACACCAGATTCCCTTTACTGCAGGATCGTTATTTACATATTCCTCTACAAGATCCATGTCCGGACCATCCTCTAATAAAGGAATATTGATCATTTCAATTCCGAAGAATTCTGTGATCTTGAAATGTCTGTCATATCCCGGTACAGGACAAAGGAACTTCACCTTGTCCAGCTTACACCATGGAGTAGAACCATTTACACCATGTGTCATGGAACGGGATACTGTATCATACATTACATTTAAGCTGGAGTTACCATATACGATGATATTCTCTTTCTTAACTTCCATCATATCTGCCATAAGCTGACGGCACTCACCGATACCATCCAAATCACCATAGTTTCTGGTATCGTTTCCTAACAAAGTTCTCATATCCGAAGAACTATTGATCTCATCCAACATTCCCATCGACAATGCAAGCTGTGAGAATCCAGGCTTACCTCTTGCCATGTTCAGACTCAGACCTTTTGCCTGTTCTTCCTTATACTCCTCCAAAAGAGCGGCTTTTAAAGTCAATAATTCATCTTTACTCATATCTTTGTATTTCTTCATTCTACATACCTGTGCCTTTCACTTATTCTATTCCAGTTAAATCAGTTATGTCCTGTAAAATTCCTATTAGCTATTTTAAAACATTTTTCAAAAAAGGCAAGCCTATAATTGAAAGTTCTTGTCTATTTTGTTTCAAATATCAACTATTTTATTGAATTTTCTTTATTTTATTCTGTTTTTTCTGCAAAAATTGTATTTTTCTCCATTATTTTCATATATGACTTGTTTTCATAAAGTAATATGCAAACAAAATGACACCGGTCAGACTCTCTCCAACCGGTGTCATCTTATATGTATTTACGAATTGATACTTTTATAAGTGTTTATCTTAGTATACGGAACTAAAATCCAGATACCACTTTCCTGCTCGCTTATATACATACATTGTGATATCTTCTTCGGCATCATCATCTTTGCCTTTTACCTTAATGGTAGCTTCTACACGTGCAACCTGGCTGACCTTGATATCGTAATCATCTTCATAGTCTTCCTTCTTATCTTCCAGCTTGCTGCCCTTTAACTTCTTAATCTTCTTGAACTTAACCTTGATACTCTTTACTTTACCAACCTGATTCTCCAGAGCCTCGCCTGAATATTCCATAACGTCGTCTAACTGTTCGATCATATCTTCTTTGTCGATATCATTTTCATCCTTAATATATTTAATGATCTTCTTATCGATCAGCTTATACATCTTCTTACCGCTCTGCTTTTCTACTGCATTTACATAAGCCTTAATAACTGCCTTTGGACTCTGTTTGCCGTGGCTGGCAATTCCACCGATAATGTTAAAGATCAGGATCAAAGCAACAACCGCTACCGCCGCAATAAGAACAATCTTCTTATTATCCATGATCGCATTCTTTACCTTATCAAATCCGCCGCCTGCCGGCTTATTACCCTGTGGCTGCTGTCCATACTGTCCACCATATGCCTGCTGGTTTGGATCATAATACTGCTGTCCGCCGTATGCCTGCTGGTTCGGATCATAATACTGCTGTCCGCCATATGCCTGCTGATTCGGATCATAATACTGCTGTCCGCCGTATGCCTGCTGGTTCGGATCATAATACTGCTGTCCGCCATATGCCTGCTG
>OIYT01000502.1_pt1 | contig 37715 bp, 38 predicted proteins | sample 1588201 | NCBI WGS metagenome assembly OIYT01 (sample SAMN03283260) | human gut metagenome | biome: human-associated habitat; material: feces | host: Homo sapiens | place: USA | collected 2013
AGAATGTGATGCTGCTGGAATTTGAGAATTGCGGCATCCCCCGCGAGGTGTGGGAGGAGAAAAAGGAGACCTTGGAAGCGGCGCTAAACATTTTTATCGTCAAAATCAAGGACGGCAAAGACCGCCGCCATGTGGTGATTCACGCGGTTCCCGCCGATATGGGCTTACCCGATGTTGCACGCTGGAATCCCGCCTATATGAATGGGCTGGGTGACTTTGTACTTGTGCTGGGTCAGGGCTTAACGGGGCTGGTGACTGTCAATCTGGCTGTTACTCCCCATGTCCTGATTGGCGGGTCTACGGGCTCGGGAAAAAGCATCTTGCTAAAGTCGCTGCTCATGCAAGCAATACAGAAAGATGCCTCCGTCTATATCGCAGATTTTAAAGGCTGTGTTGATTACCCGGGGGTCTGGAAAAAAGAGTGTCATTTAATTTCGGACGAAATAAAATTGCGCGACACCCTCAAAGAGCTTGTGGGAGAACTGGAAACGCGGAAGGAAATCCTGCGGGCCGCTGAGTGCGCCAACATCAAGGAATATAATGAAAGAATCCGTCCCATTTTTCGGCGCATCATCATCGCCTGCGACGAGGTGGCGGAACTGACGGATAAGACGGGCCTCAGCAAAGAGGGTAAAGAAAAGATTGACGAAATCACGGGTTACATGGCTACGATTGCCCGTCAAGGCCGCGCCTTTGGTCTGCACCTCATTCTGGCTACTCAACGCCCTGATGCAAATATCCTCCCGGGGCAGGTTAAAAACAATATAGACTGCCGTATTTGTGGCCGCGCTGACAATGTGTTGTCAATGATTATCCTGGATAATGCTGATGCTGCCGACCAGATTCCAAAAGACGCACAGGGGCGGTTTTTAATGCACGACGGCACGGTCTTTCAAGGCTTCATCTTCGGTGAGTGGGAGTAATAACTATGGCAAGGAAGGAGCCCAACGACTACGGCACCGGGATACCTTATCATGAGGTGGAGGCCCTGGCCCGTGTCCTGCTCCCGGAAATTCAAGCCTTTTTCGAGAGTGAGGCCGGACAGAAGGAATTTACCGAATGGAAAGCAGCACAGCGGGAGAAGGACAAGGCAGCAAACAGCTCAAAGTAAAGCAGAGGTGGGGTATCATGCGATACCCCGCCTCATTGCATTTAAAGCACATTTTCAATAGAAATGATAAATCCGAACACATTACCTATCTGGATAATGTAGTTCGGATTATCATTGTTTGGTCCGAGTGGCGAGACTTGAACTCACGACCCCTTGACCCCCAGTCAAGTGCGCTACCAACTGCGCTACACCCGGATGGATTGTTGCTGATGTTCCGAAGTCAGCTTGTATATATTAACACGCCTTTCTATGAAATGCAAGTCCTATTTTCAAATTTTTTAAAAAAATTTCGTCGGGAGTGAACACAAATCCTGTTGACAAATCATTACCACGTATGGTATCATACTTCAAGTGCTTGAGGGGTGGACGCGCCTGCCGGTTTATGGAGAGATGTCCGAGCGGTTGAAGGAACCGGTCTTGAAAACCGGCGATGTGCAAACATCCGTGGGTTCGAATCCCACTCTCTCCGCCAATTTTTTATATGATCTGCGGAAGTACCCAAGAGGCCGAAGGGGCTCCCCTGCTAAGGGAGTAGGCTGGCTTAAAACCGGCGCGAGGGTTCAAATCCCTCCTTCCGCGCCAAGATAAGTTGACAGATTTCGACGAGAAATCTGTCAACTTTCTTTTATATGAGATTAAGCCAATCCCTTGGGCTGCAGTGGTTTCCGCTGCGGCTGTTTTATTTTGAAAGGAGATGTACTAATGAACGAATTTGAAAAGAGTGAAGCGATTAAAGCCAGCCTCCGGAAGGGCTTTCAGGATGGCAGTTCCAAAATGGCAAAGCGCAGATGCTACGGATACAAGACCGCACCAGATGGATCACTGACCATTAATCCTGAAGAAGCGGAAGTAGTCATCTGGATCTTTGAGCAGTACAAATCTGGAAAGAGTCTGGGTAAGATCGTCGGAGGCTTAGAGAAACAAGGTATTCTCTCTCCGACGGGAAAGCCGAAGTGGAATCGGGAAGCGATCGACAAGCTGCTCTCCAATGAAAAATATACAGGCCGTGTACTTCTTCAGAAAACCATCAGCATCGGTGCCGTCCAAATTGAAAACGATGGCCTCATGGATCGGTATCTCTACACCGACTCCCATGAGGCCATTATTTCTGATAAATTGTTTGAGGCGGTACAGCAAGAAAAGTTTAGCCGTTCGAAGAATCTTGGATTAGGACTTTCCATGACGCAGGGGTTCTGATAGAATATAAAGTAAACAAACACGCTATAGGAGGGAAGCTGATGACAAATATGTTCCACATACCCCCTACTGAGATGAACCTGCCGATTGAGATGAGGCATCTGCGTGTAGCTGCTTACTGTCGTGTCAGCACGGAACAAGAAGAGCAGGACAGCAGTATTCAATTACAGGAATTGCACTATACGCGAGTAATTAATGGAAATCCAAATTGGGAAAACGCTGTTTCTGAATGAATCATGGGAGAAGGAAAACAATGGCTTTTGAGGATATGTTAAATGAGAGAGAAGTAGCGGCATATAAGCTGATACAAAACGATCTTCGATATCTATACACAATAGTATGTAATATACAACAACTCACATCAAACTCTAATTATATAGTTTCAGCTATGCCGTTTTTAGGAGTTGTTATTGATGGCGTTGAGGATTGGATAAGGGCAATTAGAAATTCAAAGAAATGCGAAATAAAGTTTCCAATATTTGATTCTGCTACACAAAATTACTACGAAAAAATGAGAACCTCTATAAAATTGTGGTCTACTTCGTATGATAAAATAAAAGAAAATTTGCAAGAATTATATTTGAATAGCGAGCGATATTTTTCAAGTTTATGTAAGCCTATTGCTCGCCAACTTAAGCTATACGATATATTTGGAGCAGATTTTGTAGATGGGGAGTATTGTGGAAATACAATTTTATGTAATTATTACATCCCTGACTTCATATATGGAACCGATGGAAGCTATATTAAACAGTTTTCAATAATTGCCGGGGAATATATTAGGCTGTTTCATGCGGATACAGCTTATGACGTTGACCAATCTATGAATTTTAATTGTAGAGATTATGGAGGCTTTATTAAATCCCCGGTTGGGAATTCGTTTAGTGATCGCTTTGTGTTATTTTCGTTGCTTTGCCAAATTAATTTTATCCTCTTCGGCGTTGCAAAATATATTATTGGAGGGAATTCAACCAAGCTTAGATTCGTATATCTACAGTATTTTTATAGTGCAACAATTCTTCCCGAAGTAAACAATAGGTTGAATGCTGAATTTGCAATAGATATAAGATGGCTGTCAAATGCGTTTAGGAATGCTATGGCCCATTATAAACTTGGGGTTGCGCTAAAATCCAGTGAAATTGATTTTAGCGATTCTTTATATGGGCTTACACAAAAATATTTTTGTTGTGATTATGAACAAATGCTGCAAGTATTACTAGAAAATCTTGCTGCTTTGGCTCAACAATTGAAAGAATATTTAAAACTAAGATAGAAGATTATTGTAGAACAGATAGATATTCAGAACTGGGGGTGAATACAGTTGTCATTGCCGAAACAAATTCAGAATGAAATATATCAATACTGTGTTAACGATTTACCACAAAAAGAATGGTATGAAAAGGAATTCGAATTTATTGAGGATGATAAACTCCGGAATAGACTTGTTGAAGAGTTTAGAGGCATTCGCTTTGCGTATAAACTATATGAGGGAATTGAGGCGACGGAGGAAAATTTAATTTTTGAGGTGCGGCATCAAATTTTCGCATACGCAACTCTCTATGAAGCAGTTATCCACTATATCCTATATACATATTATGCAGATACGGCTGAATTCCATGATATGCAGTATCATCAAGCACCAGCGAAAATAAGCATTCCCAACAGTAAGCTTGCATCACTCAATAAACTGCTTACTCATAATGGAGAAAACATTATTCCATATCATCTTCAAGAACGCAAAAAGGACGATTCTCAAGTTCGATTTGATGATAAATGCAAGACTGCTGAAAAGTTGGGGTTGATTTCCAAGTGCTTAAACAGTGCGGGCGAAGAAGTGGATTTACCAACGGAAATAATTGAAATATATGGATATAGAAATGCAATCCATCTCATAGCCGAACAGCGAAAAGGAATTGAGTATGAACTTGATTTGAGTAAGCGTGCATATAGAAGGATGCGCCCTTTTATTGCTCAGATAAAAGCAAAACTCAAGAAAGATGGGAAAAGTGTATATCGAAGTTGACATTCTTTTTATAAAAAGAGGATTATTATATAGCCGGTACATGATCGTAATCCTCTCAGGGCGTAATCAAGATGCTGGTAGATTAGAAGTTAATTCATCCTATTTTTCGCAAGCAATTTGACTATCAGAAAACCGTTGATACAACTGGATTCCTTCGTGTTTTATCATTGCACTGTGAAAAGTTGAACAAGCCTGTGACATTTTTTGGTATTTTGGTTTGAATACTTATAGTGTTTCGCTTTTCAAACTGAACCCACTACGCTGGGCTTCATTTTGGCTATGGACGCAGACCTGGAGGGCGGTTCCTCGAAAGTGTTCGCCCTTTCCAATAAAGAAAGCCTCGAAGTTTCAACCGCTTCGGGGTTTTTCCTTTGTTTTCAATGGTTTGGTGTCTTGTAGAAACAAAAAAGGAGATTTAAAAAATAAAGAATCGGTTTAGATTAGAAACGAAAAATTTCAAAAAAGCGCTAACGAAATTGCTAACAAAAAGCCCGCCGGGGAGTGATTCCCGGCAGGCTATTTTTATAATGCTTTAATCTTCCTTAAAACGCTGTCATAAACTTTTATATTTACAGCACGAAGTGTATCCATCAATTCATCCATGATTGTCAAAACAGCGGATATTTCCTTTCTGGATACGGCCTCCAAAAATTCGCTATCGCCATATAGCTCCAAAGAATTTTTTCCCGGCCCGGAAGCCTCTGAATATTTCATATCATACCCCTGGCGGTCGACAATCATATGGTCCCGGATCGTGTATAGGTCGGCCAGCATCGCGACGGCGGAAGCGTTGTGATTTGCGAGCCTGATTTCGTAAATCCACGCAGCTTCATATAAGCCCATGAAATCGTTGTGTCACAAGGGCTCCGAGGTTTTCAAGGAATATGAAACTCTATGTAAGTTTATAAGCCCCCACGCCAAAATGGTGTAAAAATGGTGTAAGGATGGTGTAGGGGCAATTCCGGGAAAGCTCCCATGCAGCAAGAGCAGGACGGTATCTACAGAAATGCGGATGCCGTCCTTTTTTCGTTGGGTGGGAGTAAACCACAACAAAAGCAAGGAGCGAACATATGGCTGCATATCAACTGGAAATCAAGCAAATCGTGGATTACCCACGCTGTCGGATCTACCGGCAGTTTATCCAGACTCTAATCGCAGACCGGAGCATCCGTACCAGCAACGGAGGCTCCGGCCTTTTTTATTTTACCGTCCTCTGCTCCTACGCAAACTTTCGCACCTCGTACCGCAGACTGGACGGCATCAGCTACACGATCTACCCGGGTGAGTGGATCTGCTCCCTGAGTGAAATGGCCCAGTGGTTCCGATGCCGCACCAAGGGGCGGGCGCTGGATATCCTGTTCATGCTTCAGGAGGCCCATCTTATTCACTACACCGTCCTGGGCCGGGGCAGACTGGTCAAGTATCGGATCATGGACTGGCGCCGGCACAATACAGTGCTGGACTACAACTGCCCCTGTCAAAAGGATGTGGGCTTTTTCTTCCTCCCGGTCTCCACCGCTGCCGAACTGGTCAGCTTTGGGAAATGCTCCGACATAGATATTCTGCTTGACCTGTGGATTTCAGCGGTCTACAACGATCAGCGGGTGCAAGGCTCATTCTCAGGCCCGGTGGCTTACTTCCGGGATGGGAGTGGCTGTCCGCTGGTGTCCTATGCGGACCTGGCCCAACGCTGGGGCATCTCTAAGGCAACAGTGGGACGGGTTTTGAAGAAGCTTGCAAAACAGGGGCATATCTCCCTGCTCACCTTCCCGGGCCGCCATGGGACTGCCATTTACCTTCAGAACTACCTCTCCACCATGTTCCAGATCTCTGATGTCATGGTGGACAAGGAAGAAGTGGCCCTCTCCCTCAACATCAAACTTGCCCCCCAGGAGAGCGGAGCCGATGCTGCGGGACAGCCTGCGGACATCGTTTCAGCGGAGCCGGTTATCGTTTCAGAACCGACGGAAGAGCAAATTGCTCAGCGAGTGCTTCAAATCCTTGTGCTGCAAGGAATCTCGTGTGGTGTATGCCCCCGCTGCTCCTATAAGTTATATCCTTTATCGGGCGATGGAGAAGGTATGTTAGAGGGAGGCTCCGCGGCACAGAGGCGTTTCCACATGGAAGTTCTCTGTCATAGCGGCAGGCCGATATATGTCTTTGAACTTTCCACAAGGGCTGTGGACGCACCAGAAGAAGGAGGTTGTGCAAATGGCTAAAAAGCAGATTGCCCGGGATGTAACGGAGGATCCCCGCTATCACGATACCTGGAAGCTGCTCAAAAAATACCGGGATGTGGTGTGGAGTCTGGAATTGTCCGTCCAGCACTTGAAAAAGCGGTTCGAGGTAGAGTACGGCAGCAGTATTGAGGAGTTTTTGGAGTCGGTGTATCTGGCCGGGGCCGACTTGGGTGGGACGGAGATCGAGCATCAGGCCCAGTGTATTGAGCGCAGTCACAAAATGCTCACGCTCATGGAGAGTGCCGTAAATCTGCTCCGTACCCGGCATAAGAACGGCGAGGAATACTACTGGATCTTGTACTACTCCTATCTTTCTCCGCAGCAGCTTCCCAATGTGGAGGAGATCGTCAACCAGCTCTGTCCTCATATCCGTGACATTAGCCGGGCCACCTACTACCGAAAGCGGGAAAAGGCGGTGGAAGCCCTCAGTTCCATCCTCTGGGGTTATACTTCCCAGGACTGTCTGGCCCTTCTTGCGGACTTTTTCCCGCCGGAGCAAAGTAAGTGAGATGAAATTGAGACAGGGTTGAGACTGAATTGAGCCGGTTATGAAATTGACGCAAGAATCCATATATGTTAGACTGGTCATGCTCAAAACTGTAACCACAACTGAAAACAACTGCAAGAGGACGCCAGCGGCGTCTTTTTTCGCGCCCTTTTGCGGGGCATGGAACAGCATCCGAAGAGATTCGGGTGCTGTTTCTGTTTTCAGCCATCCAATCAGTGAAGGAGGTCTTTTTATTTGAAACATGAACCGACCAGTCCCGCCAAGCGGGAGCAGGGCAAGCCGAAGTTGCTCCGCATCCTCTACATGGCCTATCTGGCCCTCTGCCTGTGTCCCTGCCTCTGCCTTCAGGCGGCCGCGGCGGACACCCTTTGGAGCAAAGCCAGCGAGATTATGCAGGATGTCTACAAACAGATCCTTGGTATTTCTACCATCGCCGCCATCGTGACCGCCGCTGTGGCCCTGCTGATGATGAATTTTTCCCGCTCCGGCCGTACAGTGGATGAGTCCCGTTCCTGGCTCAAGCGCATTATTATTACATGGATCGTACTCAACGGTTTGGGCTTCATCATGGCCTATATCACCCCCTTCTTCTCCGGGGGCCAGTGGACGCCGTAAGCTATGGGCATTTTAGACGGCATCGTAGAGTGGATCGCAGAACAAGTCATGTATGGCCTGGATTTGATCAACACATCAGTTTTGGGCGCACTGGGCTGTGATATGTCTGTATTTCTGCGATACTTCCCGGCAGCGGAAACGATGTACCAGGTCTTTGTGGCCCTCGCCATCGGCCTGATCCTGCTGCTCTGGGTATGGAACCTCTTTAAGAATTTTGGCCTGGGCGCCGGCTCGGAGGCGGAAGATCCGGTAAAGCTGAGTCTCCGTTCCATCCTGTTCATCGCCTTGGCCTGGTACGCAGACGATATTGTGAACATCGTTCTGGATATCGGCGGCACTCCCTATGACTGGATCTTGACTTCCTCGCTCCCCAGCTTGGATTTCGCCAGCTTTAATTCAGTCATGCTGACCATCATCGGGGTCTGTGCCAATGGGGCCGTGGCCCTTATCGTTCTGATCTTGGTGCTCATTTTGGCGTGGAACTATCTAAAACTGCTCTTTGAGGCAGCGGAGCGGTATGTTCTGTTAGGTGTACTGGTCTACACGGCTCCGGTGGCCTTTGCCATGGGGGCGGCCCAGTCCACCGCTAACATTTTCAAGAGCTGGTGCCGGATGTTTGGCGGCCAGGTGTTCCTGCTGCTGATGAACGCTTGGTGCCTGCGGCTGTTTGTCAGCATGGTTGGCACCTTCATCTCTAATCCTCTTTCTATCTGATGGGAGGGATAGCTACGAAAAAACACATGAAATTATCCATAATGCTGGTGGCTGTGCTGGCACTCACTGTTGCGCTTACAGTCCCGGCCTTTGCCATTACAGAGGCAGAGGTGGAGGCTCAAGTGGCTGCGTCCAGCAAGGAGGCGGTCACAGGGAATGTGCTGATTTGGTTTCTCTGCGCCATCGGTTTTCTAAAGGTCTCCCAGAAAATCGACAGTTTCATGGCGAGTTTAGGGGTCAATGTGGGGCATACCGGCGGCTCTATGTTAGCCGAGGCCATGATCGCCACCAGGGGTGTTTCCACCATTGCCAGCGGCTTTGGCCATGCTCTGGGTGGTCTGGGCAGACGGGGCGGCTCCGCTCCGGACGGATCAACTGGCGGCGGCAATCCGGGGGGGCTTTCTGAAAGGCGGCCTGGCTGGGGTGGTCAGTCGCAAGGTCAACAGTGACGCAGTAAAGACGGCCACCACCGCCACCTCCGCAGTCAACACGGTCAAGTCACAAGCTACCTCTACTGCGGCGCAGAATACCGTGGTCACAGACCGCCAAAGCAGCCAGTCCGACCATGTTGGGCAAAAAGATACTCAGGTCATCTCGTCCCAGGGGCAGACTGCCACCCACGAAAAGCAGGCGGCAGTCTCACACACCAGCGCCGTACACACATCGTCCCATACAAAGGCCCATACCGCATCTACATTCCGTGGAGTGGGCCTGGGCGGTGCGCTGTTTGCAAAGTCGCTGTTGGCGGGCGGAAGTTTTGCTAATGATGTGATAGGGACAGTCGCTCGGGGCGATCTGCGCTCTACAGGCTCCATCACCGGGGATCTGGCGGCCCAGTCTCTCCAATCCTACATGGGCTATACCGCCCTGGGCGAAGGCGCCAAAGATATGCCCGCATTTTCTAATGTGGAGATCGGCGGCGGCAGGATCACTGGTGTGGAAACTGCGCCGGGCAGAACGGAGGGACTGGCTTTCGGGATGTACCACGCCGGGCAGTATGCCGAGCCCCAAGGGGACTACACCAAAGTCCACTCGGCAGACGGGACGCTGTGGTATAAGCAGTATGCCCAGGATGCCGTAGAGCGCAAGCCCTACGAGGCTCCGGATGGGACAGTGGCTTACCATGAGAAGATCGTCAAGAAATTGCCCGACCCGCCCAAACGCAAGGATCGGATGTAGGGAGGGTCTATGAGAAACGAAGAACGGGATTTCTATGTGATCCCACCGAATTTTATTGAGGGCGGCACTCTGCTGGGCGGGATGTTCAAGACCCGCAATGTGATTGAGGCAGGCGTTTTAGCTGTGCTGGTGGGCGGCCCCGTCGTTGGGCTAGACCTTTCCCTGACTACCCGCATCATCATTTTGTGTCTGACCGCTCTCCCGCTGGTGCTAGTGGCCCTGATTGGCATTTCAGGCAGCAGCCTGTCCGCCTTTGTACTCCAGTTTTTCTCCTATCTGCGGAACCGCCGTATCCTGTCACGGGACGGCCAGGAGGGCGAAAAGAGCAAAAAATCCCTGCTCCCCAGTTGGATGCGTACAAAGCGTAAGGAGCCGGCAGCGCCGGAGCATGAGACCATGCCCGCCAGCCGGCGGCGGCTGCGGTTCGACTTCAAGACGCGCAAGGTGGATCAGTTCAAGACCTTCCTACCGCCCGATGAAACAGTCAAGCCCCTCAACCCATTGGCGGACTATGTTCCTATTGAGAAAATACAAAACGGCGTTATCTACACCAAAGATCACCGCTACATCAAGGTGGTTGAGGTGGTTCCGGTCAACTTTCTGCTCCGCAGCGCCCAGGAACAGCGCAGTATCATCTACTCCTTCATCTCCTATCTGAAAATCTCGCCTGCAAAAGTCCAGTTCAAAGTGTTGACCAAACGGGCCGACATCGACCGCCATGTGGAGACAGTACGCAAGGAGTTGGGCCGGGAGACTGACCCCCATTGCCGGGCGCTCCAGGAGGATTATCTGCGGCTCGTCCGGCAGCTCGGTTCCAGAGAGGCTATCACCCGCAGGTTTTTCCTGATCTTCGAGTATGAGGAACTGCCCGGCACCCGCAGAGGGCACGAGGAAGAGGAGGCCATTGCTTCGCTGCAAACGGCGGCCCGGACGGCCTCCAACTACCTGCGCCAGTGCGGGAACACGGTGCTGATGCCGGAGGATGAAGATATGGCTGCTTCCGAGATCCTTTACAATATCCTCTGCCGCAAGGAGAGCAATGAGGAACCCTTCACCGACAAGGTCAAGCGCGTCCTGGCAGAATATGTGGCGGAAGGGCGTTCCTTGGACAACATTCCTTCCAACGAGTTCTACGCTCCCGGGCAGATTGATTTTACCCACGGCCACTACATCTGCATTGATGGTGTTTACTACACCTATCTGCTGGTTCCCTCCAGCGGTTACAAATCCCAGGTGCCGGCCGGGTGGCTCAGCCTCATCGTCAACGCTGGAGACGGTATCGATCTGGATATGTTCCTCACCCGCCAGCCCAAAGACAGGATGATAAGGAAGCTGGGTCAACAGCTGCGTATCAACCGAAGCAAGATCAAAGAGGCCAGTGACACCAATACCGACTTTGACGACCTGGACGGAGCCATTCAGAGCGGCTATTTTCTCAAAGATGGGTTGGGCAATAATGAAGATTTTTATTATTTGAATTTGCTCATCACCATTACCGCAGGCAGTATCGACAATCTGGAGTGGAAAAGTGCGGAGATGAAAAAACTCCTGCTCAGCCAGGATATGGATGTTCAGACCTGTTCCTTTTGCGAGGAGCAGGCTTTTTTATCCTCTCTCCCGCTGGTCTCCTTGGAACGCCGGCTCTATGAACGCTCCAAACGGAATGTGCTGACACTGGGGGCGGCCAGCTGCTATCCCTTTACCTCCTACGAGATGTGCGACGACAACGGCATCCTCCTGGGGGTGAACAAGCATAACAACTCCCTTATCATCGTGGACATCTTCGACTCCCGCGTTTATAAAAACGCCAATATTGCCATCCTTGGCACCAGCGGCGCGGGCAAGAGCTTCACGATGCAGCTGATGGCGACCCGGATGCGGCGAAAGGGCATCCAAGTGTTCATCGTTGCTCCGCTCAAGGGGCATGAATTTCATCGGGCCTGTTCCAATATCGGCGGGGAGTTTATTCAGATCTCTCCGGCCTCCCGGAACTGCATCAATGTGATGGAGATACGGATGGTAGACAAGTCCGTGGATGAAATGCTGGATGGCCCTGGCGTGGAAAAATCTCTGTTGGCGGCCAAAATCCAGCGGCTCCACATCTTTTTCAGCCTGCTCGTTCCCGATATGAGCCATGAAGAGCGGCAGCTTTTGGATGACGCCCTCATTCGCACCTACGCATTGAAGGGAATCACCCACGAAAACAACACTTTAGAGGACCCGGAGCGCCCAGGGCAATACCGCACCATGCCGGTGCTGGGCGACCTCTATGAAGTCCTGAAGCAGTCGGCAGATACCAAGCGGCTGGCAAATATCATCAACCGTCTGGTCAACGGCTCCGCCCGTACCTTCAACCAGCAAACCAATGTGTCACTGGATAATAAGTACACGGTGCTGGATATCTCTGAACTGACGGGCGACCTGCTGACGGTAGGTATGTTCGTGGCGTTGGATTTTGTTTGGGATAAGGCTAAGGAGAACCGCACCGAGGAAAAGGCCATCTTCATCGACGAGTGCTGGCAGCTCATCGGAGCCAACAGCAACCGTCTTGCCGCCGAGTTTGTTTTGGAGATTTTCAAAATCATCCGTGGCTACGGAGGCTCGGCCATCTGCGCCACCCAGGACATCAATGACTTCTTCGCTCTGGAGGACGGAAAGTACGGTAAGGGCATCATCAACAACGCCAAAACAAAGATCCTGCTCAATCTGGAGGAGGAAGAGGCCCGGCGAGTCCAGTCCATTCTCCATCTCTCCGAGGCCGAGGTCATGGAAATCACCCACTTTGAGCGGGGCAGCGGCCTGATCAGCACCAATAACAACAATGTGACGGTGGAGATCAAGTGCAGCCAGATGGAAAAGGAACTCATCACCACCGACCGCCGGGAACTTCAGGAACTGCTGGACAAAACCAACAGGCCAGACGGCCTAATACGCCCATAATGCGCCGTTTATACGCCTAAAGCCACTTGTGCGTCAATAATGCGGTGCTAATACGCATAGTCCATTTTCCAATACGCCCGTAATACGGCGTTAATACGCATAGGAGGAGGCAACGCCCTATGAAAACACGCTCCGACCTGTATGGGCAGGAGGCAGCCAGCCTGCTACGGGATATATCCATGTACCGGGCCTTGACGGAGGAACAGCTCTTGCGCCTGTATCCTGGCAAGCGGGAGAAGGTCAAAAATCTGCTGGCCTATCTGGTCAAGCAAAACCGAATCTGGTACACAGAGGGCCTATACTGTGCCGAACCCGATGGCACCGAGGAATTAGACCGTGGCCTGTTGGCGGCGGTCTGGGTTCTGGCCGACTTCATAGACCGGGTGGAATACCACTCCGTTGGCGACTACCCGGCCAAGGTCATTTTTTTCGCGGATGGACAGGTCTATGAGATCGTCCATGCGGCCCAGGGTAAGGAAACACTTTTAGCCCGTGTGCTGGCGGACACCAGCGAGGAACCGTCCTGCTATCTGGTGCTGGTAGACGAACCGGAGCAGATCGAACAGCTTCAGCTGCCCCATGTCAACGGCTACTGCACCGTTTCCCCGGATGGCGAAGTCCGATATTATCAAAAAGAGTAAGGAGGAAAACTTTGGAGCGGACAATTCTCTCAAAGCGGATCACATCTATTTTGGAGGACATTTCACGGCTCACCAATGCCCTGTATGCCCTGAACAACACCGATATTCAGCGGTATCCCGACAACTATGAGGTATTGTCCACCGATGCCGCCCTCCGGGCTGAGCGGATCGCCTGCCGGCTGCGTCACCTGCTCTACGCCTCCACCACCATCAAGAAAGAGGAATACCTGACCTCCGCCGCTGTCATGCAGGGCATCGAAGTTCAGAACAATGAAGGCGTTTTGGAGATCACTCTCCCCAGCCTGCTTCCCAAGCGAAAACAGCGGCAAAGCACGGAATATCTCCTTGACCCATTCACCGCTGCCATGAGCCAGTATGCCAAGGGCCACCCTATGCCCAGGTTTCAGCATTGTGTGATCTGTTTTTCCCATGTCTACCGAAAAGACCTGCCCAAGCGCAGGATCAGGGACTACGACAATCTGGAACTCAAGCAGTTTTTGGATGTGGCGGCCTCCTTCATTCTGACGGATGACAGCGGCCTGCTGTGCGATGCCTACAACACCACGGAGCTGGGTGAAGAGGACTGCACTCGCATCTTTATCATGGACAGCAGACGATTTCCAGACTGGCTGGACGCCAGGGAAAACGCCCTCCAATCCATTGCCGATTTGTAAGAAAAAGGGGTGGAAAATCCATATCCCATTTTGCCCTTTTGGGACGCTCCGTTTTTGGGATATGGGGCAGCGGAGCGGTAAAGCCCTGAAAATCAAAGCGTTCACCACCCTGCGTTTCATCAAAAAACGCCCAGGCTATAAAGACCTTGGGCGAAAAACTGGCTCCAGGGAGGTGCTCGTATGAGCGATAAGAAAAGAACGCTGCCGGCCCCGAACACGCTGCCCGGCCTTCTGCTGACATTGACCGCTCTCTCAGGCGAGTTCCCTGCCACCCAGGTCAACCGTCTGCCCGGCACCGATTCCTACAAGGCCCTTGCAGTCAAGCGGCTCAAACGGGAAAAACTCCTTCGCACCTACTACCGAGATGGGCTGAGAGGTCTGCGCCTGACCAGTACTGCCAAACGGCTCCTGCTTACCCAAGCTCCCGACCGCTTTTTACCCCTTCTGTCTGGCGATACCGCGACTAACGCACCCAAGTACACCACCCCGCACCGGCTTCGGCTTCACCGTATGGCCGAGGTGCTGGTGACGATGCGCAACACGGGCATATCCTCTTTCCCCTGGGAAAAGCCGGCTGTCTTTCAGCCAATACCCCCGGGCGCTGACAATCCTATTGTCTGTCCGGTCTATTACAGTTCCAGAGAGGTGAAGGAGATTGGCCCGCAAGCAGCCCAGATACGAGGTTCCCGCGCAACCGGCCTCCTGTTCATGGATGACGGTATTTTTGTGATCTACAACACTGGGGGCGGCCAGATGAAGTGGGAGTACAAAGCCGAATTACGCCTCAAGGCTTTGTTCCAGACAGAGGTGTGCCAGTACCGGCTCCCGGCGCAATTCCAGGGGGTCAATCTGTGCGCCTTGGTCTTTGGGAATGGGATGGAACCACTGGAACTGTTCATGGGAGCCGGTGACAGCAGGGCAAAGAACTATTTTGTCTTGGACGGCAGCTATGAGCATTTCTACTACCTGACCAGTGACCGAAGGGGCGAGTTTGGCCTGCGGCTGTTGTGTGAACCGGAACTGAAGGCGGCTTTGGACGAAATTCTTTCTGAGGATCTATCTGAGAGCAGGCCCAACTGGAGCGTGGAAAATGACGCGCTTGACAGCAATGGCGATCCCGTTTTGTTTGCCTACCTCTGCGATATGCCTCGTATCAAACGGTTTGATACGGCGTTGGATCTGCACGGGCGGATTGGTACGCTGATTTGTTTTGACTTCCAACTGGAAGCCTTGCGGCGGGTGTGCGGGCCGAGGGTCAAATTCCAGAGCATCAATTTTGAGGCCCTTGAAAGGAGTGTCGTTTATCCAGAAAAAGAACCTGATTAAATCCCTCATTGCTCTGCCGTTTGCCATAGCCGCCCTGCTCTATGGGGGCGGCTATCTTGCTCAGCTTATCTATAACTACGGTATGTGGCAGGAAGAGGGGGCTGCCTTTGGCACGGCTCCTCAGTTCCCGGATGGGAATTTCTTTGTCTGCATTGCCGCTGTGTTTCGCTGGCCCTCCGGCCTGTATGGGCTGGGGATTTGTGTAAGCCTGCTGGCTCTGCTGATCTTCATGGTTATGCGGATGGGGTACAGCGATACCGGCGAATATGACCGTGAGCGCAACCTGATCTACTCCAACAAGGGCACCTACGGGACGGCGGGCTTTATGACCCGCAAGGAGATAAAGGGCGTCCTCGACCTGGTGCCCAATATCCGAAAACATCACGGCACTATCCTGGGGGAACTGGACGGCCAGGTTGTCTGTATCCCAGAGAAGACTCGTTTCAATGGAAATCTGGCCGTATACGGCGCCAGCGGCTCCAAAAAGACCAGGGCATTTTGCGTCAACATGATACTCCAGTGTGCTGCCAGCAAAACCTCCCTGGTAATTTGCGACCCCAAAAGTGAACTGTATGAAAAGACCAGTGAATATCTCCGCAGTCGGGGATATACCGTCAGGGTATTCAACCTGGTAACGCCATCGGCATCGGACTCCTGGAACTGCCTGTCGGAGATCCAGGGTCAAGAACTGATGGCACAGCTTTTTTGCGATGTGATCATCAAAAATACCGGCAGCGAGCGCGGGGATCACTTCTGGGACAATGCGGAACTGAATTTGCTCAAGGCCCTTGTCCTCTATGTGGAGCGGTGTTATCCCCCGGAGAAGCGGAACATTGGAGAGGTCTATCAGCTGCTTTCCATGAGTTCGGAGAAGGAACTGAACGCCCTTTTTGATGTGCTGCCCATCAGTCATCCGGCCAAAGCCCCGTACAGCATCTTTAAGCAATCCAGCGAAAGCGTCCGGGGCGGTGTGATCGTAGGCTTGGGCTCCCGCCTTCAAGTGTTTCAAAACCAAGATATCCGCAATATCACCGGCCACAACGAGATCGACCTGGAACTGCCGGGCAAGGAACTATGCGCCTACTACTGCATCACCAGCGACCAGGACAGCACCTTTGATTTCCTGTCCTCGCTGTTTTTGTCTTTCATCTTCATTCGCCTGGTACGCTATGCCGACCAGTATTGTCCAGGAGGAGAACTGCCCATCCCTGTCCATGTGTTGGGAGAAGAACTCTGTGCCTGTGGCGTGATCCCGGATCTGAGCCGCAAAATTTCTGTAATCCGGTCTCGCCGGATCTCTATGTCCTGCGTGTTTCAAAATCTGGCCGGCCTGCAAAATCGCTACCCCTACAACCAATGGCAGGAAATCCTGGGCAACTGTGATGTGCAGCTCTTTTTAGGCTGTACGGACGCCTTGACAGCAGATTTTATCTCCCAGCGCACCGGCGAAGCCAGCATTGCCGTTACCAGCAAGGCCAAACAGCTTGGCACCTGGCGGGTGTCCAACTACACTCCCGAATACCGTGAGACCAGTGGCGTAGGCCGGCGCAAGCTCATGACCATGGATGAAGTGCTGCGGATGGATGTGGATCGGGCGCTGGTCATCATCCGAGGGAAAAAAGTATTGGAGGTTGATAAGTACGACTATTCAAAACACCCGGAGGCGAAAAAACTCCGGCCCAGCAAGGCCGCCTCCCATGTCCCGGCGTGGCGGAAGGCAGATGATGGGCGGCAGGCCGCCCCAAAGCCTGCCGCCAAAAAGTCTCCCGCAAGGGGGGTGAAAAAGCGGGCTGATACAGAAAAGGCCGCTCCCCCGCCCAAACCGTCCAGCCAGGGAGTACAGGCATCGGAAACGGTGCCTCCGCTGGCGGAAGGGCAAGTCATGGAGCAGCCGAAGCCCAAGATCATATCCGCCACAAAAGATTCCATTCTGTCAAAACCAACTGTGAATAAGGAGGATTAAATTTTATGCCCAAGAAGAAAAATGTTTCTCCGCCCCCGGAGGAACAGTCCCCGGAGACGGAAACTTCCGTCCAGGAGAGCGAGGCCGTTTTGCCCGATGTGAACAAAGATCTGACTGCCGAGGCCCCGGTTGAGGACACCCCGGCTGCTGTGGACGGAGAGGGCCGGGAGCAGAGCGAGGCGGACGCCCCCGCTGCGGCAGACACCATTTTCCCCCCGGATGTCCCCATTCCCGAAGATGGCGAGGCCATTCCACCCCATGAGGATACCCCTGGCGCTGGGAGCGATGAGGGTGAAGCCGCCTTTGGCGAGGTGCTGCGGGAGTTGGGGGCAGCCGCGGCTCAAGAGGAACGGCCGCTGACGCTGAACCCGGAGGGTATCCCACCCCAGGATGGGGCCGGCGAGTTCAGTGAGGATGATCTGCTTCTGCTCTCCGATGGGGAGACCGAGGCTGCCCTGGAGGATGGCGTCGCTGAAGAGGCACCGCCCGCCTCCCATCCTATTGCCAGTCACCGCAACGAGCGGGTGCTTACCATCGACGCCCGTGGGGAGATCCAGACCCAGGAGGAGCGGGATGCGGCCATCTGGCACGAGATCCAAAACTCTTATCGTACCCGCCGACTCCTTACCGGTACGCTGGACGGCGTGGAGAAGCTGGACTCCGGCCTGACCCTGGCCGTGGTCAACTACAAGGGCTTCCGGGTGGCAATCCCGGTGAAGGAGATGATGCTGGAGCAGGTGGGTAAAATGCCTGCGGGTCCGGAATTTACCGAACTGATGGATCGGCTCCACCGTATCCTTAACTCCCGACTGGGCTGTGAGATCGACTTCATCGTGAAGGGCTATGACAACGACAGCCGCAGTGTGGTCGCCAGTCGGCGGGACGCCATGCTCCGTAAGCGTAAGACCTTCTACATGGATGTGGATGAGTTGGGCGAGCACATGATCTATGAGGGCCGGGTTGTCCAGGCCCGGGTAGTGGCCGTGGCGGAGAAAGTGATCCGGGTAGAGGTGTTCGGTGTGGAGACCTCTATCATCGCCAGGGGCCTGTCCTGGGAGTGGATCGGCAACGCCCGTGACCATTTCAGCGTGGGGGATCGTATTCTCGTCCGCGTTCAGAAAATCGTTCGCACTGATCTGGAACACCTGTCTATCCAGGCAGATGTCCGCAGCGTGTCTGCCACCAACAGCCGAGACAACCTGAAGAAGTGTATGCCCCAGTGCCGGTATGCCGGGCGGGTCACCGATGTCCGCAATGGTGTTGTATTTATCCGGCTCAATAATGGCGTCAACGCTATCGCCCACTCCTGCTATGATTTGCGGACGCCGGGAAAAAAGGATGATGTCAGCTTTGCCGTGACCCGTCTGGATGAAGAGCAGGGGGTCGCCATTGGGATCATCACCCGTATCATCAAACAAAATCTGTAAAAGAGGAGACGGCCATTATGAAGCATTTTAGAACGCTTGCGCTCTGCCTGCTGCTGGTGCTTTCTCTGGCTACCGGGGCCATGGCAGCCGAGGTTCCGGAACAGCTGGTGGTGGAGAACCTAAACGGCCAGCAGCGCATGGTAAAGACCTATGTGCTCCCCCCGGACGCCGATCCGGAAACGCTCAAAGAGCCGTCGTTTGACTACGACGGCTTTACTTACACCTGGGCCTATACAACGAAGGAGGAGAAACCCTTCTTCCATGCTCAGACGGTGACAGAAACCGTAACCGTTGAAACCTCCAGCAAGAAGCTGGATGATATTCTGGAGGTCCTGGCTCCCAGTATTCCCTATGATGATAAAGGGTTCAGCGGTGAGTTGGCCTTGGATCACACTACGATCCGCACCGAGGCTGCAGGATATGCCACAGGCAGCCGAACGGTGACGGCTACCAAAACCATCGGCCCGGTGGATCGCAACGATATGTCCTATGTTCCGGCCACCACGGTAAAGGACGGTTTGACCCTGAGCCTGTCCAATGTGGAGTGGCAAGTCATTGGAACCGACCTGGTGGGCGAGGTGCTGGCCCCCTCCTCATACCAAGCAATAGCCACCTATTCCGGGAAATCATCCTACAGCTATGCCACAGGATATGTGACTACAGCGGAGTATCGGGGGGAAGTAACCGCCCAGGGAATCGAAAGTATCACTTATACCGTTGTATTCACGGGGGAGCCGGTCGTACCGGAGGAGCCGGAGCCCGAACCGGGCGCCAATCCTCTGCGCGCTTTTTCTGGTTCTCCGCTGGTTGCCATTGGTGCAGCCATGCTTCTGTGCCTTCTGGCCGCTCTGGGTGTACTCCTGTTCCGGCAGCGGAAAAATGTACTGGTTTACATTCCCGGCGATAAACCCAGGGACTACAAGCTCATTGCCAAGTTCCGCGCCGAGGCCAGATACCCCAGCATCGACCTGAGAGAAACGGAACCCTATCCCACCGGCACAGTCGCCATCGAGCTGAAGCGCGCCCTGGCGAAAGAACTTGTGGGCAAGGAGTTCTCGGTTCAATGCAAAAACGGCGTCCACAGCTATACAGTGCTTCAGGCCGACAGCGGAGACTGGCACGAGTTCGATGTGGACGCACCGGACACTGATTTGTAAGGAGGCGCCTATGCGAAAACTGCTTTCTACGCTCATGGCAACTATGGCCATGCTTTCTGTTTCGACCGTCGGCGCCAGTGCCGCTGACTATTCTTTCTCTACCGATGCTCCCGCCGACTACTACGGCAGCACCTCTTATGAGGAGGTCTACGGCTCCCAATACAACTACGGCGGCCCCAATGTGGTAGACTACCAGATCCCGGAACTGGAGTACGGCAACTCCAGCACGACCCAGATCGGCGTGATGGAGAAGATCCCTTTGCCTGGTCTTCAGCAGAGCGTCTATTCCTCTGCCGGCGGCGGCAGCTATGGGATCACAGACAGCGCCGGCGCCGGGGTTCCCGGGGGCACCCCCGGCATCTCCGGGACGGCGGGCGGCGTTATTCTTCCGGGGTCTGTCCAGTTCACGACGCTGAGCGATATCAGTTTGCTCTCCAACGGGGCCATTGGGCGTATCTCCATTCCCGCCCTGGGTATTAAGAATTACTATGTCTGGGAGGACACCACCTCCTCCAGCATGAGCAAGGGCGTGGGCCACTTCACCAGCACCTCCGTCTGGAACGGGAATGTGGGGATCGCCGGCCACAACCGGGGAGCCAAGTATATCATCGGCAGCATCAAAAATCTGGAGACTGGCGATAAAATCACCTATACCACCTCTCAAGGCACCCGCACCTATGCGGTGGAAACGGTGTCCAAGATCCGCAACGACGACTGGAGCTACCTGGAAACAACTTCAGATAACCGCATCACCCTTGTGACCTGTGTGGCTGGGGACAGCAGCCATCGGTGGTGCGTCCAGGCAGTGGAGGTTCATTAAACAGTTGTTGAAATAATTCCTTTGTTTTCGTATAGGGTAAGTATCAACGAAACAAAGGAGGTCTTTTCCCATGAAAAAGGCAGCGATTTCCCTTTTGGCCGGTATTGTTCTCGGTGCTGCACTGATGTCCGGTTCCTTTGCGGAGGCGGCGGAAGCCTTTTTGAAGGCATACCCCAGCGCCCACACAATGTATCTGGACGGCCGGCAGATAGAACTGGAGGCATATGTCATCAATGGCAGCAATTATGTTCGGCTCCGGGATGTGGGCGAGGCCGTAGGCTTCAATGTCTATTGGGACAACGGAAAGAACTGCGTCCAGATCGACAGCGACGCCCCTTATACCGGCCAGCCGCCTGCGGATACCACGGAGTTGGACGCCGTGCGGCAGGAAATTGTCCAACTGGTCAATCAGGTGCGCCGTGAAAACGGCATGGGTTATCTGACGGTAGACCAAAGACTGATGGACGCCGCCCAGGAGCGGGCCGAAACATTACAGACCTACCATGATACCCGGGCGGAGTGTGAAGCTGTGATCGCCCATGGCTACCCCCACGGCTTTGGAGCCAACATCACAGCATTTACATCTAAAGTGGATGTGGCGCAGCAGGCGGTCACGAACTGGGTGAACTCCTCCGGCCACTTTCAGACGATGATCGCTCCAGGTGACGCCATCGGCGTCGGGGTGGCGCAAGACCAGCACAAGACAGTCTGCTATCTGTTTATCGGAGATCCCAATTCCCACAATCCCTATGAATAACGAAATATCGTGCCGAGAGGCCATTCAGCTTTTATAGCTGGATGGCCTCTCTTTATACCCAAAATCAAGAAAAAAGGAGTGTTTTACGCTATGAAGCGAATCCATATCCCGCACAGCCGCATCCTGGCGGCGCTGCTGGTGCTGGTCTGTGTGCTGGGCCTTCTCCCGGCCACTGCGCTGGCAGCCAGCCCCAGCACCATCGTGATGGACGACTGTACCCATAACGGCGTCTACTATGAGTCCCCCAGCTTGGGCACCTGCTGGCTCCATCAGATGCACTTTGATTATGAAGGTGCAAGCGTTATGGGCTTTTGCGCCGAAAAGGGCAAAGGTATGGGGTGGTCTTTGGAGGGACACACTTGGAACAATCCCAAGTCCATTTCAGACCCCACAGTGGAGACCATGATGGCCTATTTTTACGCCCATTCCACCGGCGTCTTTACCGACCGGGCAAAAGCACTCGGTTTGGACACGGTATGGAGCAGCGATTATATCTGGACGATGAACGCCTGGGTGCAGGCCGTCGTTTGGCGCTATAAGGCGGGGCTGCTCTCAGACCCGGCTACTGCCTGCGCGGAGGAGCTGCTGTGCGTCTACAACAATCTGGAGCATACCAATTACAGCAGCATTGACGATCTGCTGGACGGCACCTCCTTCCGGGATCGTGCCAAGTACATCCTGGACTTGGGCGCACAAGGTGTTTGGGGAGACTGCGAGATCTATGAGTACGCTTACGCCGGCCCCGGCACCAGTTATCATCCTGCCAACGATGTGCAGGCCATCATGATTGGCAAGCTGACCATTACCCAAGAAAAATATAGTCTCACCGTCAAGAAAGTGGACGCCACCAACCCCAACAAGGGGCTGCCCGGCGCCCGCTTTTTAGTTGCCTCCGAGAACGGCGCCTACTCAAAGGAAGTCGTGACTGGGAGCGACGGGACCTATACCCTGCGGGACTTGGACGCCTCGACATATGCCATAACTGAATTGTCCAGTCCGGAGGGGTACCAAATCGACAACGCCGGCCCCCAGTATGTAGTTCTCCCCAGCGGAGATGGTACGACTGTGACCATCACCTTCGCTGATACGCCCATTATCACCGGCGAAGGCAGCATCCGCAAGGTAGACGCCGACGATCCCACCCGCGGCCTGGCCGGAGCGGTCATCAAGATTGAGGGCGTGGACAACAGCTTTGTAGGCACCTATATCACCAGTGCGGGCGGTTATCTCACCGACGTTCCCTGGGACACCATGCCCATCGGCAGCTTTGTGGCAACGGAGGTCATTCCGCCCACTGGCTACACCACCAGCCCCGACCCCAACAAGGTGCGCCAGGAGTTTTACTGGGACGGCAAGAGCGATGTTGACCTGGTTTTCGAGAACGACGCCAAGGTGAAAATCCGTCTGCTGAAACTGGACGATTCCGACAGGCCCCTGGCCGGCGCGGTGTTCCATGTGGTCAAGGACGGCCAGATCATCGCCACTGAAAAAACGGACGCCTCCGGCTCCATCATCGTCCCCAATGTCACTGAGGGTATGTACGCCTTCATTGAGGTGTCTGTTCCGGCTCCTTTCGCCACCTTGACCGAGCCGGTCATCGCCCATGTGGATCAAGCCACGGTGGATGGCGGCGGCACCGTCACTGTGACGGCGGTGGATCAGAAGCTACCCAATTTGACCATCCTCAAGCGGGATGGCCAGACCGGGGCGGTCATCCCCGACACCGTTTTTGAAGTCAAAGGCATCCACTACGGCTATCACATGGACGTGACCACCGGCCGGGATGGCAAGGCCATTTTGACCGGCCTCCCCGTGGACGGCTATGAAGTGACGGAAAAATCCGTTCCAGACCCCTATGTGGTGAGCGATGAGCCCACCCAGACCATTTGGCTGGGGCCTGGTGACGACCAGGAATTGATTTTTGACAACCTCAAGCAGCCTCAAATCACGATTGCAAAGGTGGACGCGGCCGATTCCACCACCCCCATCCCCGGCACTGTGTTTACCATCCGCGGCATCGACAGCGACTACCAAAGCGATGTGACCACCGGGCAGGACGGCACTGTTACCCTCCGCCTGAAGCCCGGCACCTATGAAATCGAGGAGAAATCCGTGCCGGCCCCTTACTACCTGCCTGACAAGGACGCCGACCGGGCGCAGACGATCTCGCTGAACGCCGGAGACGAAAAAGTAGTCACATTCAAGGACTACAAGGCCCCGGAATTGACGGTCTACAAGGAGGATTCCGTGGCGGGCGCTCCCGTCGAGGGCGCTAAATTCCATGTGACCTATACCAGCAACGGCGAGGCCGCTGACGCTCCCGCCACCATTGATTATGGCATCATTTTGACCGACGCCAACGGAGAAATTAAGCTCCATGAGCAGGGCAAGCGGCTCTATCCGGGCGAATTTACCATCACGGAGGTAGAACCGGCTCCCGGTTTCCAGATGAAGGAACCCACCACGCAAAAGGTCATCCTCCACGGCGGCGAGAGCAAGACTGTCACCTTCCAGAACGTGCCCCTGAACGCCATCATCGTGGAGAAATATGACAGTGTGACTGGGGATGTTTTGCCCGGCTGTACCTTCCAACTGAAATATTTAGGCGGCACCAGCGGAACCGGCGGTACGATCATCGGCCAGAAAACCACAGGGAAAAACGGGACTGCCATCTGGACCGGCCTCCAGAGCGGCACATATATTTTGGAGGAGGTAGACCCGGTGGATGGGTATTCCATCATCCAGTCCTCCGAAACGGTCTACCTGGCGGACAGCGGAGAGCAGAGCGTGGTCACTGTCCGATTTGAGAATATGCCGGACGGTAACCTGCTGATCCGAAAGGTCTGCTCCGTCAACCCCAGCATCACGCTTCAGGACGCGGAGTTCAAAATCACCTATGCGGACGGGACTCTGATCGGTGACAGCAACGGTATTTTCAGGACAGACGAAAATGGAGAGATTCTGATCCAAGGTCTGAAGCCTGGAAAGAGTGTGGTCGTGACTGAGACCAGGGCCCCCGATGGATTCATCATCGACACCCAGAGTCAGACCATTCAAATCAAAGAGGGCCGGACCGTGAGCTTGACCTTCAAAAATCAACCGAAAGGCCAGCTTATTATCCAGAAAAGGGGGCCGAACAATGAGCCGCTGCCTGGGGCAGAGTTCCGGGTGACTACGGCGGCGGGCTGCGAGGTCGGTCTGGACGGCGTGATCGGCGACTCCACGCTCACACAAAACGGTATCTTCACCACCGACTCCCAGGGTGAAATTCGCATCTCCAATTTGGCTCCCGGGGCCTATGTACTGACTGAAATCAAGGCGCCTCCGGGCGGATATGTCATCGACCAGCCTTCCACCAATGTGGTCATCGGCCCCAATGGTGACACCCAGACCGTAGTCATCAAGAATTCCAAGGCCGGTTCCCTCGTGATCTTGAAGGAGGATTCGCTGACAGGCAAGCCGCTGGAAGGTGTGACCTTCAAAGTGACTACCTCTACCGGCGAATTTGTCCCCGATGAAAACGGCAAAATCAGCAGCAACGGCCTCTATGTCACCGATAAAGAGGGCAAAATCACCATCAACGGCGTGGTGGGTACACTGGTAGTCACTGAAACCAGGACCATTCCCGGCTACATCATTGACCCCGCTACTCAGACCCAGACCGTGGAGGTAGCTGCAAATGATACCCAGACCCTCCACTTTTATAATACGCCCACCACAACCCTCGTCATCGAAAAATACGCGGATACCGGCACCAGCGCGGACAAGGCTGTTCCCCTTGCGGGCGTCACCTTCCTTGTAACCGATTCCAGTGGCGCGGTCGTCGGGAACAGCAACGGCGAGTACATCACCGATGAAGCGGGCCGCATCGTTATTACCGATTTGGAGCCTGGCACCACCGTGACCGTGCGGGAGATCAAAACGGTGGAGGGTTATGTGCTGGACGGCAGCCCCAAAAGTATTCTCATAAAAGAAGGCGAAGTACAGTACCTCCGCTTTTATAACAGCAAGCAAGGCTCCATCGTCATCCGAAAACTGGATAGTATCACAAAAGAGCCACTGGCCGGGGTTGAATTTGAGTTGACTTTCGCTGAGGGCGGTTATGTGGACGACGCCAATGGGCATCTCTCCAGCAAGGGGCTCTACACCACCGATGAAAACGGTGAGATCCGCATTTCCGGTGTCACCGGCACCATCGTGGTCAAGGAGACAAAGTGCTTGGACGGCTATACCATTGATCCGGCCACACAGACGCAGACCGTGGTGGTAAATCCCGCGGACACTCAGACGTTGACTTTCTACAATACGCCTATTGGAAATTTCCAGTTGGTGAAGACCGATGAAGACAGTGGGAAAAGGCTCGGCGGATGCACCTTTGAGATCCGCCGCATGGATGACGGGCTGGTGGGCACCTACACCACCGGCAGCGACGGCACCTTCTCCATCCCTCTGGAGGAAGGAAGCTACTATGCGCTGGAGATCGAGGCCAGGGATGGATACCGCCGGGACCACACCCCGCACTATTTTGAGATGGAGGACGGAAAGCCGACTGTTCTTCGGGTGACCAACAAAAAATTCAGCGGCATCATCCTCCACAAAATTGACAGTGCGACCGGCGAGGGCTATATCTACATCGACGAGGCCATCGCCGAGGGCAAGGGCCTCTTCTATCTCCGCGAGCTGGAGGCAGCCCCAGGCTACACGCTGGACACAGAGTACAAGACCGTCTATGTCTCGGCGGGAAAGACCGTCCATATTGAGTGGGAGAATACGCCCATTACCGGACAAATTCAGATCTATAAGTATGCGGCGGAGCCTAACGACATCACCGGCACCGCGGCGGGCACGCCGCTCCAGGGCGCTGTCTACGAGATCATCAACGCCCGCAGCGGCAAGGTGGTCGATTACATCACTACCGACGCCAGAGGTGTGGCGGCCTCCAAACCGCTGCCCTTAACCCGTTACCAAATTCGGGAGGTCACGGCCCCGGCCTACTGGCAGCTTGATCCCACCGTCCATGACGTGACGCTGGAATTTGCGGGCCAGATTATCAAGCTCTCCGCCTACGACAAGCCCTCCAGCCTGGGGGTATCCATTACCAAGCGGGGCAACGCCTCTGTGTTGGCCGGCAGCACCATGCGGTACGACTTCACTGTTGCCAACACCAGCAATGTGGATCTGGAAAGTTTCTTCTGGCATGACCGTATCCCCACTGACATCGCCAGGGCCACCACTCTGACTACCGGCACCTACAGCGCACGGCTCAACTACCGCATCCTCTATAAGACCAACTATAACTCCACCTATCAGGTGTTGGCGTCCAACCTGCTCACCAGCAACAACTATACCTTCAGTCTTAACGCCATCCCTGTCCAGGCGGGTGAAGTGGTCACGGACATCTATTTTGACTTTGGCAAGGTGCCGGTGGGCTTCCAGTCCACAGTCAATCCCACGCTGAGCGTAGTGGCCAGCGGAACCGCTGTAAACGGCTATCAGATGGTCAACCGGGCTGATGTAGGCGGTAAGTACCAGGGTACCTGGCAGACCGCCCAAGCAAGCTGGGTCACCATCATCCAAAAACTCTGGAACACACCGAATCTGCCCAAGACCGGGTATTAAGTTGCAAAGCGGGGGCGGCTCAAATGAAGCCGCCCCCGCTTTCTTCTTGTTCTGCCATTCGTGACTCAAATTCCCGCTGTTCATCCTCGTTTGCCGGCCGGACACTATATTTCCCACAGTCTGGGCACTGCTCCGGCTCTCTCACCCGGCTGAACAGATAGTGACAGTGATCGCAAGCAAATACCATTTTTCTCACCCGACAGCAGTATAACACGCTGCCCTTAAAATGTCGATATGCTCAGATGCAAAATGCGGCATAGAGGGGAACAGACTTCTTTCCATCCTCAAATCCGAAGTTTTTGGCCGTCAGTTTGATGGCATACGCGGGCTGATAAGTCTCCATATAGACCTTCAGGCTCTTGGCCCTGGTGTTGTCCGCGGATTTGACCTCCACAGGGATGATATGTCCCTCCCGCTGGATCACGAAATCGACCTCGGCGCCGCGCTCGGACTCCCAGTAGTAAGTGCGGTAGCCGTTGATGCCCAACTGCACATTTGCGTAGTTCTCCGCCATGCCGCCCTTGAAGTCGTTGATCTCCTCCACCATGTAGAGCACATCGTTGGGGGCCAGATCCTTTTTGGCACAGAGCAGCCCCAGATCCGACACATAGATCTTGAACGCATCAATGTCCCGGTAATTCTCCAGCGGCTTCTTGACCTTTTCCAGCCGGTAGACCTGGGAAACGATACCGGACAGGGCCAGCCATTCAATGGCGTTTTCAAATTCCGCCGCCCGGCCTCCTTTTTTAATCAGCTTGTACTGGAAACGGGTATTTTTCTTGGACAGCTGAACGGTGATGTTGTCATAGCACAGCCGTGTTTTTTTGATCTCGTTGAGATTGTTGTATTTGCTCATATCGTTGAGATAGCTGGTCAAAATCGTGTCCTGGGTGTGCCGGACCAGGATATAGTCCTGGGTCTCCACAAACTGGGACACGCATTCTGGCATCCCGCCTACCACCAGATACTGGCGGTACCGCTGCATAGCCGCGTCGTGGAGCGCGGCGGGCATGGGCGTATCCGTCTCAAAGCAGCTTTTGATTCGCTCCACCAGCTCACGCTCTCCGCAGGCCAGCAGAAACTCCTCCATATCCATGGGATACATGGTTTTCATATCCACCTTCCCAACGGGGAAGGAAAACTTGGCCCGGTTTACCGCCACCCCCAGCAGGCTGCCGGCCACAATGATGTGGTATTCCGGCGCGTCCTCGCAGAAGTATTTCAAGCTGGTCAGCGCCCGCTCGCATAACTGGACTTCATCAAAGACGATCAGCGTTTTTTCTCTTACAATGGTCTGGCCCGCAATATGGGACAGAATGGGAACCAGATAGCTGGGGCTGATGTCCTCTGCAAAGGTCTCATTCAGCTTCGGGTTGGTCTCGAAATTGAAATAGGCCACATTTTCATAATGGGTCCGTCCAAACTCCAGGATCGAGTAGGTCTTACCCACCTGCCTTGCCCCTTGCAGGATCAGCGGCTTGCGGTGTGCGCTGGCCTTCCATTTCTCCAAATACTCCGTGATTTTTCGGTACATAATTGTCCCTCCTTTCGGGCTCATTCATAGTATATCAGATATTCATGTAAATATCAACACATCTTTCTTTTATTTTAACACTAATCTACATGAATAAAATATAAAAACTAACATCCATCGACAGTTTGCAAAACGAGGTGCTATATGCCACAGAAAGAACAACCAATTCCCATAAGCGGGACAGAGGCCGCATTTGCCTGGAAAGACCCCCAGCACACGCCCCACTTTCAAGAATTTGTCCGGCTCCTGCTGAACCGCTTTTTTCGTCACGGCGTTCTGGACGATATTCCAGAAGCAGACATCCCACTCCTTGCCCGGCTCGCCACCCTGCACGATATCGGCAAGCTGTGGCTTCCTGCTGAGATCGTAAATAAACCAGGCAGCCTGAACCCGGAGGAAACTGCCTTGATGAAGAAACACACGCTCCTGGGGGCCGCCTTTGCAGAGCAGTCCCTTGCAGGGCCGGGAAGGGACGCCGGAATATACCTACCTCCGGGAAATCTGCCGGCACCACCATGAGCGGTGGGACGGGAACGGCTACCCGGACGGACTGCGTGAAAATGAAACGCCCCGCTATGTCCAGGTCATTGGCATGGCGGATGCCCTGGACGCTCTGCTGACCCGGCGCAGCTACCGCCCGGCCATGGAGCCGGAGGATGCCATCTGGCTGGTGATCAAGGGGGGATGCGGCATTTTCTCCCCACAGCTTCGGGCCGTCTTTGACCATGAGATCAGGCATATTGTCCATGCGGTCTATTTCCCCAACCACTTTTGGGAGCAGGATGAAGACGCGTTTCTGCGCCCGCCACAGAAAGCAGGTATCTCCCATGCAGGAACATAAAAGCGGTATTCAAGAGGCGGCGGATGCTGCGGGCGCCGTCCATGGCGCGGTCAAGACCGGCAAGGCCATCTCCGCCGCCGCAGAGGGAGCTGCCGCCGGCGGCCCCTACGGAGCGGTGGCCGGCGCCCTCTGGGGCGCGAAAAACCATGTGGGAAAAATTCTCGCCGCTGTTGCGGTACTGATCCTGCTGCCGATCCTTTTTGTCCTGATGCTGCCCTCACTGATCTTTGGCGGCTTGACCAGCAGCGGAAGCCAGCCAAATCAGCCCGCGGCGATCACCCGAACACAAATGACATCGTTTTTACTGTCAGCCAGGTACTCGGTGAAGGGATCTCGGATGCGGAGGCCAGGATCGCCCAGGACTTTGCCGGCACGGACGGCGACCAGTATGAGATCATCAATCCCTACGCTGCCGATCTGGTCGGTAACGCCAATGCTTTCATTGCTCAATACTGCGCCGAAAAAGAACAGGACTGGAAGACCATCTCGCTGGCCGATCTTGAGCAGACTCTGCGCCAGGGAAAAAGTCATCTGTACTCTTATACCAGCACTTATGAGATACGAGAGGTGGAGGCCGATGACCCGGACACAGAGGATGTGATAGAGACAACGAGTGAAAAGTGGTACATCTATACCCTTGTCTACAATGGCGAGGCATACTTTGCCGATACCGTTTTCCACCTGACTGACGATCAGAAAGAGTTGGCAGATAACTACGCACAGAACCTCAGTCTCTTTCTGGGCGATGGGATATTCCAATATACAGACCTTGCGAATGGGATCCCTTCCCTCGGTGACATCCGCTTTACGGACGGAGCCACCGAGGTGGTGTACTTCAATCAGCTGGACGAACGCTACGCCAACGAGCCGTATGGGACGGACAATATCGGCGGTTACGCCTGCGGCCCCACCTCCATGTCCATTGTGGTCTCCTCTCTGACCAGTGAAACAGTTGACCCGGTGGAGATGTCCAAGTGGGCCTATGAAAACGGCTATTGGTGCAGCAAAAGCGGCTCCTACCACACCCTGATCCCCGGCGCCGCCAAAGCCTGGGGACTGCCAGTGGAGGGCTGCACCGCCTCGGAACCACAGCGGATCGTGGACGCACTCAGCGAGGGCAAGCTGGTGGTGGCCCTGATGACCAAGGGACACTTCACGAAATCCGGCCATTTTATCGTGCTTCGGGGCGTTCAGGACGGTCAAATTCTGGTGGCTGATCCGGCCAGCTATAACCGCAGCCAGAAATTATGGGATCTGTCCATCATTCTCAGCGAGGCAAGCAAGCGGGCCGGAGCGGGCGGCCCGTTCTGGATCATAGGCTAAAGGAGCGTCCCCATCATGGGGACGCTCCTTTTCTCTTATTCTTCCGCTACGGGCATCGTTTTTATCTCGCCAACGATTCCTTCCACATCTTGTCCACCGTAAAAGATACGGACGATTTCTACACTATGATCTACATCGTTTACCAAATAGTAAACGATGTAGTTGTCTACGGGTACTTTACGAACGCCCTGGCTGTGCCAAGGCTCCCAATCGACCTGTGCGTACTTCTCCGGCATGAAAGACAGCGACCGGATTTCTTCCCGAATCCGATTTGTCTGCGCTTTTGCCGCAATTTTGGCATGGAGAGAGAAGGCAATGTAGGAATACACCGCTCTCAAGTCGGCCTTTGCTTCCGGGGAATAGTAGACATGATATGTCCCCTCGCTCATAGGCCAAATTCCTCTGCCAGTTCACGGTCTACATCGGCAGCGGAGACACGCTGCCCCGCTTTCAATGAGGCCATGCCCTTCTGGAGCTCCATGTCCAGTTCCTCCCGGCTCATCCCGCCAATCGCGGTGGGTTTCGCCTGGGGCAGCGTCAATTCAAAGGGCAGGCCCCGGCGCAAAACGATTTGACGGTAAAACATCTGTACCGCGCCGGATGCGGAGATGCCCAATTCGTTAAGGATCTGTTCGGCATTTTCTTTCAGAGTTGTGTCCATGCGGACGCTCACAGAACTTGTAGCAGCCATTTCATATCACGCTCCTTCTGCTTATAGTATATCCGGTTGTACTGCAAAATGCAAGCATAATACTTACATATTTTTAGCGTCTTCAACGAGGGATTTCACTGTTTACAAAAAATTCACAATTTCGACTGCTCTTTTTGCTGTTGAGCGGTGCGTAATCCAGAAGAAGGAAGATAGGAGGTTCCTGACATGACCACAACTTCATACAGCATATGCGATTTTCTGACCGCCTGCCGAGGGAACTGGCGCAACGCCATTTTCATTCCATGCACTCCCTGCGGACACGCTTGTAAGAACGGCCGAAAGGGCTGTCTGCTGACTACCGACAGCAGCGGTCGAATTCGGGTAGTGCGTGTCCACCGCTTCGAGGCCGCCACCGGACAGAAGATCGACCCCGCCGAGTGCGCGGGAGTACTGGGCAAGGATGCCTTTGAAGCAGCCTTCCAGACCCACCTGATTTGGAAGGTGGATGACCCGCAGCAGTGCGCTCTGCGACAGCTGGATGATATGGTCAGCTCGGACTTCTGACCATCCCACCATTTAATTTTAGCATGAAGGAGATGAACGACCATGAAACGAGTGAACATCAAGTGTCCCGACTGCGGCTCTCAGGCGTATCTGCGGCCTGCCACAATGATCTATGGCGACCATACGGAGGATCCCACCGCCAAGGTCTATGTCTGCGCCCGCTATCCCGCCTGCGATTCCTATGTGGCGGCCCACCGGGCCACCCTGCGCCCCATGGGGACGCTGGCAAACAAAGCCCTGCGGCAGAAGCGGATGGAAGCCCATGCCGCCTTCAACCGGCTGTGGGAGGAGGGCTATATGTCCAAAAAGGAGGCGTACCGCTGGCTCCAGCTTCAGATGGGCCTGCCGGAGAGCGAGGCTCACATCGCCAAGTTCTCCGAACTGCGCTGTCAGCAGGTCATCGGCCTGTGCCGGCAGTTTATCCGCCCCTGCAGCCAGGCGGCTTGATAGGCCGCAAGAAAGGAAGGACCGATATGAAGTGGAAACAGCCTTTGACCCAGGAGCAGCAGATGTTGGTGGAAGAGAACCTGCACCTTGTTCGCTGGACTGTTCGGGAGTACATCCATGTTCGTGAAGAAATCGAGGGGCTGGGTTTTGATGATCTGTGCCAGGAAGGGGCCGTTGCCCTCTGCCATGCTGCCGCTACTTATCAGACCGGCTCTGTCCAGTTCAAGACCTACGCCATCCCTGTCATTCGCAATCACTTGTTGGATCACTGCCGAAGGGTTGCAGCATGGCAACGGAATATGCCCACTTTATCTCTTGAGGTGCCCTTAGATGAGGACAAGCCTCCGTCCCAAATCCCACTTGCTACTGATGTTGCGGAGGAGTGTGTTTCCCAGATGTATGTGGCTCGCATTCTGGAGCATGGGAAATGCACTTACAGCGGCGTGGCGAAGCTGGGGATCGAGGCGCTGGAACTGAAGATCAAGGGATACAGCGGCGCCGACATCGCCAAGCTCTACCACACGAAACCCAACCATGTGGGGGCATGGATCTCCCGGGCCGCTGAAAAGCTCCGCTCAGATTCCGTCGCAATGGGCCTGCTGGGCATGGATGTTGAAAATGCCCCGCCCCATTCGTAGAAGAATATATCAGCAAAAATAAGGAGGAGCACCCATGGAAAAGAAGAGATACTATACTGCGCTGGGGCATTTCCAGCGTAGGACTGACGGGAAGGGTAGCACCTATCCCGTTGTGCTGGTCAATCAGCAGGAGCACACCATGGATCATCAGGAGATGGCGGTCTGGGCATCTCTCAACTGGCGGCTTTTGAACTTCCATCAGATCGAGCGGCACTACGACAAGATGGCCCGGGAACTGGGGCTGACCGAGTACCGCACGCTGGAAAACTGTCTCTGGCGGCTGGAGAGCCGGGGGCTGGTGGCTTCCGGGGCGGGTGAGACGGACTTCGATGCCCTATATGACCTGCTCAATGGGCTATATGTTGTTCCCATCTCAACAAAATTGCCCCTGCGCCTTGCCACCTTTTTGAAGATGCTCCTGCTGGACGGCGTACCCTTTGCCACAGCCAAGCAGATCTTCCGGCGGGACAAGCCCAGCGAGCGGGAGGCCCAGGTCATGGCCCTGTCCCGGCAGGCGTTGCTCTCCACGGCGGAGCTCATTAAGTGCGTGGAGTTGGGCGTCAGTGACCTGTCCTCCGATGAGAAGGTGATGGATGCCCTCTACAACGATGAATATACCACCTGTGACAACATCGGGTACGCCATGCGGGATTCCGGCAGCAAGATCGCCGTCACCATGGCCGTGGCAAACCTCTGTATGCGCAAACAGATCATCTTTGAGAGGGTGTAGCCTATGAAGAAGTTCCATGAGTGGCCCGCCGTCCTTCAGCGAAAGTGGCTCCTGTCTGGGGCGGCGGGCCTCTGTTTCCTGGCGGTGGGGCTGGTGGTGTACTTTACCCTCCATGACCGGGGCCTGCTGATCATCAGCGCCCTGTTGGCCCTCTGCATCGCCTTCCGCTGCGCTTCCTTTTACCGCATGGCCCGGAGGGATAGCTACGAAGTGGTGGAAGGTGTCTGCATCGAACTCGGGCGGGCGGGCATGAAAAAGCAGCGGAGCGTCCGCCTGCTCCAAATGGATGGCAACGAGTATGCCGTGATGCTGGACAAACGGACGCCGCTGCGGATCGGAAACCTGTACCGGCTCTACTTCCGTCAAGCCCCTCCCAGCCAAATATCCGGGCTGGAACAGTACTTATCCCAGGATCAATTCCTTGGGTTGGAGGACTTGGGCGAATACCATGATAACCCGGAGAAAGATCCCGCCGATTCTTCCCAAAATTGATTGTCCACATTTGCAGAAAAGGCGCCTCTTACATGATATTTAATCAATAGAAGCTGCTCCTGGCGAGGGCATAAAAATGAAATCAAGGAGTGAACCGCTATGGAACTTGGACGGAAAGATTATCCCAACATCCGGCAGATCTGCCTTCCCTCTCCCGATGATACCGACCCCCATCCCCGCCTCCTGCTGAATGGCTGGGGCATCCACGCCGGAACAGGTGTCACGGCCCTGTTCCCGGACGGCTGGCATGACATCACCTTGGAGGTCAGTTGGGATGAGACCGGCCCCGCCTGCTGGTATATCTCTACACCGGGCTACGGCCACATCTGCCCGGTGGGCCTGTTCGTTAAAGTGTAACCAACCACAGCATATAGCCCATCTTTGCCACAAAAACACAATATATAGTATTTATCCGTTGACAACATCAATATCTTGTGGTAAAATACCCTTGTAATTGATTCTTTGTGCGTTCCTCATTTGAGGGTAGGCTCCGCAAGCAGCCTATGAGCGAGAGGTCTCGCATTGCACACGTTGTCAGGTTTGTACGCAAGTGCCGGTGGCATGACTGCGCCCTTTTAGGGCATCAGTCCGTCCTCTGGCACTTTTTATATATTAAGTAAGGCCAGATGGGCAGAAAGGAGTGTTATGGCACAGGCTACTACCATCGGCCGGGTGACCGCCGATCTTGAGGTGAAAACCAGCGTCAACAAAAACCCTTATCTTTTGTTTTCCATAGCCGAGCGCATCGGGTATGGGGAAAAGGCCCACACACAGTATTTCCAGGTGTGGGCATGGGGAGATGTGGCGCGGCAGCTCATACGGCGCGGCGTGAAACGAGGCAGTTTGATCTGGGTGTCCGGCTCTCTGGAGCTAACGGCCTACACCAAGAAAGACGGTGTGACCCGGGACAAACAGATGAAACTTACGCTCAAGGATTGGGATTTCATACCCATCTCCGACCGTTCCAGGCAAAAGCCCGGCCAAACAGCGGATGCTTTGAAAGCACCCGCTCCAGCGCCCCCTCCTGTCAAAACCATTGACGGGGAGAGGGAATCCCTGCCGGAGTGACGCTCCGGCACACAATGAGGCACGATACTAAATTGTTTCAGAAACATTCTGAGCGGTTGGTATCGTGCCTCTTTTTTTATTTTCCAAGAAAATTTGAAAGGTGGTATTCGCAATGAAACAGAGGAGTCCCTTATGGGGCAGTATCTCCATCCTGATCGGCGTCGTGATCGCCATTCTGGCGCTGGTACGAGGGCCGTGGCTGATACCGCTCCTGATCACCATGTTCGCCCTGTGGGGGCTGTGGGTCATTTTGGCCCAGCTTGTCCCCCTGTGGCGTACCGAGAACGCCCGCCGGCAGGATGAGAAGGAGACCCAGCGGGTACAGGAAGAACTGACAGCGGCAAATGTTCCCGATATGGGAGTGGCCCAAACGCTGCTCCGCCATGTCAATCACCGCATCTCGGCTCAGTTGAAATCAGCCTATCCCGACGCCCGGTGGGAGTGGATCATGAAGAACCCAGCCCTCCTGGCCGTTCAGGGCGGTATCGGACGCATCCGTGTGTATGGAGTCCCGGATTTTGACTTTGCCGATGTGGAACTCGACCAGAGGGCCAACCTGTCCTGTGCTTTGGTAAAGGCCGTGCCGAACCAGCAGGCCAATGCGGGCGAGGCCCAACCCGGCCCAGCCCAGCAGCCCATAGACCCCCAGGTGTGGTATGAGGTTCAAGGCCGCAAGACGCTGGAAACACTGATTGGCGATTTGGCCTCCCGTGGTCACAGCCGCTTGACACTCAAGGAGGACGGCAACATCTGCGTTAAGCCGGTGGAAGGCGGAGCCGACCAGGTGGAGAGCACCTTCGCCAGCTTCCCGCCCAAGGTCTACTGGCCCCGGCTGGTCAAAGTGCTGGAGCAGGAAGGGCTTACCGCCATGGTGCAGGATGACTGCGTTGCCGTGTCGTGGTGAACGCAGTATGAAAAGGAAGGAGTGAATATCGACCATGAAAGCCGGACGCACGATCCAGGACATGGCCGCCGAGATCCTGCGGCAAAGTCAGGCCAAGGCGGACTACTTGGTAAGCACCCAAAACCTTGTGATGGAGGACCGGGGACAGCAGCCCATGTTCCACCTGCGGGATGAGGCCGGGGTGGAACTAGTGGAGCCGCTGGATATTCAGCAGACCGCCCACCAGCAGCTTGGCAGTTACCTGGGTATCCCGCGAAAGTATTATGAGCGGATGCAGGGCGAGGATGTGGGCCTTCTGGCCTACAATGTCAACCGTTGGCTCCAGCGCAAGCCGGAACAGCGGATGATCCGCACCATGGACGGCCATGCCAGGGCCTTTCTGAGCAACCGCTACCGCCGCATTGACAATCTGGACATCGCCAGCATCACCCTCCCCATCATCGGGGAGATGCCGGACGCCCGCTATGAGTCCTGTCAGCTTACCGACGACTATATGTATATCAAGGTGGTCAACCCCAGGCTCACCGCCGAGGTCGTTCCTGGAGACATCGTTCAAGCCGGGATCATCATTTCCAACAGCGAGACCGGGCTGGGCGCTGTGTGCATCCAGCCGCTTATCTACCGGCTGGTATGCTCCAACGGTGCCGTTGTCAACGAGGCAAAGACCCGCCGCAACCACATTGGGCGGGTCAGCAGCACGGATGAAAACTTCTTCATCTACTCCCAGGAAACCTTGGCGGCGGACGATAAAGCGTTCATCCTGAAGATCCAGGACACAGTTCGGGCCTGCGTGGACGAAGCCCGCTTTGCCCAGATCGTGGGCAAGATGCGGGAGAGCACCGAGGCCCGGCTGGACACCAGGGATCTTCCCGGTATTGTCAAGCTGGCCAGCGCCAACTTCGGCATCACCGAGGAGGAGAGCAGCGGTGTGCTGCAGCGGTTCCTGGAGGGCAGGGACTATACCCTCTATGGCCTTGGCAATGCCGTCACCCGGCACAGCCAGGATGTAGAGAGCTATGACCGCGCCACGAAACTAGAGGAGATCGGATACAGTGTGATGACCATGTCTTCCGCTCTCTTCCGCCAGATCAATCAGGTGACAAGCCTGGCCGCATAAGGCCATGCTTCCACATATTTTATTTTAACAGGAGGTTCAATTTATGAATAACCAAGTCAATGAGGCCATGATGGAACGGAAATTCGTCCTTTCCCAGATGGTGGAGAGCAGCTTCACCGCCGCGGAGTTGTCCGAGGACATGGACGGTCTTCGCCTGAGTTTTCCCAGGGTAAAGATTCCCGGCGGCGGTGCGTTGCAGTTTGAGATCCCCGGCGATGATCCGGACAATCCCGACTACGCCAAGACCCTGGAGGGCGTGATCCTCTTTAACCACGCGTCCAATACCTACTGGGCCGAGGGTGAGGAGTACTCTGACAACAACCCGCCTCTCTGCCAGTCCATGGATGGAAAGCTGGGCTACGGCAAGCCGGGCGGCCTGTGCGTCAGCTGCGCCTATAATGCGTTCGGCAGCAGTTCCAAGGGAGCCGGCAAAGCCTGCAGTGCGACTCGTTCCTAACTGAAAAGGTTAGGCCCAAAAAGGAAAGTGGGGGCCT
>OIYT01000504.1_pt1 | contig 37603 bp, 39 predicted proteins | sample 1588201 | NCBI WGS metagenome assembly OIYT01 (sample SAMN03283260) | human gut metagenome | biome: human-associated habitat; material: feces | host: Homo sapiens | place: USA | collected 2013
TTATCAATCGGCTGTTCTGCCGGCGGAATGTAGGGAATGGGTGGCTGATTTATTTCAAGTTCGGGCATTTCATTTTGAAACTGCGGTGCAAAGCCCTCCGCCTGTTCAAAGCCTGTCTGCGGCAAAGGCGAGGTGTACTCAGTTTCGGTTGTTTCATTATTCTGTGTATGTAAAGCTTCGGAAATTTTTGTTCCGCACATCTGACAAAACACAGACTCGGTTTCAAAACCGCAATTAGGACATTTCATAGGTTTGTACCTCGTAATTTTTGATAGTATGACACCATTTTATAACAATATTAACTTAAAGTCAATAAATGTGACAAAATCGCTCGGGATAAAGTTTGATATTATGTAAATAATATTGCAAAATTTTTGCAAAATAAGCCTGTATCTGTTGAAAACAAGGATAGTGTAGTGTATAATCTAAGTACGAATTGCAACATTATGTTGCAATTCAGAGATTCAATATTCCATTGAACCTCTGAGGAGCTAACGCTCCTATGTACAAGATTGCAAGCAAGGCAGAGCGTTGCTGCGATTTGAATTTAGTGAATGATTGAATAGAAAATAAAATACACACAGTGAAAGGATGAGTGCCTTGAGAGGACTGTATTCGTCAAAGACAAAAATCCGTAATCAAATTTTCACCGAGGTTGCAAGGTTTGCATACGAGGGCGGAGATTATTCAAAATTTGAAAATCTTCCGTATGAAATTATCCCGGGTGAAATTTCAACATACCGTGAAAGTATCTTTCTCGAAAGAGCCATTGTCGGCGAAAGACTTCGCCTTGCAATGGGACTTCCGCTTTTGCCCGTTTCAAAACAAGCGCCTATCTCAACAGGTGTTGAAGAAAGTATGATTGACGAAAAGGTTTACGATCCGCCGTTAATCAATATAATAAAATTCGCCTGTCATAAGTGTGCCGAAAAAAGAGTGGTTGTGACAGACGGCTGTCAGGGTTGTCTTGAACACCCGTGTACAGAGGTTTGCCCGAAGGGAGCAATCTCGATTGTACACGGAAAATCGCATATTGACGATGAAAAGTGCATCAAATGCGGAAAATGTCAGGGTGCGTGTCCGTACAATGCAATCATAAAGCAGGAGCGTCCGTGTGCCGCCGCATGCGGTATGAAAGCTATTCATAGCGATGAACACGGAAGAGCAGATATTGACTATAACAAGTGTGTTTCATGCGGAATGTGCCTTGTAAGCTGTCCGTTCAGCGCAATTGTTGACAAAAGTCAGATTTTTCAGACTATTATGGCAATCAACAGCGGCACACCTGTTTATGCCGCTGTTGCACCTGCAATTGCAGGTCAGTTCAAGGGACTTCCGTCAAATAAAATCAGAAATGCCTTTAAGGCTCTCGGCTTTACAGATGTTGTCGAGGTTGCGGTTGGTGCCGACCTTTGTACGGTTGAAGAAGCAAAGGATTTTATGGAAGAGGTTCCCGAAAAACAGCCGTTCATGGCGACTTCCTGTTGCCCGGCATGGAGCGTTATGGCGAAGAAAACTTTCCCCAATATCGCTCCGTACATTTCAATGGCACTCACTCCGATGGTTCTCACGGGCAGACTTACAAAACAGCATTATCCCGATTGCAGAGTTGTGTTTATCGGCCCATGTGCCGCTAAAAAGCTTGAGGCAAGCCGCAGAAGTATCCGAAGTGATATCGACTTTGTGCTGACTTTTGAAGAAGTTGCGGGAATGTTTGCCGCAAAAGAGGTTGATTTTAACGCTGTTGAGGTTGACGAAAAACCGCTTTCATTCTCAAGCGCAGACGGCAGAGGCTTTGCCGTAAGCGGCGGTGTTGCAAAGGCTGTTGTCAATGCAATCCACAAGCTTGATCCCGAAAGAGAGGTCAAGGTTGCCAATGCACAGGGACTTGACGAGTGCGTAAAGCTTTTGCGTATGGCAAAGGCCGGCAAGTACAACGGCTATCTGCTTGAGGGTATGGCTTGCCCCGGCGGTTGTGTTGCAGGTGCCGGAACAATCAACAATCCCGACAAATCTGCAATGGAGGTTCTCAAAAGCAAGAAAGAATCGTGCTTTGAGGGCGCTGTTGACACTCCTTTTATTGACCGTTTGTCAACTCTTGAAAATATGTACAATGAGTTTGACAAGATGAAAGAAATTTAACAGGTCGGGTGATATTTTGAAAATGGTGATGTTAATTTTACGCATAATCGGCATTGCCGTGGCAGTTGTATTTCTCGGATTTTTCGTAATCCCTATGACTCACGGAATTATCAACCCGGGCAATATTGCAGGAACTTTTTTGTGTCTGTGGCTGTTGTGTGTGTTAATTCCGCCAGTTCACGGCGCAATAAAGGCATTTTGCTTTAAGCATTTGTTTACTAAAATAGTTTTTTGTGTAGTGAATATCGGCTTTATCGCTTTTGCTGTTTACGGTGCGATTGTCACCTCTGCAATGGTGTGGGCAACCTGTCAGGCTCCGCCCGAAAACTCAACTGCAATTGTCCTCGGAGCTCAGGTTAAGCCGTGGGGACCGTCGGTAATTTTGCGTGGCAGAATTGACGCCGCAAAATCATATCTTGACGATTCTCCGAACGCAAATGCCGTTCTCAGCGGAGGACAGGGAAGTGACGAGATTATGAGTGAGGCGCAATGTATGTACAATGTGCTGACGGAGTCGGGCATTGATTCTTCAAGACTTTATATGGAGGATAAGTCAACCAACACAACCGAGAATATAAGAAATTCAATGAAAATTATTGAGGACAACGACCTTAATACCGATATTACGATTGTGACGGACGGCTTTCATCAGCTCAGAGCGAGGATAATCTGTTCGCAACTCGGCATAAAAGGAAATGTCGGAGCGGTAAGCTCCGACACAAGGCTTTTGTATGTCCCTACTTATGCTGTTCGTGAGTGGTTTGCTCTTCCGTTTCAGCTTCTGTTTCGGTAGTCACAATCTCGGTGATGTCACCGTTTGTGTCAAAATGAGGCTTTGTCCTGTGACAGTTTGCAAACTCAAGCGGATAAACCTCGTGTTCCGTAACATCAACAATAGGGGAAATCTCCTTTTTGCTGTTCCGTGAGGGCAACTCAATCGGATATTTTTCGTGCTGTCCCTCGTTATGATTAACATCGTAAAAACTCATAATAAAAACCACCTTTCCGTGAGGTGGTTTTATTTTTTGCAGAATTTTAAATTATATGCAGAGGGGAAATTTTGTTTTATGGTAAAAGTTTACAAAAAATGTATGAATTGTCTTAAATTATATTGACAAAATATTGTATTAGTTGTATTATATGTATGAGGTTAGAAGTGCATTGCAGTGCAATTTTGCAATTCACAATACATATACTGAATATTTTTTAAACCGTAATCAGAAAGGGGATTTTAAAATGACGAAAAAAATTATGAGTATGATTCTGTCAATCGCAATGGTGCTTTCTGTTGCCGTAGTCGGCATTTCAGGAGTATCTGCGGCAGTTGACAGCGACGGTCGTTATGTCCCAAGTGAGGGCGTAGAAACACACAGAATTTATTTTGCAATGCCTAATTCTTGGAAGAACGCAAAATACGGTGCAGATTCTGCGGGAATTTTTTGGTGGAATGGATCTGATACTGATGGATTTGTCGAGGGAACAGAGCGTCTTGCGTGGCCGGGTTACAAAATGCAGGTTGCTGATGCTGAATCGAATCTTTATTATGTTGATCTCCCGACAGATGTAATTGCTGTTATTTTCAACAATGCTCTTAACGGCGGTGAAAGAATAGTTGATGATTACGGAAATGTAACATATGAGTTTAGTGAGGGTCAGTGTATGGCTGCAAACCAAACCGCCGACATCATAAGTGGATCTTATTCAGAGGGCGACGATGACTACTATGACAATATGCTTGACGGCGAATTTTGGTCAAAGGCAAAAGCTGCTTTAAATGGTGATGATAAATCATTCTTAGGTAACTTTGCCGACAATTTTTATGAAGATCCCGATTGGGGCATCGCAATGAATTTTGACAATATGGTATATATTGTTGACCTTAACAATGCTGCTGAAAATCTTGTTTCAGGTAAGAAATTTTACTATGGAGAATATTATTTCTTCTACGGCAAGAACGAGAAAACAGGCAAGTATGAATACGGCGGACTTCCTAATTATGAAATGGCAAAGGAAAACGGAGTGCTTTATGAGCTTAATGATACATCAACTCCCGATGAGCCTTCGTCAGAACCTACAATAACTCCTGAACCGACAACACCCAAGCCTGCTGTAAAGGAAATCAAATTTGATGTTAAAAAATCAGGTTGGGAAAATGTAAAAAATATTTATTGCCATGTATGGGCTGCTGACAGTACAGGTGTATGGCCTATGTGGCAGACAAGATCAGAAAAATGTGTCTATGATCCCGATACAGGAATTGCCGCATATGACCTTTCAAAAACAGGCAACACAATTTCTGCTTCAGACGGAAAGCGTTATTGCGTAATTTTCAGTGCAAACACGGGTGTGCAGACATATAATGTAGTTATGGACGGCAAGTGCATTGGTGATACACTATATTGTACAGGCAATAAGCTTGAAAATCCTGATGATTCTGAAAAAGTCGCACTTGAGGCAGTTTGGACTAAAAACAATGATTGCGGTCCTGAGAAGAGAATTACTTCAACGGGCAATGTAGTCGGAACTGAACTACCCGAGGGTGTGACTGACGAAGCGCTCCTTGCGCAGTACCTTATTGATTATTATAATGCTCCTGATAAAACAAATTTCACACAGAATCTTCTTAATACATTGGCTGTAAGCCCAAAAGATGTAAAGACTGCCGCAGAAAGTATTCTTGACAGCAGCGATTATCTTGATAAGACTACAATTTTGCCTAAGGTTGAAAAAATTCTTGCTGAATGTTCCGATCCTTTTAATGGTATGATTTACGGTGATGTGAACATTGACGGCATAATTACTATTGTTGACGCAACAATAGTGCAAAAATACATAGTAAATATGGCACATCTCGATAATGTAAATCAGAAGTTAGCAGATGTTGATGTTGACGCTGTGATTACAATTAAGGATGCAACAGCTGTTCAAAAGTATATCGTAAATGTTGACGGATACGGCAAAACAGGCGAAAAGTTTGCAGCTGCATAAGTGTTAGTTGAATAGCCGAATGAAAATAACAACCCCGAAGTTTTTACAGACTTCGGGGTTTTACTTTTGAGCGTGTTTAATTTGTATCGTGCTTCAACTCAAGGATGTAGTCGGTTGAAACTTTGTACAATTTTGCAAGAGAAATAAGCACCTCAGTCGGCACGTCACGGTTTCCGTTTTCATACCTAAAGTACTGCGGCTGTTTCATGCCGAGATATTCTGCAACATCATTCTGCGTCATATCGTGATCCTCACGCAACTCCCTTATCCTTTTATAATAAGGCATTGTATCACCCTTTTTATTTATTTATTTATACTGACAGAATAACATTCTTTGCAACGAAATTTTCGTATGATAACTAAATGGTTATAACAGTGGCAAAATTCAGTATTACTATTGCGTTTGTGATGCATAAATTAGTGTGATGTGAACCTTATTGTATGTATAGAAGATATTAATGTAATAAAAACACATTGTTGTTATTCGTTATTTGTTAAATTGTTATCTTCATACAATTCTCATATTTGTTTATAATAAAACAATTTATCATCTTTTTGTTTATTTGCTATTGACAGAACAGTAGTCTTTGTGATAAAATACTTTATAAGATAACCGAACGGTTATAAACGACAGAGAGAAGTAAAAGTATATTCTTGTTTTCTCGTTCGATGTTTATATAATGTTGATTATCAAATTCAATTTCGGTGTATTATTGGTTGAAAATGCACTGTTCTAAGGAGAGATTTTGGTATGGCAAAAAAACTTATTAGTATTGCGACATTGTTTGTTCTTATGGCAGTAAGCGTATTCAGCGCTTTTGCGGTTGAGGATGAAACAAAAAATGCTCTTGTTTACGGTGATGTGAACATTGACGGCGATATTACCGTAATCGATGCTACCGATATTCAGAAGTACATTGTCGGTCTTGAAGAACTTACAGCAGACAGTAAGTCAGTTGCAGATGTTGATAGTGACGGCGCTATTTCTGTTATGGATGCGACTTCAATTCAAAAGTATATTATAGGTCTTAACGGTTACGGAAAAGTCGGTCAGCAATTTGTTACTGAATGATTTTAAATCATAATCACAGTAATAATAATTAAGTCCCGAGGTATTGTGTGTACTTCGGGACTTTATTATGCATTGAATTTGTATTATTAATAGGGCTTACCCCCCATAAGGCATGACAATTGGATATAAATAAAAATCAGTCGGGAAGACATTGTTTTGCATTTTGCAAACTGTCTTCCCGACATCCATTTTACATTTTCAATTTTTAAATTTCAATTTGTAAACTTCCGCTCGGGAAATATAAGTTTCGCATTAATAAAACTATCTGCACGAACTACGCACCGAGGTACTCGGTTAAATAAAGCACGAGATATACAATAGTGACGCTCGGGAAGTATAGGTTTCGCATTAACAAAACTATCTACACGAACAGGGTGCAGCGACACGCTGCTTACATGCTTTCGGGGCAAGAGATGTTGAACATTGTAAGAACATTTTTGATAACGGCTCTTACGCAGTTGCAAAGAGCAAGTCTTGCCTGCATAAGACCTTCTTCTTCGCCCTTAACACGGCAAGCGTTGTAGAATTTGTGGAAAAGTGTTGCAAGCTGTGTTACATAGCGTGTAACCTTGGTCGGATCGTAATCCTTTGCCGCACTGATGATTTCGTTGGTGTATGACGCAAGATGATTGATGAGTTCCTTTTCTTCGGGAGCTGTGAGGAGTGCAAGCTCTGCGTCTGTACATTCTCTCGGAGAAATGCCCTCTTTTGCAAGTGACTTGAAGATACTGCAAATTCTTGCGTGTGCGTATTGAACATAATAAACAGGGTTCTGATTGTCCTGACTTACTGCAAGGTCAAGGTCAAAGTCCATCTGTGTGTTAGCCTCTTTGGTGTTAAAGAGGAACCTTGCGCTGTCAACAGGCACTTCGTCAAGCAAATCGCCAAGCTGAATAGCCTTGCCTGTACGCTTGCTCATTTTTACAAGCTCACCGTCCTTAACAAGCTTAACAAGCTGCATAAGAACAACATTGAGCTTGTCACCGTCATAGCCGATAGCGTCCATTGCGCCTTTCATTCTCATAACATGACCGTGATGGTCTGCTCCCCAAACATCAATAAGAGTTGTGAATCCACGGTCAAATTTGTTCTTGTGGTATGCAATGTCGGCTGTAAAATATGTCGGGTTGCCGTTCTGACGAATGAGAACATCGTCCTTTAATTCAAGGTTGTCAATGTATTTCTGTGACTTGCCCTCTTTGAGAAGCTTCTGTGTGAGCACCTCTTTGTTCTTGTACCAAACGGCACCATCTTTTTCATAGGTAAGTCCTTTTTTCGTGAGAAGGTCAACAACAGCCTTAACAGCACCGCTCTTGTGAAGCTCGCTTTCAAAGAACCACTTGTCATAGAAAATCTTGTATTTTTCCATATCAGCCTGCATCTTCTTGATGTTCTTAGGAAGTGCATAGTCAACAAGAGCCTTTTTGCGTTCTTCTGCGCTTACATTAACAAGGCTGTCGCCGTTTAGGTCTGCATATTCTTTTGCAAGGTCTTTGATGTCCTCGCCCTGATAGCCGTCCTCTGGAAACTCTATCTCATCGCCCTTGAAAATCTGAAGATATCTTGCTTCAAGTGAACAGCCGAACTTTTCAATCTGATTGCCGGCGTCGTTTACATAAAATTCACGCCATGCGTTGTAGCCCGCTTTGTCAAGAACAGCGGCAAGACAGTCACCGAGAGCGCCGCCTCTTGCGTTGCCCATGTGCATAGGACCTGTCGGGTTGGCTGATACAAACTCAACCATAACCTTTTCATCTCTGCCGTATTCACTTCTGCCGTATGCCTCGGGGTTGGCAAGGATTTCTCTGATTACAGCCGAATAAAATTCAGTGCCGAGGAAGAAGTTGATGAATCCCGGACCTGCTGTTTCAAAACGGTCAAACATTGTACCCTCAAGGTCAAGGTTTGATGTGATAGCCTGTGCAATTTTGAAAGGCGGCATACGGAATGCCTTTGCGCCTGCCATTGCCGCATTTGTTGCAAAGTCGCCGTGGCTTCTGTCTGCGGGTGTTTCAATGATGAACGGAGCGGCCTCTGCCTGCGGAAGTTCACCGTTTGATATTGCCTTTTCAATAGCGTTTTCAATTGCTTTTTTTAGCTGTTGTACAGCAAGTGCGTATGTATCCATATCAATCTACCTCATTTTCAAACTTTTCTTTTTCTTCAACCGTAATTTTAAACTTGTTTTCGCTCACAAGGTCATTGTTGAAATCAAGCGTGTAACTGACCTCAAGCGTTCCGCCGTTTTTGGTGAGGGAGTTGTTCATTGTTTTTGTGAAAACTCCTATCATAAGGTCGCCTGCAGGCGTTTGATACAGGCATTGATGCCGTCTGCCTTTTTCAAGCATAAGCTGTGAACGCATGGGACCTTTGCGTGTAATTGTCACCGTATTGTCCTGAACTTTTATGAGATTGTCGTAAAAGCTCTGCGGTGCATCCTCGTCATATTCTTTGTAGCCTATGTAACAATGGTCTTTTTTCATCAGAAAATTTCCCTCTGTGAGAACCTCAATTTTGTCGCTTTCATCGTCAAGAATCTGTTCGCCCAGAATGGAAATCATATATTTGCATTTTTTCTTTTCCTTATCTGTCATATCTTCCCTCGTTAATACTGTTCAATGTCAATTTGTGTAACAGTATGCTCCATATTTCTGCCGAGAAACAGTCCTGCAACGCTTTTAAATCCGTCGGGAGTGTCGCTTACATAAAATTCGGGAGTCTGATGCACACCGTCTGTGTTGAGCAGATTGTTTTCTCTGAGAATTTTTGAGCAATAGATTGCAGTTTCATATCCCGAATCAACAAGCGTAACGCCGTCACCCATAAAGTCAGCAATTGCATCACGCAAAAGCGGATAGTGAGTGCAACCGAGAATGAGGGTGTCAACGCCTGTTTCCTTGAGTTCGGAAAGATATCTTCTGATGACAAGCCGTACAATCTGATCGTCACGACAGATGAAACCGTTTTCAACAAGCGGAACAAAAAGCGGACACGCCTGCTCATAAACCTTGTATTTCGGATTAAGCTTTTCAAGACGGAGCTTGTAGCTGTGGCTCGAAATGGTTGCGGCAGTGCCGATAATTCCGATTTTACCGTTCTTTGTTTTTCGGTCGGCAATGAATGCGGTCGGGTTTACAACACCCGTGTACGGAACGGAAAGCTTTTCTTCAAGCATATCGCCTGCAACCGAACTTACCGTACCGCAGGCTGCAACAACTGTTTTAACATTGTGTTTCAACAGAAAATTTGCGTCCTGAAGGGCATACTTTGAAATTGTTTCACGACTTCTGTTGCCGTAGGGTACTCTTCCCGTATCTCCAAAGTATATTATTTTCTCGTTTGGCAGCACATGCAAAAACTCTTTTACAGCGCTGAGTCCGCCTAATCCGGAGTCAAAAACTCCGATAGCATCTTGACAAGACATAATAAAACCTTCTTTTACATTAATATACAGCTTAAATAATAACACAATAATGTGCGTCTTGCAAGTCAAAACCTTTGACAAATCTGTTATTTGATTGTATAATGAATTCTGACAAACTAATCCGAGAGGAAGATTAAGTTGGAATTTAAAAAAGCTTTTGATTATATCGTCGGCAAGGTTGAAGAAGAACTTGTAAAACAGAATTATACAAAACAGAAGGTTGTTGCCGAAAACGACAACGAGCTTGTTTCGCTCTTTACAAGTGCGTCACTTGCATATTCGGTAGTATATTATAAGGATAAGGAACAGATGGTGCTCCGTTCCTGCACAATGACCGATGAAGGTCCCGACAACGAATGGAAAACACTTGCAACATGGCTTTACGATGAAACAGTCGGCACACAGAAGGACGCCGACAGTATCGCAAATGACTTCATCGAAGGCGTTTCGGGTACTCTTGCAATCAAAAGGGCAAAGCAGGTTAAGCAGAAAAAGAAAAAGGATGACGACGGAACCGCCGATCCGAAGTTTCTTGCAAAGCGTTTTGTAACATATTTCCCCGAGCTTCGTGAGGAAATTAAAAACGAGGAGGATTGTTACTTCCCGTTCAGAGGCGCAACATTCGCAAAAGAGCATATTGCTCCGAAGATTCCCATGTATATTAAGCGTGCAAATAAGAATGAAATCGAGAAGTTTGCAAATGTGTTCAATGTTCAGTACAACAACGGTGATGTTGACACAAGGGCAATCATCACAATCGTTTTGCTCAATTCACTTGATGACGCTGAGTATAATGCACTTTATGAGCATTTCAACGACGAACTCAAGGTTGCCGCTTTAAATGCAAGGGCTTTTAAGGGCAAAACGGTAAAGCCTGAAAAAGTTAAGAAAGTTACGGCAAAGGCAAACACTCTTACAAATAACTGATTTAATTGAAATTCACCGTAAAATCCCGTCTTGACGGGCGGGTTTTACGGAATATCGCAGAAAACACAGAATTTCTGCGGATAAATTGCAAAAAAGGCTTGACTAAAGCCTTTATATATGGTAGAATAACCTTACCTCTGAAAGGGGCTTATTTTTTTGTGCCCTATTGAGGGAGGCTAAAATATTCCGAAAAAACCGGGAGGTGCCGTTATGAGAGTAAAAATCACATTGGCCTGCACAGAGTGCAAACAGCGTAATTACAACACAATGAAGAACAAGAAGAACAGTCCTGACAGACTTGAAATGAACAAGTACTGCCGTTTCTGTAAAAAACACACTCTTCACAAGGAAACAAAATAACGGAGGTACATCATGGCTGAGAAAAAGTCTGAAAATGCAAAAGCAGCTGCTAAAAAGACTGCTAAAAAGCCTAATGTTTTCAAAAGGCTCGCAAAGTACCTCGGCTCCTGTAAGAGTGAAATCAAAAAGATCACATGGCCAACAGCGAAGCAGACAACAAAGAATTTTGGTATTGTCATTGCTATGGTAGCCATTGTAGGCGTATTTATCTTTGCCCTTGATCAGGGCTTGTACGCTCTCGTTGGTCTTTTTATGAACACAACCGCCTGATTCGTATCTGACATTGCTTGAATCACGAAAGGAAGAAAGTTGTTATGGCAGAATCAGAAGCAAGATGGTATGTTGTTCATACCTATTCGGGTTATGAAAATAAGGTTGCAACAGATCTTATGACCACAGCCGAAAACAGAAATCTTCAGGATATGATTATTGATGTCAAAGTTCCTGTTGAAATCGTAACCGAAACAGTCGGCGATAAGACCAAAGAGGTTGAAAATAAACTGTTTCCGGGCTATGTTTTCGTTAAGATGGTCTATACAGACGAAACCTGGTATGTTGTGCGCAACATCAGAGGCTGTACAGGATTTGTGGGACCCGGATCAAAGCCCGTACCACTTACAGATGCGGAAGTTTACAGAATGGGTGTTGAAACACGAAGCGTTAAGCTTAACTATTCTGTCGGCGATTCAGTTCGCATTATAGACGGTCCGCTTGAGGATTTTGTCGGTGTTGTTGAAGAAATTGATGCTGACAAAGATTATGTCCGTGTAGTTGTTTCTATGTTCGGACGAGAAACTCCGGTTGAACTTGAGCTTGCTCAGGCTGAACCGATAGAAGATTAATCAAATAATAATCAGCCGATTGGCTTTTTATTGGGAGTGTAACGCTCCCTGTGGGAGGGACCCTACACAGTGGCGTCCCGCAATTTACCACGAATTTTGGAGGTGCAAACACAATGGCTCAGAAGGTTGTAGGCTTAATTAAGCTGCAGATTCCCGCCGGAAAGGCTACTCCGGCACCACCTGTTGGTCCGGCTCTCGGTCAGCACGGTGTAAACATTGTTGCGTTCACAAAGGATTTTAATGAGCGTACAAAGAATGATATCGGTCTTATCATTCCGGTAGTAATTACTGTATATGCAGACCGTTCATTCACTTTCATTACAAAGACTCCGCCTGCTGCGGTTCTTCTTAAGAAGGCTTGCGGTATCGACAGCGGTTCAGGCGTACCTAACAAGACAAAGGTAGCTCAGATCACTCGTGAGCAGATCACAAAGATTGCAGAGCAGAAGATGCCTGACCTCAACGCAGGTTCACTTGATGCTGCTATCAGCATGATTTCCGGTACAGCAAGAAGCATGGGTATTACAGTAGTTGACTAATTATTTCCGGGTGGGAGGATAATTCCGATTGACCACCTAACAATGGAGGAAGACTGATGAAACACGGTAAGAAATATGTTGACGCTGCTAAGCTCGTTGACAGAACTAAATTATATGATACAAACGAGGCACTTGACACAGTTATCAAGACTGCAGTTGCTAAGTTTGACGAAACAGTTGAGCTTCATGTAAAGCTCGGCGTTGACAGCCGTCATGCTGACCAGCAGGTTAGAGGTGCGGTTGTTCTTCCTAACGGTACAGGTAAAAAGGTTAGAGTTCTTGCAATTTGTAAGGGCGCTAACGAAGAGCTTGCCAAGGAAGCCGGTGCTGACTTTGTCGGTGCTGAGGATATGACACAGAAGATTCAGCAGGAGAACTGGATGGACTTTGATGTTCTTATTACAACTCCCGATTGCATGGGTCTTGTAGGTCGTCTCGGTAGAATCCTCGGTCCCCGCGGTCTTATGCCAAACCCAAAGGCAGGTACTGTAACTCCTGACATTGCCAAGGCTGTTAAAGAAGCTAAGGCAGGTAAGATTGAGTACCGTCTTGACAAAACAAACATCATTCACTGCCCAATCGGTAAGGCAAGCTTTGGCGCTGAGAAGCTCGGTGAAAACCTTGACACTCTCATGGGCGCTATCGTAAAGGCTAAGCCTACTGCAGCTAAGGGTCAGTACATCCGCTCAGTTGCCATTACTTCGACAATGGGTCCGAGCGTTCGCATCAACCCTGCTAAGTTTGGTGCTTAATTTCAGTTATTTACACAATAGTGTGAATATATTAAATTCGCTGTTCTAAAGACAGCAGGTGCGTAAGCGTAAAGGTTTTTCCTGCCTGCCGAGGAAGATGCAAATTACATTGTTTTGTGTTTTTGCAGCCGTCCGAGGTAAAACGGACGGCTGTTTTTTATGAACTGCGTTACAAATATTTTGGAGGTGAATTTATCTTGCCAAGTCAAAGTGTTTTAGAGCAGAAGAAAGCAATTGTTGCAGAGCTTTCAGAAAGACTTAAAAGCTCAATCACAGGTGTGGTTGTCAGCTACGAAGGTATTAACACAGAGGACGATACAAAGCTCAGAAAAGAGCTTCGTGAGAACGATGTTAAGTACACTGTAGTAAAGAACACACTTCTTTCCCGTGCTTGCGAGGAAGCAGGTCTTGATGACATTAAGCCTGTTCTCGAGGGTACAACAGCTATTGCTACAAGCGACAGCGAGTACGCTGCTGCTGCAAGAATCCTTTGCAACTATGCTAAGGATCATGACAACTTTAAGGTTAAGTCAGCTTATCTTGACGGTGCCGTAATTGATATGGACACAATCGTTGCCCTTTCAAAGCTCCCAACAAGAGAAGTTCTTCTTGCAAATGTTCTTGGTGCATTCCAGGCACCTATCGCATCCTTTGCACGTGCCGTACAGGCTATCGTTGACAAGGGCGGCGTTGAAGCTTGTGCTGCTGAGGCAGCAGAAGAGGCTCCTGCTGAGGCAGAAGCTCCTGCAGCAGAATAATCGGCTGCAATTAATTAAAATTTTACTAATTATCATATTGGAGGTAAATTACAATGGCATCAGAGAAAATTACTGCTATTATTGAAGAATTAAAAGGCCTCACAGTTCTTGAGCTTTCAGAGCTCGTTCACGCTGTAGAGGATGAGTTTGGTGTATCAGCTGCTGCTGCAGTTGCAGTTGCTGGTCCTGCTGCTGACGGTGGCGCTGCTGCTGCTGAGCAGACAGAGTTTGATGTAGTTCTTAAGGCTGCAGGCGGCAACAAGATTGCTGTTATCAAGGTTGTTCGTGAAGTAACAGGTCTTGGCCTTAAGGAAGCAAAGGCACTCGTTGACGGTGCTCCTAAGGCTCTCAAGGAAGGCGTTTCTAAGGAAGACGCTGAAGCTATTAAGACTAAGCTCGAAGAGGCCGGTGCTGAAGTAGAACTTAAGTAATTTTACTTATAGCTTGCATTTTAAGTCCGACAGATTTCTGTCGGACTTTTTTGCGTTTATTGTTAAAATTTGTCATTTTTGCTTTAGCATAAATTCAATTTTTTATCTTACAATAAAAGAGTATGGACAATATAATCACAATGTCTGTTTTAACTGCTTTTGATTACTGTTTTGCTTGACGTGCCGATTCTTTTGTGATAAACTATTAACGAACATAGGGTGTTGGATATTAACGCTGACAAGGGGTATTTGTCGCAATTCCACTATCTATGTGAATTCAGAAAACATAGAAAGGTTGATACTGAAATGGCAAAGATTGATTTAACAAAGTACGGTATTACAGGTACCACTGAAATCGTTCACAATCCTTCTTATGAAGAGCTTTTCAAAGAAGAAACAAGACCCGAACTCGAGGGTTATGAAGTTGGTCAGGAAACTGAGCTTGGCGCAGTTAATGTTATGACCGGCGTTTACACAGGTCGTTCACCTAAGGACAAGTTCATCGTTATGGACGAGAACTCAAAGGACACTGTTTGGTGGACTTCTGACGAGTACAAGAACGACAACCATCCTGCATCTGAGGAAACTTGGAAGGCAGTTAAGGAAATCGCAAAGAAAGAGCTTTCTAACAAGAAGCTTTATGTTGTAGATGCTTTCTGCGGCGCTAATAAGGACACAAGAATGGCTGTTCGTTTCATCGTTGAGGTTGCTTGGCAGGCTCACTTTGTAACAAATATGTTCATCAAGCCAACTGCTGAGGAGCTTGAGAACTTTGAGCCTGATTTCGTTGTTTACAACGCATCAAAGGCTAAGGTTGAAAACTACAAGGAGCTCGGTCTTAACTCAGAAACAGCTGTTGTATTCAACATCACAAGCCGTGAGCAGGTTATCATCAACACATGGTACGGCGGTGAGATGAAGAAGGGTATGTTCTCAATGATGAACTACTACCTTCCATTGGACGGAATTGCTTCCATGCACTGCTCCGCAAACACAGATATGGATGGAAAGAACACAGCGATCTTCTTTGGTCTTTCCGGTACTGGTAAAACAACATTGTCTACAGATCCGAAACGTCTCTTGATTGGTGATGACGAGCACGGTTGGGATGACAACGGCGTTTTCAACTTTGAAGGTGGATGTTATGCAAAAGTTATCGACTTGGATGCTGAGTCTGAGCCGGATATCTACAATGCAATCCGCAGAGATGCACTTCTTGAGAACGTAACAGTAGATGCAAACGGAAAAATTGATTTCGCAGATAAGAGTGTAACAGAGAATACACGTGTATCTTATCCAATTGATCATATTGAGAAGATTGCATCTAAGGTAAATGGCGTTTCCGCAGGTCCTGCTGCAGAGAACGTAATCTTCCTTTCAGCAGATGCATTTGGAGTACTTCCTCCAGTATCTATCCTGACACCGGAGCAGACAAAGTACTACTTCCTTTCAGGATTTACTGCAAAACTTGCTGGTACAGAGCGTGGTATCACAGAGCCTACACCTACATTCTCAGCTTGCTTCGGACAGGCATTCCTTGAGCTGCATCCTACAAAGTATGCAGAGGAGCTTGTTAAGAAGATGGAGAAGAGCGGTGCTAAGGCATACCTTGTCAACACAGGATGGAATGGAACAGGTAAGAGAATTTCAATCAAGGATACAAGAGGAATCATCGATGCAATCCTCAGCGGTGCTATCAATGAGGCTCCTACAAAGAAGATCCCTATGTTCGACTTCGAGGTTCCAACAGAGCTTCCTGGCGTAGATCCAGCAATCCTTGACCCACGTGACACATACGCTGATGCTTCAGAGTGGGAGACAAAGGCTAAGGATCTTGCAGCAAGATTCCAGAAGAACTTTGCTAAGTACGAGGGTAATGCAGCAGGTAAGGCATTAGTTGCAGCAGGCCCACAGCTCTAAGATATAGCTTAGGATCATATAGAAGAAAGGAGCTGTCATAGTCCAGAGCCTTTCGCATAGAGAAGACCGGATACATTCGTTCAGAGTGTGTCTGGTCTTTTTTGCGCCTATCAGTGCTGTGAAGTCCCAGTCGGATAACCAGAAATTACCTCTTGCAATATCGAACAAATGTTCGTATAATTGAATGCATGAACGAGATAATTACAGGACTTACAACGAAGGAAAAACTGAATATACTGGCGGATGCGGCGAAGTATGATGTGGCGTGTACATCCAGTGGAGTGGACAGGAAGGGACAGAAGGGAGCCCTGGGCAACAGTGTATCATGTGGTATATGTCACAGCTTTGCAGCGGATGGAAGATGTATATCGCTGCTTAAGGTCCTTATGACGAACCACTGTGTATATGACTGCAAGTACTGTCTGAACCGCAGAAGCAATGATGTGCCAAGAGCGACATTTGAACCGGAGGAGCTGTGCGATCTGGTCATAGAGTTCTACAAGAGGAATTATATAGAAGGGTTGTTCCTGAGCTCTGGTGTGTTCAGGGATCCGACATACACCATGCAGAGGATGTGTGAGACTCTGTATCTTCTCAGGGCGAAGTACAGGTTCAATGGATATATCCATGTGAAGACCATTCCGGGGGCATCGGATGAGCTTATAAGTATGGTGGGATATTTAGCGGACAGGATAAGTGTTAATATGGAGCTGCCGACTGAGGAGAGTCTGAAGAAGCTTGCCCCGAACAAGAGCTTTGACACCATACTTGATCCCATGGGCAAGCTGACCAGCACTATAGAATCTCACAGACTGGCGGTGGGCAAGACTGCGCGTATGGAGAGGAGCGGTATCAACAGATACCTTACTGGAAGCATATTCAACGAGAAGAATCTGCAGAAGGATCTGACTGCATACAAAGCAGAGCTGGCAGGGCAGGAAAGACATGGTGCTCTGCAGATGTCAGCAGCAGAGGCACTCACAGATGGAATGACCTCTGATAAAAGAGACATCGGTGCTGCCTCTTCGCCCCTCCCTGTCATGTTTGGAGATACAGACAGGAGACAGGCATTTGCCCCGGCGGGACAGAGCACACAGATGATAGTTGGAGCCAGCGGAGAGTCAGATTACACGCTCATACACACAGCCCAGAGACTGTATCAGCGATACGATCTGAAGCGTGTGTTCTACTCCGCGTATATACCGATCAACGAGGACTCGGCACTCCCTGCGTTGGATACGGCGGTTCCATTGCTCCGTGAGCACAGATTGTATCAGGCGGACTGGCTGCTCAGATATTATGGATTCCACGCTGAGGAGATATTGTCTGAGAACGAGCCGAACCTCGATCAGAGAATGGATCCGAAGTGCAACTGGGCAGTGAGGCATCTTGACCAGTTCCCGGTGGAGGTGCAGACGGCACCATATGATATGCTTCTCAGGATTCCCGGCATAGGGCCGAAGTCGGCGGGCAGGATAGTGAGAGCCCGCAGATACGGAAGTCTGGATTTCGATAATCTGAAGAAGATGGGGGTGGTGCTTAAGAGAGCACATTATTTTATAACGTGTGGCGGACGTATGATGTACAGGATCCCTATAGAGAGGGATTACATTGTCAGGGAGATGACGGATCTGAGCCGGGGAGAGAACTGGCAGGCATCACACGGCAATGAACAGTATAGACAGATGACTTTATTTGATATAGGAATGAAGGCGTGAAGGTGGAAGTTATGGACAATATGAAGGTTTTCACATGCAGAGACAGATATGACGATATGGCTACATGCATATATGAGGCGTGGAGTATGGCACTGCAGGTCGGACACGACCATGTGATGCTTATGAAGGAGCCTGTGGAACAACTGGATATGTTCGCTGACTATATACATGTCGAGCCGGATGCGGACAAGGTGCAGAAGTTTACCCGGTCTGTGAAGAAGGTATCCTGGCTGGTGTACCGCAACGTATTCAATGCACTATTGTCGCATCAGGAGGATGCACTGGACACTGTGTACAGATATCTGATACTGGCATTTGCCGAGGGCCGAAAGGTGGAACATATGCTCATAAGTCCGGAGGTGATGCGTATCATGGAGCTTGGGCGGAGTGTGAGCAACGAGGCACATCTATTCAGGGAGATAGCCAGATTCACTGCTGTCCAAGGGCGGGTGTATGTATGTCATATAGAACCAAAGGACGATGTTGCGCTTCTTGTCGCCAGTCATTTTGCGGACAGGATGCCGTCAGAATACTGGCTGATAGTGGATGATGGCAGACGTTACGCCGTGGTGCATCCGGTGGATTCGGATATGTATGTGAGGCGGCTTACAGATCAGGAGATGGAGACGCTGGGCAGTGCAGAATATATGGAGGATGATTACACAGATATGTGGAGAACATTCTTCAGCGCGGTGAGCGTGGAGCAGAGAGAGAACTACAGATGCCAGAGAAGCATGTTCCCTTTGTGGTCGAGAAAGCATGCCACAGAATTTTTGGGATGATCATAGAAAAAATGCTTGAATTGGCTGGAAAAATATGATAGTATCTGAACTTGTGATGTATTAATCATATTTTCCTTGCTCACAGATGACTGTGGGCCAGAGACCATAAGGAGGTGCAATGTAATGAACAAATATGAATTAACTTTAGTTGTTAGTGCAAAGATTGATGAGGAAGCCAGAACAGCTGTAGTTGATAAGGTTAAGTCTTATATTGAGAAGGCTAACGCAACAATTACAGAAGTTAACGAGTGTGGACTCAAGAAGCTTGCTTACGAGATTCAGAAGATGGGCGAAGCATACTACTACTTCATTCAGTTTGATGCAGAGGCTGGAGTTCCAGCTCAGCTTGAGGCTAACATTCGTATTATGGAATCAGTTCTTAGATATCTTTGCGTTAGATTAGACGCCGAGTAATAGGAGGTATTCTATAATGAACAAGGTAATATTGATGGGTCGTCTCACAAGAGACCCGGAAGTTAGATATTCACAGTCAAACACAGGTGATGGCCAGATGGCTATTGCAAGATACACATTGGCTGTAGACAGAAGATTCAATAGAAATGGCGACCAGAGTGCAGACTTCATCGGCTGCGTTGCATTTGGCAGGAGCGCTGAGTTTGCAGAGAAGTACCTGAAGCAGGGAACGAAGATTGCTATAACAGGTAGAATCCAGACTGGAAGCTATACGAATAAGGATGGTAACAAGGTGTACACAACTGATGTTGTTGTTGAGGAGCAGGAGTTTGCTGAGAGCAAGGCTGCAAGCGGACAGGCATCAGGCGGTGGATATCAGCCAGCAGGAAGACCGGCACCTGGCAATGCAGGAGCTGAGGGCTTCATGAGTATACCGGAAGGTATTGAGGACGATTTACCATTCAAGTAAAATAGGAGGTAAATACAATGGCTTACAATAAGACTGATAGAGCTGACGCTCCAATGAAGAGAAGAAATATCCGTAGAAGAAAGAAAGTCTGCGAGTATTGTGCTAATAAAGAGGCTGTGATCGATTACAAGGATTCAAACGCACTCAGAAAGTATATCTCAGAGAGAGGTAAGATCCTTCCAAGAAGAATCACAGGAACATGTGCTAAGCATCAGAGAGCAATCACAATTGCTGTTAAGAGAGCTAGACAGATCGCAATATTACCATACGTTCAGGATTAATTCTTATCATTGATAAGTATATAAAGGACCCGTTGTTCAGCTATGTGCTGGATGACGGGTTTTTGTGTAAATTCATAGAATATTATTTCCTGTAGGCGTATTTTATGAGGACAGAAAGGTGGGGGATAAATGGCAGAGAATGTTGTGAGAGTAAGCGGACTCACGAAGACATTTGGAAAGAATACTGTTTTGTCCAATGTCAATATATCTCTTGAAAGGGGGAAGATATATGGCTTTATAGGACAGAACGGGGCAGGAAAGACTACCCTGATCAATCATATCAATGGTCTGTTGTTTCCTGACGAGGGAGAGATAGAATTATTTGGCGCCAGTGACAGCAAGGGGCTGGTGAATGCCAGAAAGAGGATAGGAACGGTGTGCGAACATGCCGGACTGCACGACAATTATAATGCTGTAGACAACATAAAGCTTAATATGAAGCTGAGGGGGATAAAGAACGACAAGCTCATCGAGCAGACCATAGCAAATGTTGGATTGCAGGGCGTTGGCAAGAAGAAGTTTAGGAATTATTCGATGGGAATGAAACAGAGGCTGGCGATTGGCTGTGCCATGCTGTCAGGTCCGGATCTCCTGCTATTGGATGAGCCGATAAACGGACTTGATCCGGTTGGAATAGTTGAGATAAGAAATCTTCTCAAGCAGATAAATCAGAGATTTGGTGTGACGATACTTATATCCAGCCATATACTCACAGAGCTTCACGAGCTGGCAACGGACTACATAATGATAGACAGAGGACAGATCATAGACTGCCTCTCTGCAACGCAGCTTGACGCGAAGTGCCACAGGAGACTGAGATTGCGCACCAATGATGTGAAGAAGGTTCTTGATATACTTGCTATGAGATACAATATAGTGAATGTGTATGTGAATGGCGATGAGATAATCGTGGACCAGCCGGTAAACTCAGACGAGCTGGCATGGGTTCTCTACAATGAGAGGGTGTTTGTCAGTGAGTACCATCTCGAGGAGGAGAGCCTTGAGAACTACTTTATTCACAGGATAGGGGGTGCTCATTATGCGTGAACTGTTGTCGGCTGAATTTTATAAGCTGTATAAGAGCCTGGGCTTCAGGGTGTGCCTGATAGTTTTCTTTGTCCAGGATATAATATATCTGATCTCGGTGGGATTTGTTGGAGATATTCTCGGAATAGAACTCACGGGAGATTTTCAGTTCCAGTATCTGCTGGGCTCGTTTTCTGGAAGCTCAGTGTCCGGCATGCTGTTTGGATTTATTGCGGCGTCGCTCATCACCAGCGATTACAAGTCCAGGGATATCCAGTGTGCGATAGCCCAGGGACACAGCAGGGCACATATAATGTTTTCGAAGATCATAGTATATATAGTGGCGATATGGATACTCTCTCTTGAGGACATACTTGTATATACCATAGGAGGATGCATTTGTGGAGGCTTTGGAAAGGCATTTACCCTGAATGTGGCGGGATATATGCTGAGATCGATAGCGTGCGAGGGCTTTGTGCTTACGATGTTATATATGACATGCGTATTCCTTGCATTTGCGTTGACGTCCAAGGCAGCGTCCGTATCCGTGAATCTGCTGCTGTTTTTCCTGGTGGATCTCGGCGTGCAGATCATGCCTGTGCTGTTCCAGTCGGATGTTCTGGAGAAAATACTGGGCTATATGCCGTTCAGCTCTGTGAGGGAGATGAGTCAGGTCGATATAGACTGGAGCCACGCGGGAATATCCCTGGCAGTGGCCGCTGCGTATGGCGCGGTGATGATAGTGGCAACGTGGTTGACATTCAGGAAGAGAGATCTTCGATAGAGAATTATGACAGAATATACATTTGCTCAACCGTTCATCTGTGTTGACAAAAGTTCTGTCAAAGTTTATTATAACTCTAGCTATGAGAAAAACTCATAGGGATTTACATGCAGAGGATCAAACAATGTGTAGAAAAGGAGTATAACGATGGGAAAATACACAAAGGAAGACATACTGAAAAAGGTCAAAGAAGATGATGTTGAGTTTATAAGACTTCAGTTCACAGATATTTTTGGTGACCTTAAGAACGTAGCGATAACCTCAAGCCAGATAGAGAAGGCACTTGACAACAAGATCATGTTCGACGGTTCTTCTATAGAGGGCTTTGCGAGAATTGAGGAGTCAGATATGTATCTGTATCCTGATTATGATACATATGAGACATTCCCTTGGAGACCACAGCAGGGAAAGGTTGCAAGACTTATATGTGATGTATATAAGCCTGATGGAACACCATTTGAGGGCGATCCAAGATATGTACTTAAGAGAGCTCTGGCTGAGGCAAAAGAGATGGGTTACACTATGAATGTAGGTCCTGAGTGTGAGTTCTTCCTCTTCCAGACAGATGAGAACGGAATGCCTACAACTAACACATACGAGAGAGCAAGCTATTTTGATCTCGGACCACTGGATTTCGGTGAGAATGCGAGAAGAGATATGGTTCTTACTCTTGAGCAGATGGGATTTGAGATCGAGGCATCACACCATGAGGTAGCTCCTGCACAGCATGAGATAGATTTCAAGTACGGTGAGGCTTTGAGAACCGCCGACAACATCGAGACATTCAAACTGGTTGTAAAGACTATTGCCAAGAGACATGGTCTCTGCGCAACATTCATGCCAAAGCCAAAGTATGGCGTATGCGGTTCAGGTATGCATATGAACATGTCGCTCCAGAAGGATGGCAAGAACATATTTGCAGATGAGAACGATAAGCTCGGACTTAGCCAGGAGGCTTACTGGTTCATCGCCGGAATCATGGAGCATATGAAGGAGATGACAGCCATCACCAACCCGCTTGTAAATTCATACAAGAGACTTGTTCCAGGCTATGAGGCTCCTATTTACATCGCATGGTCAGCAAAGAACAGAAGTCCACTTATCAGAATTCCAAGTGCACGTGGTGCAGGAACAAGAGTTGAGCTCAGATGCCCGGATCCAACAGCTAACCCATACCTTGCCATGGCAGTATGCCTTAGAGCAGGACTTGACGGAATCAAGCGTCAGCTTCCAGTTCCACCAAGTGTAGATACAAATATATTCAACCTCACTGCAGAGGAGAAGAAGGCACGTCATATCCACAGCCTTCCTGCAAACCTCAGAGAGGCAACTCTTGCCATGAGCGAGAGCGACTTCATGAAGGAGGCAGTTGGTTCACACATCTTCGAGAGATATACAAGTGCCAAGATGGATGAGTGGAATGAGTACACAAGACAGGTTACAGACTGGGAGATCTCAAACTATCTGTACAAAGTCTGATCTTATACACGAACAATATAAAATGATGAGTAGTATAGGTAAGCGGAGCGAAAGGTCTGCTTACCTATATATTTGATAATAGCTATACGTACACGATTGAGAGGTCTTTGATTTGGTAAATGTTATAATAGTTTTTCCGAAAATAGAGGAAGCAAAGAGTATAAAAAACCTGCTCATTCGCAATGGTATAAGTGTTACAAAGGTGTGTACAACCGGAGCCCAGGCGGCGCAGGCTGCGGATGCGTGTGACGATGGAGTCATAATATGTGGATATAAATTCCTGGATATGATGTATTCAGATCTTGAGAATTATATTCCGAAATATTTTGACATGATCGTGCTCAGCAGCAAGAAGAATTATGAGGAAGTCCGGGACAGCGGCGTGGTATGTCTGTCTATGCCGATAAAGTCCATGGACTTTGTGAATACCGTAAGTCTCACCATAGAGAATCTTCTGTGGGAGAGAAAAAAGAGAAAGTCCAGGCCAAAGGAGAGAACCGAGGAAGAGAAGAAGGTCATCAAGGCGGCAAAACTCAAGCTTATGCATGACTTTGAGTATGATGAACAGGGCGCTCACAGATATCTGCAAAAGAAGAGCATGGATAACGGTATAAATATAGTCGAGATGGCATATATGATACTGGATAATTCAGATTGTTTCTAAAACAGATCAAGAGGGAGGCTTTCTATTGCGATTCACGAAGATGGAAGGACTTGGAAATGACTACGTGTACGTGAACTGCTTCAGAGAAAAGGTATATGATCCGGAGATCCTTGCCAGACTTGTCAGTGACAGGCACAGGGGCATTGGGGGCGACGGACTGATACTTATAGGACCTTCGGCCAGGGCTGATTTTAATATGGATATATACAATGCGGATGGCAGTAGGGCAGAGATGTGTGGAAATGGCATAAGATGCCTTGGCAAGTATGTATACGACCATGGAATGACGGAGAAGACGGAATTTACTGTGGAGACACAGGCGGGTATAAAACGGCTCAGATGCATTCTGCAGGATAGAAGAGTGGCTGCGGTGTGTGTGGATATGGGCAGACCGGATATAGGTGCGGCTGTCGAGAAGGCTGTTCTGCCTAATGAAACCGTGGATTTTGTCCGGGTATCCATGGGCAATCCCCATGCGGTTGTGTGGGTGGATGATATATATGTCTGCCAGATGGAGACTTTGGGGCCTGAGATGGAGGTGCATCCCATGTTCCCGAACAGGACAAATGTAGAATTTGTCCAGATCGTTGACGAAGATCATATGAGGATGCGAGTGTGGGAGCGCGGCTCCGGCGAGACATTTGCGTGCGGTACAGGCGCGTGTGCGGCTGTGGCGGCGGGGATAGCTGCCGGCAGGACGAGAGATTCGGTAAAGGTCTCATTGCTCGGAGGAACTTTGGATATTGATTACGACAGGCAGAATGAAACTATGTACATGACAGGACCGGCAAGGGAAGTATTTGAAGGCTGGACTGATATATATTAGGAGGAAAGATATGTTTAAGGCAAATGAAAATTATTTAAAGCTTCCGGGAAGTTATCTCTTCTCAACAGTTGGAAGAAAGCAGAGAGAGTACAGCGCAGCACACCCTGACAAGAAGGTTATAAGACTCAGTATCGGTGATGTGACTCAGCCGCTTGCACCGGCTATCATAGAGCGCCTTCACAAGGCTGTAGACGAGATGGCAGTTGCGGAGACATTCAAGGGATATGCTCCTGATCTCGGCTATGAGTTCCTCAGAAACACCATAGCAAAGAACGACTATGCTGACAGAGGCGTGGACATATCTGCTGATGAGATATTTGTCAGCGACGGGGCAAAGAGCGACTCAGCAAATATCCAGGAGATATTTACAGCAGACAGCAAGATCGCAGTATGTGATCCTGTATACCCTGTATATGTTGATTCAAATGTAATGGCAGGAAGAACAGGAACATACGACAAGAACACAGAGTTGTGGAGCGATGTAATTTACATGCCATGTCTTGCGGACAATAACTTTGCGCCAGAGCTTCCAAAGGAGACACCTGACATCATATATCTGTGTTTCCCAAACAACCCTACAGGAGCAACGATCAAGAAGGATCAGCTTCAGGAGTGGGTAGATTACGCAAATAAGGTCGGAGCAGTCATCATCTACGATGCTGCATACGAGGCATATATCAGCGAGGAGGATGTTCCTCATACAATATATGAGTGCGAGGGCGCAAAGACATGTGCTATCGAGCTCAAGAGCTTTTCTAAGAACGCAGGATTCACAGGAACACGTCTTGGCTATGCTGTAGTTCCAAAGGATCTGAAGGACGCAGATGGCGTGTCAATGCACAGCCTGTGGGCAAGAAGACATGGAACAAAGTTCAATGGCGCTCCATACATTGTTCAGGCAGCAGGAGACGCGGTGTACTCAGACGAGGGCAAGGCTCAGACAAAGGCTCAGATCGCATACTACATGAACAACGCAAAGGTTATCTCACAGGGACTCAAGGATGCGGGTTACACTGTATCAGGCGGTGTAAATGCGCCATACATCTGGCTTAAGACACCGAACAACATGTCATCATGGGATTTCTTCGATTATCTGCTTGAGAATGCAAATGTAGTCGGAACCCCAGGCTCAGGCTTCGGACCAAGCGGTGAGGGATATTTCAGACTTACTGCATTCGGAACTTATGAGAATACAGTTGAGGCTATAGAGAGAATCAAGAATATGTAATACAGCTATAAGCTGTGGTGTATACATGCATGGATCAGCGTGCGTGATCCGAGATATATACGTTACAGTACATAGTGTCTTTGGCATGCCTGCAGGCACTCCGGTAAGGGGAGTCTGCGGGCATGTTTTTTGTTATTTGTCGGTCTTTACTCATATATTCAGATTTGATATAATGACTTATAAGGGTGATTAAAAGCCAATAACGGAGGTATTGAGATGAAGGATAACGGACTTTTGGTACAGTATTTTACAGCGAATACGACCGACAGCCAGGATTTATGGAAAAAGGCAGCAGAGGACGCTGCGGTTCTGAAGAAGATGGGGGCTACGGCTGTATGGTTTCCGCCTGCTACAAAGGGAGCACAGGGCAAAGAAGATATGGGGTATGCTCCGTACGATCTGTATGATCTGGGAGAGTTTGACCAGAAGGGTTCAGTTGGAACCAGATATGGAACTAAGGATGAGTATATAGCTGCTATAAAGGCTATGAAGGATCAGGGGATAAATGTCTATGCGGACATTGCGGTCAGACAGAAGCTCGGCGCTGACAGGATAGAGAAGGTTACAGCAGCCGACTTCAACACCAAAGATATTCCACAGATGATCGGCAATAAGAAGACTGTGGGAGCACTTTCAAAGTTTACATTCCCTGGAAGAAAGTCAAAGTATTCCAAGTTCAAGTGGAACTGGAAGCATTTTGCGGGAATAGACTGGAAGCAGGAAGAATTCAAGAAGCGTGTGTGCGCTCTTGAGGGCAAGGATTATGACGAGGCGGACAAGGAATATTCCAAGTATGATTATATAATTGGAAGCGAGATTGATTTCTACAATCAGGAAGTATACGACGAGCTCATGGCGTGGGCTCAGTGGTACGAGAAGACCACTGATGTGGACGGATTCAGATTCCAGGAGGCGGAGGCTATCCCTGCATGGTTTGTGAAGGATTTTATTGAAGCGACATCTGATGTCCCTGTAGCCGCTAAGAAGAAGGGCACAGATGAGGCTCCGGAATATGTACATAAGGACATATTTGCTGTCGGTGATTTCTGGCACTGGAATACAGAATATCTGAATGGCTATATCAAGGCCACAGACAATGAGGCATCCATGTTCGATGTGCCATTGCACTTCAATTTCCACGATGCATCTGTGGCAGATGGAGAGTATAACATGGCAGATCTACTTAAGGGTTCACTTATGATGAGCAATCCGGAGAAGGCTGTTACATTTGTAGATAACCACGAATCCCAGGTCGGAGGAGTTCTGGAATCGTACGTTGAGGATTGGTTTAAGCCTCTGGCGTATGCGGTCATACTGCTCAGAGAGCAGGGCTATCCGTGCCTGTATATCGGCGACTACGCGGGAATACCACAGGTTAAGGTAAAGTCGAAGAAGACGATACTGAATAAGCTGCTCAAGCTCAGAAAGAAATATGCATACGGAACTCAGCACGACTACTTTGATCACAGCGAGGTTGTTGGATGGACCAGAGAGGGCGACGAGGAGCACAAGGATTCAGGACTTGCGGTTGTCATGTCCGATGGAATGGGCGGCACCAAGAGAATGTATGTGGGCAGACAGTTTGCGGGAGCACATTTTGCAGATGTCATGGGTAATGCCAAGTATGACATCAAGATAGATGACGAGGGCTGTGGCGAGTTTTATGTCAACAGAAGAGGCCTTTCAGTCTGGATCAAAAAAGATTGCAAATTATAAGAAAGTGGTATATAGTATATATTACTTTATCACGCTAAAGTCGTGAAAGTCAAAAAGGAGCTTAGACATGGGAAAAACAGTACATACAGAGGCAGTACAGGATCTGTTTGAGGCAATACTTACATTGGAGACAGAAGAGGAGTGCTTTAATTTCTTTGAGGATGTATGCACGGTGAATGAACTGTTATCTATAGCACAGCGTTTTGCAGTGGCCAAGATGCTGAAGGAAGACAACACATATCTGGAGGTTGCGGAGAAGACCGGAGCATCCACAGCCACGATAAGCAGGGTCAACAGATCCCTGAATTATGGCAAGGACGGATATGAGCTTGTATTTTCAAGAATGAAGAGCTTCCAGCAGAATGACAAGCAGAGCAACGAGAAAACCGACAAGTAGTCAGACAAAACCCCTGAACGATAAAATGTAATCGTTCAGGGGTTTTATTTGTGTTACAGGCTGGAGTCCTGTGAAATCTGGTCGCAATACTTGTTGGTTGTGCGTAAGCTGACTATTTTTTCCTGCCCTCGGCTGCGGCGTTTGCCTGTGGCTGCTTAGCCTTTGCGGCTTTGGCTGCTGCCTGCTCTCTGGCTTTCTGTGCCTGGGCTTTAGCCTTCGCCTTGGCATCTTCCTCAGATTCCTGTCTGAGCTTGTCTACCAGATGCTCCACATATTTCTTCTTGGCATATATATCAACTGAGAGAAGTGAGATCATGCTGAGATCGTGGAGATAGGAGTCCTTCTCAGGATCGTACATGGCATCAGCCTTGTTGGCTGTTCTCACGATATCCTTGATGATGTCACCGTAATGCTGGGATAGATGCTCATACAAGTGGGCGTATATATCAGAAATATCCTTTCCGTCTTTGTTGGAATCAAAATAACCATCTATAAGAGGCTCAAGCAGAGTCTGTATATCGTTGATGCTGAGCATGTTCTTCAGGTAGTATATATAAATGAGCAGTATAAGGTGCTGCTTAGAATATCTCTTCTTGTTAGGCGATGGCAGAAGATTGTTCTTCGTGTAGTTGTTGATCATGGTCTTGGTCATCACCTTGTCCTCGTCATTGCGCCTGTTCTTTCCAAGCTGATCCTCCATGAAGGTGGTCAACTGATCCATGTACAGGTCAATGGAAGGAATATCCTTAGGGTTTATATAATCAAGGCCACCGGCCATTGATATTATGTCTTTAATATTTGTCTTTTTATCCATATAGACACCTCTTATATTAGTTGGAGCACGCACAGGAACTGCTGTGCGAAAATGCTGTTCATAAATACCGTTCACAAATTGACATATTCCAACAGTTGTACGTGCTGTGTATGCAGTATGCATTGTTTACGCAGCATGTGCTGTTTTGTGCAGTATGTGTTGTTTATGCAGTGTGTAATACCGCATATAAACAGTTGATTTTGAATCAACACGACATATTATATAGTATTCAAAACTACATTACAAGGTTGTTTTACTATAAAACGTATTAATTTGTTAAAAAATCAAGAGGAAAGAGAATGCTCAGGATGCTAGCTGGCTGCAAGCTTGACGATTGTATCTTTTTGAGCCGAAAAAAGAGAAAAGCACACAAGCTTTCGCAAGCCTGTGTGCTTTTCGTAAATTCCTTCGAGAAATATCACAAAATTGTATCTTTTTCAACGAAAATGTCTGTTTTGCGCATAACCCCGCCACCCGGCGCTGGCTTACTCGCCGTCGGCGTCGCCTGGCTCCTGCGGAGCCAGCGTGATAAGCACTCTGGCGACTCGCTTTTTGTCCATCTCAAGTACCTTGTAGATGCATGAGATGTCGGTGACGGACTCGCCCTTGGCTGGAATGTGATCCAGCAGCTCGGTTATGTAACCGCCGAGGGAGTCGTAGTCCTCTGATTCTATCTTTAGATTCAGTGCATCATTCAGATCATCCAGCTTGATGGAGCCATCGACGTTGTAGTGGGTGTCGTCGACCTTGATGATGTTGTTGTGTTCCTCCGTGTCGTACTCATCCTTGATGTCTCCGATGATTTCCTCAATGAGATCCTCGATGGTAATAAGTCCTATGCAGATTCCGTACTCATCGAGCACGATGGCCATGGTATTGGAATCCGACTTCATGGAGTGCAGAAGATCATTGGTCTTCTGATATTCATATACATACAGTGGCTTTCTCATGATGTTACGAACGCTGAAATTATTGATATCATGGGTTGCCTTGTAGAAGAAGAGATCCTTAACATGAAGGATACCGATCACGTTATCTCTGGAGTCCTCATATACAGGAATTCTCGTATACGGTACTTCCATGTAGAGCTTCAGCAGATCATCATAAGCCATATCAACAGAGGCGATGGTCATATCTGCTCTTGGGATCATGACATCCCTTGCAATGGAATCTCCGAAGTCCACCACATTGGTTATCATTTCCTTCTCTTTGTCCTCGATGACGCCTTCCTCCTCACTGACGTTCACCATGCTTATGAGTTCATCCTCGGTCATCTTCTGGTTACCGCCGTCCTTGTCGAGCCTTATGATCCAGAATATAAAATCAGCGATCTTATTCACTATGAATATCACAGGTGTGAGCACTATCATAAGGAACTGGATTATGTCAATGTATAACAGCGATATCTTCAGGTTATAACGCTGAGCCAGGGTCTTTGGTGTGATTTCTCCGAAGAGGAGAACAATCAGTGTCAGGGCTCCGGTTGCAATACCGACAGCAGAGCTTCCAAATGCCTTTGTTACGAATGTGGTCGTGAGAGAAGATGCTGATATGTTGACAATGTTATTTCCTATAAGAATAGTGCTTATCAGCTTGCCTGAATTCTCTGTGACCTTGAGAACCCGTGAGGCCCGCTTGTTGCCGTTGTCTGCAAGAGACCTGAGCGAGAATTTACTCACCGTTGTGAGTGCTGTTTCAGCTGAAGAAAAGAATGCGGACAGTGCGATCAGCACCACCAAAATGATAATGTTAATTATGGAACCTGCGTCCAAGATTTCATCTCCAATCATTTAAAAAATTTTTAATTCTGATTGTACTTAATATATAGCATATTGTCAAGAATCCGTACCTTGATGTGGCAAAGAATCAGCGAAGAATGAAATGTGGAATAAAAAACAGAAAAAGACACACAATAATAAGGCAGCAGAAAAATGCATAGCAAAAAGGAGAGAACATCATGAGAAGTTCAACAGAAACCTACAAAGAAGTTGCAGAGAGATGCAGTGCGTATGAGAAGAAGTGTTCTTGTAAGGGCCTTTCAAATGATGTGACGGGTAAGAGTTGTCTTAACTGCGATCATTTTACAGACACAGAGTACTGTGAGCTTGATCTGTATGATCCTATAGTCAAGAATCTCTAGCTGGCAGCCAGAAATTTCTGGTAAAGGATATCAGAATGGAAGAGTGGAGCGGGGCAGGAAAAGCGCCGCTCTGTACATAAAGTAAAGTTGACACATCTGACATGTATTGATATACTTAATCACTGAAAATGGAGACGTTTGCGTGTGCAGACAGAGTAAATAGTGAAAGGTATATACGTCGATGATTAGTGCGAATAACGTAACATTGAGATTTGGTAAGAAGGCTTTATTTGAGGATGTAAATATCAAATTTACAGAGGGTAACTGTTATGGACTGATCGGTGCAAATGGTGCCGGCAAGTCAACTTTCCTGAAGATCCTGTCAGGAGAGATAGAGCCGTCAAAGGGTGATGTGACCATGAATGATGGAGAGAGACTTTCAGTTCTCCAGCAGGATCACTACAAATACGATGAGTACCAGGTGCTTGACACAGTAATCATGGGTAACAAGCGTCTGTATGAGATAATGAAGGAAAAAGATGCTATATATATGAAGGAGGACTTCTCAGACGAGGATGGAGTCAAGGCTGCAGAGCTTGAGGCTGAATTTGCTGAGATGAACGGCTGGGAGGCAGAGTCAGATGCTTCCACACTCCTGAACGGACTTGGAGTAGGCACAGAGTATCACTACAGCCTGATGAAGGATCTGGATGGTGGACTCAAGGTCAAGGTGCTTCTTGCCCAGGCCCTTTTTGGCAATCCGGATGTACTTCTTCTGGATGAGCCTACAAACCACCTTGATATGGATGCCATCGCATGGCTTGAGGAATTTCTCATCAACTTTGAGAACACGGTTATCGTTGTATCGCATGACAGATATTTCCTGAACAAGGTATGTACCCATATAGCAGATATAGATTACAGCAAAATCCAGCTTTACGCAGGTAACTATGACTTCTGGTACGAGTCAAGTCAGCTTATGATCAAGCAGATGAAGGAAGCCAACAAGAAGAAGGAAGAGAAGATCAAAGAGCTCCAGGAGTTCATTCAGAGATTCTCGGCAAATGCTTCCAAGTCCAAGCAGGCTACATCCCGTAAGCGTGCCCTTGAGAAGATCGAGCTGGATGACATCAAGCCATCAAGCAGAAAATATCCATACATTGATTTCAGACCAAAGAGAGACATCGGTAACGAGGTGCTTACCGTATCACATATCTCCAAGACGGTTGACGGAGAAAAGCTTCTGGATGATATCTCGTTCACGGTTGGTCATGACGACAAGATAGCATTTGTCGGACCGAACACCAAGTCAACCACCATGCTCTTCAAGATACTTGCAGGCGAGGAGGAACCGGACGAGGGAAGCTATAAGTGGGGAGTTACTACCTCACAGGGATATTTCCCTAAGGACAACACCAAGGAGTTCGACAACGACCTCGTGATAGTTGACTGGCTGACACAGTATTCAGACGAGAAGGATGCCACATATGTAAGAGGCTTCCTCGGAAGAATGCTCTTTGCAGGTGAGGATGGAGTTAAGAAGGTCAAGGTCCTTTCTGGAGGAGAGAAGGTAAGATGTCTTCTGTCAAAGCTTATGATCATGGGTTCAAATACCCTGATCCTTGATGAGCCTACAAACCATCTGGACATGGAGTCGATCACAGCACTCAACAACGGACTTATCAAGTTCCCGGGAGTTGTGCTGTTCTCCTCACAGGATCACCAGTTTGTACAGACTACAGCCAACAGAATTATCGAGATAACAAATACCGGTCTCATAGACAAGCAGACAACATACGATGAGTATCTTGCAAATGACGAGCTTGCCAGAAAGAGACAGGTCATGAACATGGATTCAGAGGACTGATAACCACGGATCCGGAACCTATATATTAAGTTGATATGATAAATGAAAAACGCATGATACATTTGATTCTTCCTATGTGACGGGTGGCAAATGCATCATGCGTTTTCTTTTTGTATGATTTACAGTGATCTGTTATTCGGTCAGATCTATGCCGAGGACATAGTTCAGGAACCTGAGTGAGTTGGTATAATTCCTGTCTATGACTCCTGGAAATGCAACATATACGTCTGAGTAGCCGGTATCCAGATCCTTTGCAAACTGTGTGTTGCTGATGTCAATGGCGTATGTTCTTGTTGTTCCATTTGGGTCGTCAAATTCTACCATATAAGGCTCAAGCTTGGCGTATGCGTCTTCACTCAGATAACCCTTTAATGGTTTTGATATGTTCTGAGCGGCACAGTACTTAACACCTGTGGCGTTGCTGATTATTATGTCATATGATCCGAGATTGCAGTCCGATGACAGGATGCTGTAGTCTGTGCTGTTGCTGGTCTGGATGTATTCGGAATGCTCGAGGTAATAGTCGTAGTCGATATCGAGACCGACCGACTCCTTGAACTGATAGCTGCCGGTTATGCCGAAGTGGTTGATGTAGTCGTCCTCAAATGACAGATCGACAACGTCTGCATCCTGCGCATTCAACACGGCAAAACCGAGGGCGACCGGCCTTTTGTTCATGTATATGGTGCCTCCGAGATAACATAAAAATGCAATGACAAGGATAGGTGTTATAACTCTCCACTTGTAATAGTCAAAGAAGTAGGAGAACTTCTCTTTTCTGGACATTCCCTCTGTGTTCTTCTGGTAGAGCTCTTTTCTGCTGGCTCTGCGTTCTTTTCTGCTCATTCCTAGCATGTCCAGGTTGTTGTCTGCATGAAGGCTTTTCTTAGCTGGCTTGCTGTGTGGCATTCTATCGTCTGTACCCTCTATGCTTATTCTTCTGAATTTCTCCGGCTGTGGAGGCTGGGTGGCCTGCTCTGGCTTGGTATTCTGTCCACCTTGCACGGCCTGGGTTGTCTCGGTGTCATGCTTGACCTGTTTAGGCTGAGTACCCTGGTGGCTTTGCCTGTTCTGTGACTTTTTCTTCTTTTTAGACATGTGTTCTGTATTCCTTCCATATCATAATATCCTATATGAGATAGTAGCATAAAGAAAAATATAAGTAAACCGAGGGCAAATAGAATTTATTTACTTTTAACATTTGTTGGTATATTATAGATTGTATTACGCTGTGCCGCATAAAATTGGGCACAATGACTAAAAAGATATAAGAAGAAACGAGGTAATGGCACGGGTATGAGTACAGACAAGAATACTAAAGAGAGAGACAATGTGAAAAAGATTCCAAAGCTGGCAGAAAAAGAAGCTCCGAAGTCGTTGAGCATGACTATGAGCAAGGAGGAGAAGAGCAGAGAGCGAAGAAAGCTTGGCGGCATGATACTGAAGGCTGTGAGCGCTGTGCTGCTGGCGGTGATAGTGGCAGCGGGAAGCGTACTCATATATGCCCATGTAAAGAATAAAAAAGCGCTGGAGGATGAACAAAAGTACCTGACTCCACCGGGACAGATGGTGGAGGTGAATGGCCATCAGATACATGTGCTGAAGAGGGGGAGTGAGAGCGCTGAGCATACGCTGGTGTTCATTCATTCCAACAAGATCACCGATGATTCTGTAGCTCTTGAACCACTGATGGGCGAGCTTTCAGATTATGAACTGATATATGTGGATAGAAGCGGAGTGGGATACAGCGAGGACTGGGATGCTCCGAAGGATATAGACTCCATGCTTGAGGAGACGAGGACGGCTGTACAGGCGGTTACCGACAGCAGGTCATATGTGCTGGTTGCTTATAAGAATGGTGGAACGCTGGCCTTGGACTGGTGCGACAGATATCCGGATGAGGTAGAGTCTGTCATTGGACTTCAGATGTACTTCCCTGATCAGTATGATGGAGCAGATGAGAAGGATTACTGTTCACTGAGAAACAAGCTCATGCTCGAGCTGGTGAAGATCGGAGGACACAGATTGCCTGACAGTGTGTTCCCGGATAATGAATGGGATGTCTACACCAAGGATCAGATGGACAGGAGAGATGCACTTATCGGCAGGGGACTCTATACAAAAGGAATGTACAATGAAGACATGAATCTTGTGGGAAATGCCAATAAGGTTGCAGCACTCGGTTGGCCGGAGAATATACCTATGTATATGATATACTGCAATCCGTACACAGACCCTTTTCTTCACCAGAACGATGAAGTGCTAGAGTCATATGAAAATCAGGCGGATATTGCACAGGATGAGAATGGCAACAGTGTGGATCCTGCAGATGCATATAATACATATTATAAGAATTATACAGGAGAACATGATAATGTGGAGATGACTGAGGTGTCAGGCCCGGACCGCATGATTGTGTATAATCCACAAAAAATAGCAGAATTGGTGCAGAAATACCTGTTAGACAAGGTTGAATAGACATATTTTGCAATGTTACTTACAAATTTACCATAAAAAGCCGAAAAAAAGGCTTGCATTATTGTCTAATATGACCTATAATAACATTGTCGCTAAGGAAAAGCGATAGAAAATGGGTAATGAACTGTTAGCAACGATTAGTAAAATTGCTTATCAAGTTCATAAAACAAACTTGAAAGTTGGCTAAATTGACAGATGACTGATTATCGGTTGCCTAGCCGGTATGAAAGGGGTTTGGCAAGTTGCCACATTTGAGTAAGAGATTATATTTTTAAGGAGGGTTTTTTTGTGAGAAAATTCAAGAAGGCATTAGTTCTTTCATTAGCATGTGCTATGGGACTTTCACTCGTAGCTTGTGGTGGTAATGATGACGCAACAACAGAGGCTAAGAAGGACGACACAACAACAGAGGCAGCAAAGGAAGACGCATCAGATGCTACTTCAGAGGCAGAAGTAAGCGGTAGCGATGAGGGCAAGGTTCTTAACATCTACGCTTGGAACGAGGAGTTCAAGTCAAGACTTACAGCTCACTATCCAGGATATGAAGAGGTTGATGGAACTCATGGTAAGATCGGTGATGTTAATGTTAATTGGGTAATCGTTCCTTCAGATGACAACGCTTACCAGAATAACCTGGATCAGCAGTTACTTAAGCAGGCAGATGCATCAGCAGATGACAAGATCGATATGTTCCTCGTAGAGGCTGATTATGCACTTAAGTATGTTGATACAGACTACACAATGTCAGTTTCAGATCTCGGAATCACAGATGACGAGCTGGCAAACCAGTATCAGTACACAAAGGACGTTATGACAGATTCAAACGGAACACTTAAGGGTGTTTCATGGCAGGGCTGTCCTGGTGTTCTTATCTACAACAGAGAAATCGCAAAGGATATGTGGGGATCAGATGATCCAGAAGAGGTTCAGAAACACGTATCAGATTGGGATACATTCTATGCAACGGGTACAGAGTTAGCAGCTAAGGGCTACAAGCTCACAGCAACAGTTAACGATACATACCGTGTATATTCAAACAACGTATCAAGCAAGTGGGTTGAGGATGGCAAGCTCAACATTGATCCACAGTTCAAGGCTTGGGCAGATGCAGAGAAGGCATCATTTGATGCTGGACAGACAACAAGTGGCGACCTTTGGGGCGATGAGTGGAAAACTGGATTCTATCCAGATGGAAAGGTATTCGCTTACTTTGGACCAGCTTGGATGATCGACTTCTCAATGGCTGCTGAAGACGAGAAGTCAATCGCACATGCAGGCGGTTGGGGCGCAACAACAGGACCTCAGGGCTTCTTCTGGGGCGGTACTTGGATCTGTGGTGCTACAGGTACAGACAACCCAACACTTGTTGCTGATATCATGAGAAAACTTACAACAGATACAGACATCATGACAGATATAGTTAAGGATGATAACGACTTCGTAAACAACAAGCCAGCTATGGATGCTATGGCTGCTGATACATCATATGGTGATGCAGTACTTGGCGGACAGAACCCAATCGGTATGTTCTGCGCAGGTGTTGAGAAGATCGACCTTTCTAACATCTCAGCTTACGATCAGGGATGCAATGAGTCATTCCAGAAGGCTATGAAGGATTACTTCACAGGTCAGTACGCTACATACGATGAGGCTGTTGAGGCATTCAAGCAGGATGTTGCTACAAAGTATCCAGCAATCACAGTAGAGTAATCAATATTAGGTCTGTATAACACAAGCATAGTATTATACGCGTGCCTGTCTGGCAGGTGCCAGGCGGGCACGTTTTTTATGCTCATACAGACTTTACTAGGAGGTTATAGAATGAAAAGTAAAAAAGGCAACATAGTACGCTATAACCGTTGGGGATACTTTTTCTTGATTCCGTTTGCGGTTGTTTTCATAATTTTCCAGTTGATTCCACTGTGCTCAACTATATATAACAGTTTCTTTAAGCACTTCTTTGATGGAATTATGGAGATTGGTCCTGAACCGGTGGGATTGGACAACTATGTTAGTATGTTCAAGAACGGAAGTATTTGGACATATTTTGGAAACACAATGATTATGTGGATCATGGGATTCGTCCCACAGATCCTTGTTTCACTTCTCCTTGCTTCATGGTTTGCTAACCCAAGCCTGAAACTCAAGGGTAAGGCATTCTTCCAGACGGTTATATATCTTCCAAACCTGATCATGGCATCTGCTTTTGCGATGCTGTTCTTTGCTCTGTTCTCCAAGGTAGGTCCTATCAATGGCATGTTACAGAGCATGGGAGTAGTAGCTGAGGGAAGTCCATACGATTTCCTTGGACATACAGGTTCAGCAAGAACACTTGTTGCATTCATGAACTTCTTGATGTGGTTTGGTAATACAACTATCCTTCTTCTGGCAGGTATGCTTGGAATTGACACGTCACTTTATGAGG
>OIYT01000516.1_pt1 | contig 36966 bp, 34 predicted proteins | sample 1588201 | NCBI WGS metagenome assembly OIYT01 (sample SAMN03283260) | human gut metagenome | biome: human-associated habitat; material: feces | host: Homo sapiens | place: USA | collected 2013
CCTCCCCTTTCAGGGGAGGCTATCATGAAAATTGATTTGCATGCTGACATCATACGTTGAAAGGTTCTCTTTCAGCGTATTTTTGCGTGACACGATATCTTTTGGTGACCGTTTTAGAAATGACAGAACATCAAATCCCATATCATAAAGAGGTAAGTCATATGAAACCGTCCAAACCCCAAGACCGCCCATCCGCCACCCTCCACACCATGCGGGGAGAACTGGCGCTGCTCGCCGCCGTCTGCATCAACAGTTTCGGCGTGGTGCTCATGCTCTACTCCGGTGCCGGCATCTCCGCCATTTCCAGCGTACCCTTTGCCTTTTCCGAGGTATTCCCCAAAATCTCCCTCGGCACGTGGACCTATCTGTTTCAGGGGCTGCTGGTGCTCAGTCTGATGGTCATGCGAAAAAAATTCGTGCCGTCGTACCTGTTCAGCTTTGTGGTGGGCTTCGTCTTTGGCGAACTGCTGGATGTCCACGAACTGTGGATCTCCGTTCTCCCCACGGCGCTGCCCTTCCGCTTCCTGTACTTCGTCATCAGCTACGTGCTCATCTGCATCGGCATCGCCATCTCCAACCGCTGCAAGCTCCCCATTATCCCCACCGACCTGTTCCCACGGGAGCTTGCCGACATCACAAAAGCGGGCTATCCCAAGATCAAGATCGGCTTCGATGTCGCCTGTCTTGCCGTCACGGCTGCGCTGACCTTCTTCTGTCTGGGACATCTGGAGGGGCTGGGCATCGGCACCATTCTGGCAGCCTTCACCATGGGCAAAGGCGTAGGCATCGTTGGCACACTGCTGGACAGGCACTTCCGCTTTGTGTCCGTACTTTCCAAACGGGAGGAGGCTGCATCATGCTGACACTTTTGGTGACCTACACCGCAAAAGCCGGACAGCGGGATGCGTTTTTACAGGCAGTGCTGCAAAGCGGTCTGCCGGAGCGCATCCGGCAGGAGGACGGCTGCCTGCGGTACGACTATTTTCTCTCGGCAGAGCGTCCGGACGAAATCCTGCTGGCAGAACAGTGGGCATCGCCGGAACAGCAGGAGATCCACCTCCGGCAGCCCCACATGGCACGCTTACAGCAGCTGAAAACCGCATATATTGCGGAAACGGCTGTCCAGCGTCTGTGAGTCCCTGCTTTTTTCGTGGATTCATAAAATGTACTTGCTTTTTTCGAAAAAAAATGGCATAATAAGAGAAAGCGTGCACCCTGCACAGAAAGGATACGAAATCTATGAAAAATCAACTGGTTCTGGTATTGGACTTCGGCGGTCAGTACAATCAGCTTATCGCACGGCGTGTGCGGGAATGCGGTGTCTACTGCGAAGTCATCCGCTATACCACACCCCTGAAAGAAATCGCCGCACGGAAACCGGTGGGCATCATCTTCACCGGCGGTCCGAACAGCGTCTATGACGAAAAATCCCCCCACATTTCCAAGGAAATCTTTGAGATGGGCATCCCGATCCTCGGCATCTGCTACGGCTGTCAGCTGATGGCATACACCCTCGGCGGAACGGTCACCACCTGCACCACTTCGGAATACGGCAAGACCGAGACCATCTACGACAAATCCAGCGCACTGTTCCAGAACGAGGAGTTGCCGGCGCAGGCAATCTCCTGGATGAGCCACACCGACTACATCTCGCAGGCACCGGAGGGCTTCACCGTTACGGCACACACTGAAAACTGCCCCGTTGCTGCCATGGAGTGTCCGGAGCGCAAGCTGTACGCCGTACAGTTCCATCCGGAAGTCAACCACACCCAGTACGGTCTGACCATGCTGGACGGCTTCCTGAAAAAGGTCTGCGGCTGCACCGGCGACTGGACTATGGGCAACTATGCCAAGACTGCCATTGCAGACATCCGGAAAAAGGTCGGCGACGGCAGAGTCCTGCTGGCACTCTCCGGCGGTGTGGACAGCTCTGTCTGTGCCGCACTGCTCTCCCGTGCTGTGGGCAAAAAGCTGACCTGCATCTTCGTAGACCACGGATTCCTGCGGAAAAACGAGGGCGACGAGGTCGAGGCTGCATTTGCCGACAAGGACATCAACTTCATCCGTGTCAATGCCAAGGCTGCCTTTATGGAAAAGCTCAGCGGTGTTTCCGATCCGGAGACCAAGCGCAAGACCATTGGCGAGGAGTTCATCCGTGCCTTTGAGCGGGAGTCCAAGAAGCTGGGCACCGTAGACTTTCTGGCACAGGGCACCATCTATCCGGACGTCATCGAAAGCGGCACCGGCGATGCCGCTGTCATCAAGTCCCACCACAACGTGGGCGGTCTGCCGGACTATGTGGACTTCAAGGAGATCATCGAGCCCCTGCGCCTGCTGTTCAAGGACGAGGTGCGCCAGCTGGGTATCGAACTGGGACTGCCGGAAAATCTGGTATGGCGTCAGCCGTTCCCGGGACCGGGTCTGGCAATCCGCATCATCGGCGAGATCACAGACGAAAAGCTGGCCATTCTCCAGGATGCGGACTGGATCTTCCGGGAGGAGATCGCCAAGGCCGGACTGGACCGGAGCATCCACCAGTACTTCGCCGTTCTGACCAACATGCGTTCCGTTGGCGTTATGGGCGACGGCAGAACCTACGACTATACGCTGGCACTGCGTGGCGTTACCACCACCGACTTCATGACCGCCGACTTCGCACGGATTCCGTACGAGGTGCTGGAAGTCATCTCGGCACGTATCGTCAACGAGGTAAAGAATATCAATCGAGTGGTGTATGATATTACTACAAAGCCGCCGGCTACGATTGAGTGGGAGTAAGCTTCCGGAATACAAACACGAGAAGGTCGAACTGCGGAAACGGTTCGGCCTTTTTTGCGGCAGTTTGACATCGTGGAAACGCAGAAAGATTCGAGAATGGTTGCTATGTCAGGCTGCTCCAGCTGAGCACAGCTGGCGAGATGTTCTTTTGTGAAATCTTCTCATATTCAGCATGAATGAAACCCCTCAGTCAGTGCTACGCACTGCCAGCTCTTACTGAGCGGTCCCCTTTGTCACTTCGTGACATTTCCCCATTCCATGGGGAATCACCCCTTTCAGGGGAGCCTAAAGAAATGGTACAACCTGTCCCCTCTTTATGACGTGGGGAGATGTCCCAAGGGCAGCGGAAATCTCCGACAAACTCCCCCGTTTTCCGCAAACTCCCCGTTGACTTTTCCCCCTATTTCGTCTATAATATAAGGAGTACTAACACGTCACAAGAGGGAGGAATTTTCATTGGGCGATAAACTCTGGGATTTACTAACCGGCGGATTCTATCTCAAGCGATATGTGCTGAAACTGCTGCCGTCGCTGGGCGTTGCCGTTTTCTACGCCGCACAGCTTGCCGGCGAGGGGCTGGGGGCAGCCGTCTCCGGTTTCTGCGCCATGTTCTGCCTGATCTACACATTCATTTCGCTCTACGGCATTGCACTCAGCGCCTCGGAGATCGTCTACGGCTACAACCGCTATATTCTCGCCGTAGTCGGGCTTTTCGTGGGATGCTTTGCGGTGGGCGCACTGGGTGCCATCATCTCCATGATACTCCCCATTCACAGCACGGGAGATTCGGCAGCTGCGCTTGACGCTGCGGTTTTCCCCGTTGCCATCTTCCTGATTCTGCGGGATATTCTCCGCCTCATCTGGTTCGCCGCAAGATCAAAGATTCGGCCGTAGTTCAAATTGTGATTTCCGTGCCATATCAAAACTCGTTCTTGCAAACTCCGCCCATTTATGCTATAATAAAAGCGAAACAACCAACCCATGCCTCCGGCGTTTCCGGCAGCGCCGAATCGCTCCGGAGCACAACATAGAAAGGAAGTCCATATGGGATTCTTAACCAACAAGACCGCCATCATCACCGGTGCCGGCAGAGCTGTCCTCAGTGACGGCAGATGCGGTTCCATCGGCTACGGCATTGCCACCGCCTACGCCAAAGAGGGTGCAAACCTTGTCATCACCGGACGCAATGTCCAGAAGCTCACCGATGCCAAGGAGGAGCTGGAACGCCTGTACGGTATTCAGGTGCTGCCGGTGCAGGCAGATGTCAACGCCGGCGCAGACAATGCCGCTGTGGTGGAGCATGTCGTCAAGGAAGCAGTGGACGCTTTCGGCGATATCCACGTGCTGATCAACAACGCACAGGCATCTGCCTCCGGCGTAACGCTGGCAGACCACACCACAGAACAGTTTGATCTGGCGATCTACTCCGGTCTGTATGCCACCTTCCACTACATGAAGGCGTGCTATCCCTATCTGAAAAAGACACAGGGCTCTGTCATCAACTTCGCCTCCGGTGCCGGTCTGTTCGGCAACTTCGGTCAGTGCGCTTACGCCGCTGCCAAGGAGGGCATCCGTGGTCTGACCCGTGTGGCTGCAACGGAATGGGGCAGAGATAACATCAACGTCAACATCGTTTGCCCGCTGGCGTGGACTTCTCAGCTGGAGAACTTCAAGAACGCCTATCCGGACGCTTTTGAAAAGAACGTCAAGATGCCGCCGGTTGGTCATCTGGGCGATGCGGAACTGGAGATCGGCAGAGTTTGCGTGCAGCTGGCTTCTCCGGATTTCAAGTTCATGACAGGTGAAACCATTACGCTGGAGGGCGGTCTGGGACAGCGCCCGTAACCCGCAGGCAAAAAATAATTTTTCATGCAAACAGGGACACCAGACATTTCGTCTGGTGTCCCTGTTCTTACTTCTTTCGGATGACCATTCCCATGGTGAAGCCGTGGGAGGATGCGCCGTTGTATGTAATGTGGGATTTCTCAATGCGCTCATGCACCCCCTGGATGCTGCTCAGGTTGCACAGGATCTCCGCCGTATTCCGTGCGTCCGCCAGTGCGCCGTGCTCCGTTCCCTCAAAGTAGATCTGCATGGAACCGAGGGCGTTGGTCAGGTTCATGGGACGGGTGAAGCCGTACATCCGCTGGTGGATGCGCTGCAGATCCACCCAGTGCTCGTAGAACATATCGTGCAGCGGAAATTCCTTCAGATCTGCCTCCCGCAGGATCACGTTCTGGTCGCTGGTGCTCCAGGTATAGAACCGGCTGCGCACATCGCTGCCGATCCAGTCCGCAAACTGTTCCATCGCCTCGGCATACTGCGGTGCTTTTTCCACTGTTTTTTTGGTGATACCGGTGATCTGCGTGATGCGGTACGGAATATCGCTGTACTGCGGCTTGACGTAGGTTTGAAAGCTGTCCAGCTTCCGGTTTTCCTCGTCCAGCTTCACAGCACCGATCTCGATGATCTCATTGCCGGCGACCGCCTGCAAGTCCGGATCCCGCAGCGGTGTGAATTCCAAATCCAATACGATTTTATTCCCCTTCATGATACTTCCGTTCTCCTTTCCAGAGCAACTTGTCCCAGCGCAGCACGGCGTTTTCCGGCCGTGGCTGCGTTCTCGAAAAACTTATCTGTATTATACCATAGTTTTTCGAAAAAGGCAATGGATTTTGGCAGAACCTTGGAAAAAACCGCACTTTTGTCCGACAAAAAGCGGACGCAGCCCTCCGCTGCATCCGCTCTGCGTTATATTTTGTTTGCTGCACGGCTCAGATCATGCCGCACTCGTCATAATCGCTCCATTTTGCGTCATCCACATGCCGGCGGCGTGTGGAAATGGCGTAGACAATGCCGGCAACGGCAACCGCAATGGTAACCACCGCCAAAAGCAGACCGAGCAGCGATGACCGCTTCGATTTCTTTGCCATGATTACATCGCACTCCCTTCCGTCTGACCCATCTCAGACATCAGACGCTGCAGCTCAGTATCCACATCCATATCATGCTGGAGCTGTTCAAAGGTCTTTGCATCCGCAGAATCGCTGCCTGCGATCTCGCTGAATGCCGCTGCCTCTGCCTCCTGCTGGGTCACCTTCTGTTCCATCCGGTCGAACTTATCCAGTGCGCTGGAGCTGTCCATTCCGCCCACAGTCTGTGCCAGATTCTTCTGCGTCTTTGCCATCTGAGAGCGTGCCACCAGCATTGCCTGACGGCTCTTTGCCTCCTCCAGCTTACTCTTCAGGGTTTCCACCTGCTCCCGAATCTGTGCGGTCTGGGCAGCGATCTGCTCGTACATCTTCTGATAAGATTCCACTTCGGCATCTGCGCTCACCTTATGGGAAAGAGCTTTCTTTGCCAGATCTACATCGCCGGCAGCCAGTGCTGCCTTTGCTTTAGCTTCCCAATCTGCGGAAGTCTTTACTGCGTTTTCGTACTGCCGCTTTGCGATCCGCTCACTTGCCATTGCCTTGCCCAGCGCCTGTGTGGACTGCTGGACATCCTTCTGCAAGTCGGAGATGATCTGCTTTACCATCTTTTCCGGATCTTCTGCACGATCAATCAGGTCGTTGATGTTTGCCTTCAGGAGATCACCGATTCTCGAAAAAATTCCCATGTTTCTATCCTCCGAAACGTCTTGTTTTGCGGAATTGCTTTGTTCCTATTATACCGTATTCCGCCGGTTTTGTCAAGCATAATTCTTACAAAAGATTTACAAATTTAGATTTTTGCAGACGCTTTACCCAAATTTTCAAAAATGGAATGTGGAATTTCTGCCCATAACGCTGAAAAATCCGCCCGAAAATACTACAGAGCCCTTACAGCCAAAATCGGCCGCAGAAACGATTTTTCCGTTCCTGCGGCCGAATTTTTATGGTGTTTGTTCACGGCACACTTTTTTCAGCGTGCGCCCCGCTGTTACCGGCGCTTCCGGCTTGCTGCCATGAGCAGAAGCAGCACTGCACTGCTGGACAGCAGCACGGTCAGTCTGCGGTCGCCGGTCTTGGGCGAGTTGCTGACTGTGGGTGTGCTGCGGTAGGACGAACCGCCGGACGAACCGGACGAATAGCCGCCGTTGCTTCTCGTGGTCGTGGTTCTTCCCACGGTTCCGCCCCCAGCGGTGGAACGCTTTGCCGTGGTGGAAGCTGCCGTTCCCGTGGTGGTAGTCGTCTGTACCGCCTCGGTCGTGGTTTCTGCCGTGGTTGTGGTGGTGGGAGTCTGTTCCCCGTTCCCAGCATCCGTCCGGCGCATGGTTGTGGTGGTGGTTTCCTCGGTAGTCGTCGTGGTGGTTTCCTCGGTGGTTGTGGTCGTGGCAAGTGTGCCTGTGCCCAGATATGCGTCAACCATGACGATTCTGCCGTCCGTGAGCTCTGCCACGCCGGTCACCGTCCAGGTGCCATCCTCTTCCACTGTGACGTTCAGGAGCTGGAGCACGCCGTCTCCGGTCAGGCGGAAGTAGATCGGCTCTGCCAGTGCGAAATCAGCAGGGGCTTCCAGTTCGGAAAGCTGGTAGATGCAGTCCGGTGTCAGCTCCGGCAGCAGGTACGGCGTGCCGTTTTCCGACATCCAGGCAGCTGTCACAGTGCCATCCTCGGCGGTCAGCTGAAGCGAAGCGCCGCCCAGCAGATTGCCCTCTGCATCCTGCTTGCAAACCACGATGGTGGTGGTCGTGGTCACAGTTGTAGTCGTGGTTTCCTCCGTGGTGGTTTCTTCCTCTGTGGTCGTGGTTTCTTCGGTGGTCGTGGTGGTTTCCTCAGTCGTGGTTGCGGTAGTTGTGGTAGTCGTTGTTGTTGTAGCTGCGGTGGTTGTGGTGGTAAGTTTCGTGGTCGTGGTTTCCTCTGCCGTGGTAGTCGTGGTGGTCACGGCGGTGGTAGAGGTGGTTGCAGCAGTTGTTGTCGTGGTGGTCTTTGCAGTAGTTGTTGTGGTAGTGGTTGTCGTGGTGGTCTTTGCGGTAGTTGTTGTGGTAGTGGTTGTCGTTGTTGTGGTCGTTGTCGGTGTGGTCGGACCAGCGGAGCTTGCCGTGGTCAGCGTGGTGGTGCTGATAGTTGTCGTGGTCGTAGTTGCCTTTGTTGTGGTGGTCGTGGTTGTTTCTGTGGTCGTTGTAGTTGTGATTTCTTCCGTTGTGGTGGTCGTGGTGGATTCTGTGGTAGTCGTAGTTGTCTTGGTGGTTGTGGTAGTTGTTGCCTTTGTTGTCGTCGTAGTTGTAGTCGTTGTTGTGGTGGTCGTTGCCTTTGTTGTTGTCGTGGTGGATTCTGTTGTTGTGGTGGTAGTGGTCGCAGTTGTTGTCGTCGTCGTGGTTGTTGTGGTAGTAGTTGTTGTTGCTTCCGTTGTGGTAGTTGTTGTCGTGGTCGTTGTGGTGGTTGTTTCAGTTGTTGTGGTAGTGGTCGCTTCTGTAGTAGCCGTTGTGGTGGTTTCGGTAGTTGTGGTAGTTGTCGTGGTAGAGGTCGTGGTTTCTGTGGTCGTGGTTGTGGTTTCTGTGGTCGTAGTCATCGTCGGGCCGGCGCTGCTCTGGGTGGTGGTCACGGTGGTTTCTGTGGTAGAAGTCGTGGTCGGGCCGGCAGAGCTTGCCGTGGTGGTTGTCGTCGAAGTTGCTGTGGTCGTGGTTGTGGTAGTGGTTGTTGTGGTTGTCGTTGTAGTCGTAGATTCGGTGGTGGTTTCTTCCGTGGTTGCCTCTGTCGTAGCAGTTGTGGTCGTGGTTGTTTCAGAAGTGGTAGCCGTGGTTGTTGTGGTGGTGGTAGTTGTTGTCGTTGTTGTGGTTGTGGTGGTAGTTGTTGTCGTTGTGGTAGTGCTGGTGGTCGTTGTCGTTGTGGTGGTGCTGGTGGTCGTTGGTGTCGTGGATGTCGTTGTTGTGCTGGTGGTGGTCGGTGTGGTGGATGTGGTAGTCGTGGTTGTTGTAGTGGTAGTGGTTGTGGTCGTGGTCGTGGTGGTAGTGGTCGTCGTCGTTGTAGTGGTGGTGGTTTCTGCCTTTTCGTTGGGCACCTGAATGCAAACGGTAGTGCCGTCAATTACTTTGAGGTTTGCTGATACGGTGTCCTCGATGTCCATATAATACCGGATCGCCTGAATCTTTGCGTTCCAGTAGGTGACTTTCATTCTGCCGCCCTCGCCGAATGCAATGCCATCTCCGGCAAAGGTGTTCGTCCCCTCGGAGATGTCCTTCTGCATTGCCATCGCATCGCCGGTGGGCTTAAACTGAATCGCATGGGAAGCACCCTGAATATCGCTGGCATCTACTTCGATTTTGGTAATGGGCATATTGCTGTACGCATCGCCGAAATAGGATTCCGCATTGTTTTCCGGATTGATCGACTCCACATAGGACGGTCTGCCCACGGTGATGGTATAGTCGCTGTTGACAATGAAGTACATCTTCTGTCCCACCAGCGTATCCTCATAGCCTGCCGGCGCTTTGGTTTCCACGATGTAGTACGTGTCGGGCTCCAGATAGCCGTCCACCAGCTTCTCGCCGTTCCAGTCGCAGACCTTTGCGTCATTGGATGCACGGTACAGCGCCAGTTCTGCGCCGCCGTCCGGGATCACATCGCCGCTCTCGCTGTCCACCTTTTGCAGGGTCACTTTTGCGCCGGTGATGCGAATGTCGATCATGGTGACAACGGTATCTGTGCTGGCAGTCGCCTTGCTCCAATCCGGCTTGCCATTCACCTCAGCCTCGGTGGTGTACACGGTATATACGCCGTTTTCCTCAGTCACATAGAAATAGATGGGCTTTGCCAGCTCGTATTCCGCAGAGGGTGCTGCGATCTCCTCCAGAACATAGTAGGGGTTCTGGCTGGCATCGGCAACGTGGATATCTACCCGATCAATTCTGCCGATGTTCAGGGTCTGATCTGCCTGTGTGCCGTCAAATCCGGCGACTGCCGTTTCCGTGCCGTCCTGAACCTTCTTCAGCGAAAGGGTTGCGCCCTCCAGCAGAGTGCCTTCGTTGTCCTTCTTCTGAATGGTCAGTCCCTGCTGGTTCACAATCATTGGAACGGTATCATGGGATGCCGGTCCGACGGCGGGCTGCTGCGACGGTGCCTTGAACGGCGGGTAGATCAGCATGTTCTCGGTGTCGATGCGCATGCCGGGAATGGTGGTGTCGTCAAACCGGTTTTCTGTCGAGAGGACATTGCCCCCGTATTTCCAGCTGTCGCCGTCCCTGGTCAGGGTGTAGGCCGTTCCGTCATAGGTGAACTGCTTCTCCTGAATCTCGCCGGAAACAATGGTATAGGCGGTATTTACCACATAGGTGACACCGCCGGTCTGGGGCTTTTGGGTGTCCGTGGTTGCCGGATACATGGTAACACGGACTTCTGTCGAAACGATCAGACCATCCTGTTCCTCGTAGGTTTCCTCATAGTCGATGTAGTACCGCATCCCGGATTTCAGGTAGCCGTCCGGTGCATCCTCCTCGGCGATGTAGTACTCGTGTTTCAGTGTAGTGGGCGCATCCGGATCTTCCTCGCCGATGTCGAACTGTGCGTTGTAGGACGCCTGCAAATCCTCGGTATCCATGGCATTCACCGCATCCCACTGACCGTCCGCCTGCTTCTGATACAGCACGAGGGCTGCGCCGGACAGCAGGTTGCCCTTGGCATCCACTTTCTGAAGATCCACGGTATAGCCGGTATCTACAGAAAGCAGACTATACGGGCCGGTGTACGGGCGGTAACCAAACTCTGTACCGCCGTCGAAGCTCTTGGCGATGAGCGCACCGGAAAGGTGGCCTCTGTGATTGGAATTGCTTCTGCCCTCCAGCGTCCACTCGTCTGTGACATCCGCCAGCGGTGCCAGAATCGTTCCCTGGAAGTTGTTCGCCAGCACGACACGTGATGCCTCGTAGAAGTTGTACAGCAGGCTGGTTACGCCGGGGTGGTTGTTATTTTTCTGGTCATTATCCGAGGGGCCGGTACGTCCCACGGCAACATCATTGATGTATGTGAACTTCTGTCCGTTTTCGTGGTTGATATCCGAGATGTGCACATCTCCGCTTCCGGCGACATTGACCACGATGTAGGAGTTGCTCCAAGTGGTGGGGCTGCCGTCATTGGCAACGACGGTGCGGGGCGTTTTCAGCTGCGGAATGTTCTCATACTTGACGTAGATGCACTCCTGATACTGTGCCCACTCCTCCGGTGTCAGGGTGAATACCACCTCTTCCGCCGTGGATGCACTGCCGGTATACGTAAATGTGGCAGTATCGCCGCTGACGGAGAACGTGCCTGTCGCCTTCTGGCGGCTCAGCTTCTGACTGTTCTTCTGGAGCAATGCGAACTGGTCTGCCACGGAGAAGTCCGACGACTGGAAGAACTGGTCTTTCGCATCCTGATACGAGCCGTATTTCCGGTAATTCGTGGCGGTGTCGTTCATGTCCACACCGTCGCCGATCCAGAAGATCTGTCTGTTGTCGGTGTTCAGCTGGCGCACCGGCCCGTTGTTGATGATGAGGTGGGCATAGCCGCTGTCTCCCAGCAGGCTTTCCAGCGGTTCGCCGGTGTTAAAGTCGCCTTTGCCCACTTCATAGTCCCAGCCAATGTACGGCGACAGATTGGCGCCGCCGCCTACGGCAATACGTCCCTCTGCATCGGAATCATGGGCTTTGAAATCGTCTTCCAGAAATACGCAGAACTGTGAGGCAATGCCGAGGGCGTAGGTCTTGTTGGCATTGGCGAGCGTTTCCGCCACCGTCGCTCCACGGAGGGCGCTCTTCTCGCCGACCAGAAGCGTCACGTCATCAGACTGCACACCGCCGCCCCAGCTGGTGACCGCATTCGCTGCACCAGCCGTCAGCCCGGACAAACCCGTCATCGTACTCGTTACCGCCATCACCGCTGCCATCGCAGCGCCGGCAATTCTTTTTCTCATCGTTTTCATCCTTGTCACCTCGTTTTATCCTCGAAACTCTTTCCATATTTCTCAATTGCAAAATAGACTTTTCACATTTTGCAACTGGAAAATTTATGTTGCAATTGTCTATTTTGTTTGATATCGCTATTATATCATATTGTTGCTCGGAAATCAAGAGGTTTTCGCCGAAAAAATTTTCCTGTGATTTTGTGAAAATTATACAAATTTCAACATGCTTTGCCGCATTTTCAAATCATATCTGTAAATTCTAAACGATTTTGCGCCAATCCGCACGAGAAAATATGCAAAAAAATATGCCGGTATCCTCTCACGGGGATACCGGCACGCACATGCACGTTTCTTTTGAAATTCGTTGTTATATTTTCACAAACCTTATGCTTTTTTCACATCTGGATTTTCCGACTTTTCCAACATGTCCACCGATTCCGCATCACCGGACGGCGTTTCCGGACGGGAAAGCGGGCCTTTCAGAATGCGGTCAATGGCGTTGGAGTTGAGCTGCGTGGAAAGGCGCAGGCGGTCGATGTCTGTCCGCATGGCAGTGAGATCGGAGCCAAGGGACTTGCGCACCTTTGCCGACTGGGCGTTGACCTCAGCACGCATAGACTCCAGATCAGACTCCATGGCGTTCAGCTCCGCAGCCACACGTCCCATCATGGTCTGCTCCCGCTCTACCAGAAGCTTGATGTAATCCTCCAGCCGTTCCATGCGAATTTCCAGCGCACGGTTCTGGATCTCCAGCGCCCGCAGACGTGCGCCGGTTCCCATGTTCACCTGATTCTGCCGCACGCCGAAGATATGCAGCGGGCGGGGCCAGCCCTTGACCTTCTGCTCCTCCCACTCTTCCTCCGGATATGCAGTCGTCGGCATACGGTAGGTACCTTCCTCTTCCAACTCTTTCTTTGCCTGTTCCAGTGCCTCTTCCAATGTTTCCATTTGGTATGCCTCCCTCTCCGTTACTTTTGCAGCTGCTGTTTCCACACGTCCAGCGTTTCCGCAATGGTCTGTTCCAGCGGAATCTCCGGTGTCCAGCCGGTGTCCTGCTGAAGCTTGGAAATATCCGCCCGAATGACGGGAATTTCCACGGGGCGCAGCTTGGCGGGGTCGATCTCCACCCGAATCTCTGCGCCGCTCTGGGCGATGATCTGCGTCAGGATCTCCTGAATGGCAACGGCAGTTCCGCTGCCCACATTATAGGTTTCTCCGGCACGGCCGTGCTGCGCCAGCAGCGCATAGGCACGCACCACGTCCCGCACATCGGTGAAATCCCGCTTGGCGGACAGATTGCCCACGTGCATCACCGGCTCCCGCAGTCCCAGCGAAATCTCCGCCGCCTGTTTGCAGAAGTCGGACACCACGAACTGGGGCGCCTGATTGGGGCCGACGTGATTGAACGCCCGAATCATGACGATCTCCATGCCATATGCCCTGGCGTACAGCGACCCGAACCAGTTCTGCGCCGCCTTGGTTACAGCGTAGGGGTTGCCCGGATGCACCGGCGTGTCCTCACCGACCAGCTCCGTTTCCGGCGGGAGCATTCCGTACTCCTCCCCCGAACCGATGAGCAGAATGCGGGGCGCATAGCCCTCGATGGCACGGACGGCATCCAGCACATTCAGACTGCCGCAGAGGTTGATCTCCACGGTTTTCTGGGGATTTTTCCAGGAGAACGCCACAGAGCTCTGGGCTGCCAGATGGAAGATCACGTCCGGACGCAGCCGCACCAGCAGCGCCTCCACCGCATCCCGATCCAGAATGTCCAGATTATACGCCTCGCAGCCCTCCACGGAAACATCCTCCTGGGGCAGCTTGGTCACGGTGGTGTCCCAGTGACATCCCTGCACCAGCTGCCGTGCCAAATAGCTCCCCACAAATCCGCCGCCGCCGATAATCAGCGCCTTCATGACAATCGCCGCCTTTCTGCAAATTCCGCCAGCGTGGCATAGACTTTTTCCACCACATCTGCCTCTTCATATTCTTCTTCCACCCGTTTTGCCGCTGCCCTGCCGTACTGCTCCCGCAGCGCCTTGTCATCCGCCAGCTTCTGGATCGCCTGCGCCAGCGCCGGCACATTCTCCGGCGGCACGGTGATTCCCGTCACGCCGTCCAGACTGACATGGGGCACGCCGGTGGGCAGGCTTGTATTGATGACGGGCTTGCCGTACACCATCGCCTCCTGCTGCACGATGCCAAACGCCTCGCTGTTCGCCACGGAGGGCAGCACAAAGATATCGCAGTCCGCAAATGCCGCACGCAAATCTTCCTCGGACAGATTGCCTAAGAAATGCACACATGTCTCCATCTGCGCCATTTCCGCCATCCTGTGCAGTTTCTCCTCCATCTCCGGCGTGCCGTGTCCCACCAGAAACAGCTCGCAGCCATGCACCTGGGTAAAAGCGTGCAGCAGCACCTCGATGCCCTTATAGTACACAAACCGCCCCACAAACAGGACCCGCACCGTCTCCGGATTCCGCTGTATCTGCCGCAGGATGGGCTTCCGCTCGATGCTCCGGTAGGCTGCCACGTCAATGCCGTAGGGAATGACACGGCACTTCTCCCGAAACTGCGTCAGAATCGGGGAACTGGTGATGTGCCCCTCCGTCGCCACAATGATGCAGTCCACACGGCGCAGAAAGCGCAGCAGCAGCGGACGGTACAGCCGCATGAGTTTTTTCTGGCGCACCACATCGCTGTGCCATGCGACCACCACCGCCCCACGGTATCCCGACAGCAGACACGCCGCATCCGCCAGGGGAAAGGGCATGTGAATCTCGACCACATCCGCCTGTTTCGCCATCTGCCGGAACTTCCGGAAAAAGGAGAAGGACACCGGACAGGAAAAATACGTGCCCAGACTGCTGGCGTAGTGCACCGGCACGCCCTCCACTGTACGATCCGCACCCTTGCCCTTTTCCTGACACACCAGCACCTGTACCTGTGCACGCCTGTTCAGCTCCCGGGAGAACGTGCGCACCAGACTTTCGATGCCGCCGATGTGGGGAAAATACGCCTTATTTACTTGCAAAATGCGCAGTTTTTTCTGTTCCTGCTCACTCACCGCAGACCTCCTGATACACCGCATAGAGCTGCTTTGCCGAAGCCTCCCACGTGAATTTCGCCGCACGCAGCGGGCCTGCCTTTTTCAGCTTCTCCCGCAGCGCCGCATCGGTATAGAGCCGCTCCAGTCCGCCGGCGATGGCATCCACCTGATAGGGATCGACCACCACGGCATCCTCTCCCACGACCTCCGGCAGGGATGCCGCATGGGTCGTGAGCACGGGCACACCGCACGCCATTGCCTCCAGCGGCGGCATGCCGAAGCCCTCGTAGATGGACGGGAACACAAACGCCAGCGCTCCGCACATCAGGGCGCAGATGTCCGCATCCGGCACGTACTCCGTAAAGAGCACCTCTTTTTCCAGATGCAGCTGGTGCACCGTTTCATAGATGCCGCTGTCCAGCCAGCCCTTTCCTCCGGCGAGCACCAGCTTGGGAGGATTGTGCTTGCCGTTGGCGAACTGGGCATATGCCTCCATGAGCCGTTCCAGATTCTTCCGTGGCTCCAGCGTTCCCAGATACAGGAAATAGTCCCCGCCGATGGAGAACTTCTCCTTGACGGCGGCAATTTCCGCCGCATCCGTCACCGGATGGAAGCGCTCCTGATCGACACCGCAGTACACCACCCGAATCTTGTCGGCGAACTGGGGAAAATAGCGGATGATCTCCTGCTTGGAGAACTCGGAGTCCGTCACAATGCGGTCTGCCCGCTTCATGGACTTTTTCAGACCGGTTTCCAGCATATATTTGGTTCTGCCCCGCACCGTCTCGGGAAATGTCTTGTACACCATGTCGTGCACGGTGACGATCTTCTTTCCCGCCACATTCGGCGGAACGATGTAGTTGAAAAAGTGGGTGACCTGCGCCTTGTCCCCGAAGAAATGCCGGTAGGACACGGGCAGGAAGTTGGACACCAGCCGATAGACATAGCCCGATGCCTTTGCCCAGTGGGGCTTCATGTTGTCCCGCAGATACGGGGCAAGCCGTTCGATCTTGATGTGTTCATCCTTGCGGGAGAAGAATTGCAGCAGGAATTCGTCCTCCGGATGCAGCTGTGCCAACGCCTGAATTTGTCCTGCCTCACAGTACCCGATGCCGGTCATCCGGCAGCCGATCAGCGGCAGCACATCAAATGCAATACGCAAATTTCGTTTCGCTCCTCTCCCATAGAGATCAGATTCTGAATAGGCTCCAAGAGCCTGTTTCATACCAGCAATTTGCCCAGATACGAAACAGGCTCCAGAATTTTTATCTACAGTTTGTTAGACGTTCTGGCACTTCAGCTCGTGCTCTACCAGAGCCAGATCGTTCTTTACCATTCTTGCGACCAGATCAGAGAACGGAATCTCACGCTTCCAGCCCAGAACAGACTCTGCCTTTGCCGGATTGCCCAGAAGCACATCGACCTCTGCCGGACGGAAAAACTTCTTGTTGACCTTGACGATGACCTTGCCGGTTGCCTTGTCGATGCCGACTTCGTCCACGCCGCTGCCCTGCCACTCGATGGAGATGCCCACGTGAGAGAACGCCGTTTCCACAAATTCCCGCACGGTACGGGTCTCATTGGTGGCGATGACATAGTCGTCCGGCTTGTCCTGCTGGAGCATGAGCCACATTGCACGGACATAGTCCTTGGAGTGTCCCCAGTCACGCTTGGAATCCATGTTGCCCAGTTCCACATAGTCCTGCACGCCCAGCTTGATGCGTGCAACGGCATTGGTGATCTTTCTGGTGACGAATTCCAGACCACGGCGCTCGGACTCGTGGTTGAACAGGATGCCGGAGCATGCGAACAGGCCATAGCTCTCCCGATAGTTCTTGGTGATCCAGTGACCGTACAGCTTGGCAACGCCGTACGGGCTTCTGGGATAGAACGGGGTCTTTTCGGTCTGCGGCATCTCCTGCACCAGACCGAACATCTCGGAGGTGGATGCCTGATAGAACCGGCACTCCGGCTTTACGGCACGGATGGCTTCCAGCATGTTGGTAACGCCCAGCGCATCGATCTCTGCGGTTGCCAGCGGCTGCTCCCAGCTGGTTGCCACGAAGGACTGCGCTGCCAGATTGTACACCTCATCTGCCTGAGAGATCCGCATTGCGGAGATCAGGGAGATGACGTCGGTCATGTCCGCATAGATAAAGTGGATCTTTTCCTTGATGTGGTCTACGTTGCCGTAGTCCACCACGCTCTTGCGGCGCATGATGCCGTATACTTCGTAGCCCTTTTCCAGCAGCAGTTCTGCCAGATAGGAGCCGTCCTGTCCTGTAATACCTGTGATCAATGCATGTTTTGCCATAATCGTATTCCTTTCTATTTTCAAAGGGGAAAAGCCCTTTTTCGTCCCTTCACGCCCTGCGCCCGCCGGTTATACCAGCTGCGCACGGTTGCAGATCTTCAGATTCTCGATGACCTTTTTCACATCCTGCGTGCTGTCCTTGGCACAGATCAGAACGGCATCATCCGTATCCACCACGATCAGATCCTCCACGCCGACTGCCGCAATGAGCCGCTTGCCGCCGCAGATGGTGCTTGCCTTGGTGCCGATGGTGATGACATCGCCCTCGATATAGTTGCCGTATTCATTGGTGGGGTTGATGCGCTCCACTGCCAGCCAGTTTCCCACATCGTCCCAGCCGAAGCTTGCCGGCAGGGTGTAGATGTTCTCCGCCTTTTCCATGACGCCGAAGTCGATGGACTCGCTGCGGAATGCCTGATACTCGGTTTCCAGCACGCTCTCATAGTCCGGCGTGTCCACCGCAGCCTCGATACGCACCAGTCCCTCGTAGATGTCCGGCATGAGCTTCTCGATGTTGGCGAGAATGGAAGAGGTCTTCCACACGAACATGCCGCTGTTCCACAGGTAGCGGTGGGATGCCAGATACTGCTTGGCAGTGTCCAGATCGGGCTTTTCCTTGAAGCACTCCACACGGTAGACGCCGGTCATGCCCAGATCGGCATCCCGCTCAAACTTGATATAGCCGTAGCCGGTCTCCGGATAGGAGGGAGTGATGCCGATGGTCACCAGATTCTCATCCCGCTCTGCCACAGCGACTGCCTGACGGAGCACGTCCACATACATCTCCTCGTAGCGGATGAGGTGGTCTGAGGGCAGCACCAGCATCATGGCATCGCCGTACTTCTTGCGGATGACTGCCGCTGCAAGTCCGATACACGGCGCCGTATTGCGGGAGCACGGTTCCAGCAGGATGTTCTCTGCCGGCAGCTCCGGCAGCTGTTCCTGCACCAGTGCGGCATACTTCACGTTGGTGACCACGAAAATGTCCTCCATGGAAACCAGCGGCAGCAGACGCTTCACCGTCTTTTGAATCATCGTGTCCCCGTCGCTGGTGAGCGAGAGGAATTGCTTCGGATAGTTGACACGGCTCTTCGGCCAGAAGCGTTCGCCACGCCCGCCAGCCATAATTACAGCAGTTACTTTCATGGGGTATCTCCTTTGCTCTTGTCATTTTGTGCGGACTCCATCGATTCCTGCACCATCAGCTCCTGCGCATCGTGGGACTGTTCCTCCTCGTTGGTCTCGCCGGGGAACAGCGCCGTTTTCAGGGTCATCAGGACAATGCGCAGATCTAAAAAGATCGAATAGTTTTCAATATACATCAGGTCCATCTTCAGCTTGTCATAGGGCTGGGTGTCGTATTTTCCGATGACCTGTGCATAGCCGGTCAGACCGGCTTTGACATGAAGCCGGAACTCAAACTCCGGCATGGTCTTCTCATATTGCTGCGCCAGCTCCGGACGCTCCGGACGTGGCCCGACCACGGACATCTCCCCATGGAAGATGTTGAACAGCTGGGGCAGTTCGTCCAGCCGGCACCGGCGGAGCACACGTCCCACACGGGTGATGCGGTCGTCGTCCTCCCGTGCCAGCTGCGGCCCGTGCTTCTCTGCATCCACCACCATGCTGCGGAACTTATAGACGTAGAACTCCTTGCCCCCCAGCGTCAGGCGCTTCTGTTTGAACAGCACCGGTCCGCCGTCGTTCAGCTTGATGGCGAGGGCACAGACCAGCATGATCGGAGAGAGCAGCACGGTAAATACCACGGCAAACGTCAGGTCGAACGCACGCTTGACCAGCCGCTGTTCCACCGACAGGCCGTAGTTCCGGCACAGCAGCAGCGGCGTATCAAACAGCCGGATCTCCTCCGCCCCACGCAGGATGATGTCGGAGATCTTCGGGGCGATATAGGTGCGGATGTTTCGGGCGAAGCAGTACTTGAGCAAGTCGTTGCGCCGCTGTCCGGGGATCTCGCACAGGATCACGCCCTCGTACCGTCCGATCGCCGCATAGATCTCCTCGGTGGATTCCGCAATGCTCACGGACTCACAGATCATATACTTGTCCACACGGCGGCTCATTTTCAGCACCAGCTCGGCGGCGTTCTTGTCGCCGTAGATGACGACCAGATGGCGTGGCGGATAGATGTGGAAGTACAGCCGGTTCACCAGCACCACCCACAGCACCAGCACCAGCAGGTCGTAGCCCGTGAGGAGCACCATGGGGAGCGTGGCGGAAAAGTCACGGTTGACCACGCTGATCTGGAAGTACGTCAGCACATTGACGCACAAAATGGAGAGCGTCTGGGAATAGAACATATCCGTCCGCTTCAGATAGCCTGCCTTCAGCCCGCCGAACGCCTTGCTGAACAGCATCACCATGACGATATAAATTAAAATCATCACCCAGTTGCCACGCCGATAAAACGGCAGCAGGATGGCATCGCTATAGCTCTGATACCATGCCCACACAAATCCCAGTGTATAAAGCCCCACCAGAATCACAGCGGCAGAAAACGAAAAGATTCGTTTATATTGATCTCTGCGATTTTTCATTCCAATTCTATTTTGCAGCGCTGCCGCAGAATCATACCTCTGCATGCTCCGGCAGCCCTTTCTCACTTTCTAAAAATCAGGAAACCCCGGAAAAATTACCGGCATCGTTTCCAGAAAACATATACTTTATTATAGCAGAGGGATATGGTGCTGTCAAGCGTTTCCCGCATTTTCAGCATTTTTCCCGAAAAAAATCGGTGCCGCGGCAGATTGCGACACCGATACGAGATATCATTTTTTCATTTTCCCCTGTACTCAGACAGCAGTGAACAAATAGTACTGATTCGTTCCGGCATACTGAATGGCAAGCTGCTGTGCGCCATCCACACCCTTGACGGAGTAGATCAGCACCACATAGGTGTCATCCACGTTCTCTCCGTTGGTGATGCCGTTTCCCAGGTACTCATCCAGCTCCCGGCTGGAGATCTCGGTATACTGGGTATCGTAGGAGATGCCCTGCCACACCAGAATATGGTACAAATAGATGTTTTGCCGAATGGAGATGTTGCTCTGGCTGGACTTGGTGGTCACCGTTGTCTGCGCCGGTTCTGTCGGCTGCGTCTGTGCGGTGGTCGCCTGTGTCACAGCGGTAGTGGTACGTACCGGCTTGGTCTGCGTTTCAGCGGCAGTCGTCTTTTTCGCCGTGGTCTGTGTCGCCTCGGTCTGTACCGCCGTTGTCACCAGTTCCGTCTGCACGGCATCCTCCGCCGCATCTGTCACAGCAGCACAGGCGGTTTCCGCCGTCTGGCGTTCCGCCGAATGCGATGCACGGGACTCCTGCGGTTTTTCCGCCGTATTGGCAGAGGTTGTTGTGATAAGCGGCTGCGTCTGGGTTTCCGGCGGCTGCTCCGGCAGCGTAGTCACCACAGCAGTTTCCGTGGCGGGCTGGAGTACGACCAGCTGGTCGGTGCCGTTCTGCGGCATCCGGCTATGCACCGCCGCCATCATCACCACAGCGCACGCCAGCGCCACGGTACAAATTCCGGCGGAAGCGGTCTGCCAGCGCCGATACCACGGGCGGCGAGCCTCTTTGCGCTCCGCATCTGCGGCATGCTTTAAAATCTGCGCATACATCCGGTCCTTTGCCGCCTCATCCGGCGACAGGTGCTGGAGTGCCTGCTGAATCCTACGACGATCTTCTTCCTGATTCCGCATCCGGCTCACCTCCCAATGTTTGCGACAGCTGTTTTCTGCCGCGGTGCAGCAGAGAACGAACGGTAGATTCTTTCTTTCCCAGCATCTGTGCAATTTCCGTGCTGGAATATCCCTCGTAGTAAAATAAATAGATCACAGTTTTATACTGATCCGGCAGTTTCATCACGGCGGAGAGCACCTCCGAATCCTGCGCATCCGGCGGCGCCTGTACGCAGCCCATTGCCTGATCCCAGTCCTCCACCTCCTGCCGGCTGGCACGAAACCAGTGGCGCAGTGCATTTTTACAGAGGTTGGAGGCTGTGACAATGAGCCACGCGCGCCCATGGGCATCATCTTCCCAAAGCTGCGGCTCTTTCATGGCACGGAGGAATGTTTCCTGTGTCAGATCCTCTGCGTCTGCCTGGTTTTTCATGCGTATGTAGCAGACCCGGTATACCGTGTCAACATGCCGCGCGTAGAACTGCGCAAATGCTGTATCCTCCTGCGGCATGAAACCCCTCCCATTGCTCCAGAAGCGCACTTCTGCAAGCGTGTCTGATACTCCGCAGCGCACCTCCGGCACCCCTGGAGCTCCGGTTACAAGTATACCGCATTTTTATGAAATAAATATATCAAAAGCATGTATTTTCGAGAAATGTGCACATTTCTCATCATGCTGAATTTGGCGGCGTTGTGCCGTTCGAACGACTTCGAAGCGGGCACAACAAGGAATGGAGGAAATTGGAAATTTTTTCTATTCCACCTGACAAGTGACCGAAGCGGTCGGTTCTGCACTATGCCTACGCAGGGGGCACAGCCCTTTGTGCAGAAGCGGCATCCGCCGGCAGTGCGATTTTCTGCCATCCCTTATGCGAATGCCACGGTGACAGCGGTGCGGTCATCGTCAGGGAATGAAACAAGTGTTCTTTCTCTGCGTGCGCCATTTCCGAAACGCTTTGCAGATGTCTTGAAAAATCCCTTCATATGGGATACAATCGAGGCAGGCGAATTGTTGCACGCCGGCGGAAAAATTTTCAAGTTTGGAGGATTGCACAAATTAAAGATAGCTTTTTCGTCATTTTCACCATATTCTGTCAGAATTCTATCTTTTCAAAAAAACTGTTCCATTTCCCCAAAATTTATGCTATAATAATAGGTATTGGCTTGTGCTGTCGGGGTGCTTTCCTCCGGCACATCCGCAAACTGAACCGGCACCATTGCCGAATCGAAAAGGTGGCTTTCATGAACAAATACAAAAAACTCGCATCGAACACGCTGATTTTTGCGATCGGCTCGTTCGGCTCCAAGATTCTGCTGCTGCTGCTCACCCGGCTCTACACCGGAAACCTGAATCCGGGGGACAACAGCACCAAGGAACTGCTGGAACTGACTGCAAATTTCCTCTATCCGGTCATCACCTTCTGCATCGCAGACGCCATCATCCGCTATGGCATCGACCGGAATTTCGACAACCGGAGAGTTTTCACCTCCGCCTGCGTAGTAGAGCTTGCCGGCATCGGGCTGCTCATTCTGCTCTCCCCGTTCCTGACGCTCCTGCCCTACACGGAGGGCTATGTCGTCCTGCTGATGATCTACTGCGTCACGTCGGGCTTCCGGCAAGTCGCCTCGCAATTCGTGGTGGCACGGGGGCTGGTGCGATTGTACACCATTGACGGCATCATCACCACACTGACGCTGTTCATCTTCAACGTGATCTTCATCGCCGGACTCCATCTGGGCGTCACGGGCTTTCTGCTCTCGGTGCTGCTCTCGGACTTCCTCTCCGGCATCTTCCTGTGGGTGACCGCCGGACTGCACCGCTTCTTCAACCTGCGCTATCTGGACAAGAAGATCATGCGCATGATGCTGCGGTTCTCCATTCCCCTCATCCCGTCGGCACTGCTCTGGATGGTGACCAGCTTCTCCGACCGTCTGTTCCTGCGGTACATGCCCGGCCCCAGCGGTCAGGTGGGTGAGACCGCTGCCGGCATCTACGGCATCTCTGCCAAGATCCCGAATCTGGTTTCCACCATTTCCACCATCTTCTTTCAGGCGTGGAACATGTCCGCCATCGAGGAGAACGACTCGCAGGATCGCAGCCGGTTCTACCACCGTGTCTACGATGCCTACCAGTCCTTTATGTTCATCGCCAGCGCATTCCTCATTGTTTTCCTGCGGGTTCTCTCCAACATTCTAATCGACTCCAGCACCTATCCGGAGTACGCCACCGCATACCAGTACACACCGGTTCTGGTGCTGGCGGTGCTCATCATGTGCTTTAACCAGTTCCTCAGCAGCGTGTACACCGCAACCCAGCACACCACCCACTCCCTGTGGACCAATCTGGTGGCTGCCATTGTGAACATCGTGCTGAACATCTTCCTCATCCGCATTTGGGGCATCATGGGCGCAGCCATTGCAACGCTGGTCAGCTACCTCGCCTGCTACTGCATCCGCATCGTGGACGCACGGCGCTATGTGCCCTTCCCCGTCAACCACGCAAAATTCCTCAGCAACATGGCGATTCTCATTCTGCTGAGCATGATCGTTGTGGAGACCCCGCCGCTGTGGGGACTGTGGCTGACCATTGGCTTCCTCTTTGTCATTGTGTATAACTTCAGCGCCATCACCCTGACGCTTCAGGAACTGCTGCACCGGAAGAGAAGATGACCGGTGTTTCCACAGACCTTGGACAACCTGTGGAAAACGTATCAACCCCATTTTTCTTGAGAAAGGAGTCTTTTCTATGGCAACCCCACACAACACCGCCGCACCGGGTGACATCGCCAAAACGGTTCTCATGCCCGGCGACCCCCTCCGTGCCAAATTCATCGCAGAACACTTTCTGGAGAACGCCGTCTGCTACAACGAAGTCCGTGGCATGTACGGCTACACCGGCACATACCACGGTGTCCGCATCTCGGTGCAGGGCAGCGGCATGGGCATGCCCTCCATGGGCATCTATTCCTACGAGCTCTACCACGAGTATCAGGTGGAGCGCATCCTGCGCATCGGGACTGCCGGCGCCGTTGCCGACCACGTCCGGCTGCGTGACATCGTTCTCGGACAGGCAGCGTGCACCGATTCCAACTACGCCGCACAGTACGGGCTCTCCGGCACCTTTGCCCCCATCGCCTCCTATGCCCTGCTGGAAACTGCGGTACAGACCGCCCGTCAGCTGGAACTGCCGGTACACGTGGGCAATCTGTTTTCCACCGATGTCTTTTACCGTGAGCCGAGTCCGCTGCCGCAGTGGGCAAAGATGGGCGTACTCGCCACCGAAATGGAGGCAGCTGCCCTGTACCTGAACGCAGCCGCAGCCGGAAGAGAGGCGCTGTGCATCACCACCATCTCCGACTGTCCCCTCCGTGGCGAGTCCACCTCGCCGGAGGAACGGCAGACAGCGTTCACCGACATGATGCGTCTGGCGCTGGAAACCGCCACGAAATAAAAATTTGAAAATCCCGTCAGATTTTCAGGTTATTTTCAGGTTTGTCTGATATACTAGGGGTTGTTTGAAAAATAGCGATGTTTGGAAAAATGCACAGAAATTACTGTATGTTAGGAGAGAATCCGCAGGCAGGCTGTCGCCTGACAAGGATTTTCGACGACACAGACAGTGATTTATGGGCGTTTTGACAAATGTACGGATTTTTCAAACAAGCCCTAAGCACATGGATCGCAAAGATCCCCCTTTCCCATTTCAAGTGAAAATCAAAAGTGCTGTTTTCCGGCAGCAATTTTCCTTGAATCTTTTTCTGTACGTGACCTGTCCTTCCCCGGGCAGGTCCATTTTTTTGCCCGGTTTCGGAGGAAAACAAAAATCGCCCGCTGTCCGCAGACAGTGGGCGATCGTTTTTCAGATAAATGGGATACGCTTCAGCTTACGACAATCAGTTAATGATGGTCTCGTTGTTCTCGGTATCCTTGCGGAACAGGTGGATCTTGTTCGGATCCAGAGCAACCTGAATCTCATCCTGCGGACGAGCAGTGGAACGAGGATCAACACGTGCAGTCAGCGGAATGCCAGCGCAGTTCAGGTACAGGAAGGTTTCAGCACCCATCATTTCGGTGATCTCTACGGCGCAGTTGATGATACCGGTCTTTGCGTTGGACAGGAACATCTCGTCATCGTGGAGGGACTCCGGACGGATACCCAGAATGACTTCCTTGTCTACGAATTCAGCCAGCTCCGGTGTTACCTTTGCAGCCGGAATCTCAACCTGATACTTGACAGCCTTGCTGGTCTTGGTAGCTTCTGCGCCGAATTCTACATAGTAGTTGTCGGACTTCTTCAGAACAGCGTCGATGAAGTTCATCTGCGGAGAGCCCAGGAATCCTGCAACGAACTTGTTGCCCGGCTTCTCGTACAGAGCCTGCGGCGTATCTACCTGCTGGATGATACCGTCTCTCATAACAACGATACGGTCACCCATGGTCATAGCCTCGGTCTGGTCGTGGGTTACGTAGATAAATGTCGTACCCAGCTTCTTGTGGAGCTTGGAGATCTCGGTTCTCATCTGTGCACGGAGCTTTGCGTCCAGGTTGGACAGCGGCTCGTCAAGCAGGAATACCTGCGGATTACGAACGATTGCACGGCCCAGCGCAACACGCTGTCTCTGACCGCCGGACATTGCCTTCGGCTTACGATCCAGCAGGTGGCTCAGATCCAGGATCTTTGCAGCTTCTTCCACCTTACGTGCGATCTCATCCTTCGGAACCTTACGCAGCTTCAGACCGAATGCCATGTTGTCAAATACGGTCATGTGCGGATACAGAGCGTAGTTCTGGAATACCATTGCGATATCTCTGTCCTTCGGAGCGATGTCGTTTACCAGACGGTCGCCGATGTACAGCTCGCCCTCAGAGATTTCTTCCAGACCAGCGATCATACGCAGGGTGGTAGACTTACCACAGCCGGAAGGACCTACCAGTACGATAAATTCCTTGTCCTTGATTTCCAGATTTACGTCCTTTACAGCAACTACATTGCCCGGATATTTCTTATAAATATGTCGAAGTGATAAACTTGCCATTTTCGCAGTTCCTCCTAAAATATGTTTTTTCCCGATTTGAAGTGCAGTGGCTTCGTGCACCTTCTGCCGCCCTCGGTGATAATATAATCATACCAAAAATCCGCACATTTTTCAAGTCGTTTATTGCCCAAAATTACGCTTGTACATTTATCCATTATGACGAACTTTCTTTTTTGGTTTGTAACAAGCTTGAAAAAACGGTTTCTGAATGCAGCATTTTTTGGACATCTTGTTCGAACAGCTGAATACAGCCTCCCAGCGGCAGATCCGGGGGCATCGTCAGACCGCCCAGCGCCACACGTTCCAGCTCCTCCACGTGGTTTCCCAGTGCGGCGAACATCCGGCGCACCTGATGGTATTTTCCCTCGTGCAGGCAGATCAGCGCCTCCCGCTGTGTCTCCGGAACGGGCGCAGCCTGCGCCGGCCTGCACTGTGCGCCGTCGGCGAGCCGGATGCCGGCAGCGATGGCATCCGCATAGGCATCCTCCCACGGTCTTGCCAGCAGGATGCGGTAATACTTTGCCACGTGCCCTCTGGCGGCGATGACCTGATGGGCAAGCTGTCCGTCGTCGGTGAACAGCAGCAGACCGGTGGAATCCTTGTCCAGCCGCCCCACCGGCCGCAGATCCTTCCGGCTCAGCTCCGGCGGAATCAGCTCCATGACGCTGTGCTGTCCCGCCTCATCCGCAGAGCTGACATACCCCTTGGGCTTGTTCAGAAGCACGTATAAGTACGGATCGCCGGGAACGTGTTTTCCCAGTAGGCAGACGATATTTTTTTCCGGCGACACCGGCTGGTCGGGCTTTCGTGCCGGTGCGCCGTCCACGGTGACCTTGCCCTTGGTAATCATTGTCCGCAGTTCCCTGCGGGAGTACAGCGTGCGGGCGGAGAGAAATTGATCCAAACGCATGACGACCCTCCTGTTCTGTTTTTGGATTGTGGTTCATAACATGTAAGAGCATACTTTTCTTAGAAAGGCGGTTGGCGTATGAAAAAACAATGGGTTCTTTTTCTCGGCATTGCCGGTGCCATTCTGGGCAGTGTCTGGCTGGTGCGGCAGGTCTCCCGAAAGCCGGCACCGGAGCCGGTCACTATCACACTGGCAGACGAGTCTGCACGCATCGCATTCCTACAGGAGCACGGCTTCCCGGACGGCGTCTGCATCGCCGCAGAGTGCGTGCAGCTTCCGGCAGAGGGAGATGCGGTCTACGATGCCTACGCTGCTCTCCAGCGGGCGCAGGGGCTGCCGCTGGACGAATACTGCGGCGGAAGCGCCACACGCTACACCTATGCGCAAAACAGCCCCGAACAGGGAACCCTGCGTGCGGAGCTGCTTTGTCATGAATCACAGATGCTCATCGGTGCGGTCACCTATTCCAGCACAGCGCCGGAGACGTACACCGCACTCTTTTCCTAGGGGTTGTTTGAAAAATAGCGATGTTTGGAAAAATGCACAGAAATTACTGTATGTTAGGAGAGAATCCGCAGGCAGGCTGTCGCCTGACAAGGATTTTCGACGACACAGACAGTGATTTATGGGCATTTTAACAAATGTACGGATTTTTCAAACAAGCCCTAGAAAGTTACTTATCGAATACGTGCATCAGACCGCCGATGAAGGGCAGTTCCTTTGCCTTGCCGGAGCCGGCAGTGATGATGCCGAAAAGGGTGTAGGCAAGAAGCAGTATGGAGATCAGTGCGGACAGCACAGTTCCCAGCACCGGAATCTTTCCCAGCAGAGAGCTGAGCACGCCGCCGATGAGGTCGGCGATCAGCAGGATGAATGCCTGATTGGCGTGGAATCTGCCGAACTTGGAGCTTCCGCCGTTGACAACCAGCGGCAGGAAGAAGAGAACGCCCAAATAAGAGAGGGCACTCCAGATCTTGTTGTCCTGAATGTCCTGTGTGTCGTACATGGAAGAATTGTCGGGGGTATTCAGCATGTTTTTGAAATCTTGGTTCATGATTTTTCCTCCTTTGTTCGGGAGTTGTCTCCCGAATGGGGTTCAGGCTGGTCCAGCGCCCCGATGGCGGCAATGAATCCAGCAACGTCTGTAAATTCCTGATAGACCGAGGCGAAACGGATGTATGCCACGGCATCAATGTTCTTGAGTTTTTCCATCACGGTATTGCCGATCTCTGCGGAGGTGACCGTACTGCGCATTTCGCTGGTGTACTGCGTCTCCATCTCCTCGATCATCGAGGTGATCTGCGTTGCGCTGACCGGCCGCTTTTTAATGGCGTTGAACACGCCCTTGAGGAGCTTTTGCCGGTCGAACGCCTCCAGAGAGCCGTCCTTTTTCTGTACCATGAGCAGCGGACGCTCCACGACCTCATAGGTGGTAAACCGCTTGCCGCAGCGGGAACACTCCCGCCGCCGGCGAATCCTGATCTCCACAGGACGGGAGTCCAGCACACGTGTCTCCCGCTCGCCGCAATAGGGACAGCGCATAGTTACACGCCTCCCTTTCCCAAGGCATCCAGACGGTTCTTCAGGATGCTGTAATTGCTGACAAGCTCGGTCACGTGGTTAAAGCCGCTGCGGTACAGTTCCAGCACCACAGAGCATTCCGGATTATAAGTCTGCAATTCCGCCAGAAACGCCTCCCAGCGAAAGTAGCCTCTTCCCAGCAGCAGACAATCTCCGTATTCCCCATGGTCGCTCATGTGCACGTGGACGATACTGCTGCCCAGCGCACGCAGCATGGTAAAGGGGTTCTCTCCGGCACGCACCGCCTGCTTGATGTCCAGCACGAAGCTGGCATCTTTCCCCAGCGCCTGTTTCATCTGCACCAGAAAGTTCAGAGATGCGCCGGTGCACCGTGCCACATTTTCCTGCGCCACAACAACACCGTAGGATTTCCCCAGATCTGCCAGCCGCTGAAAGCGCTCCGCATAGAGCTCCACATTTACGGATGCCGCCGGCACTTTGTTGCCGTGGAGCACGAAGACCTTTGCCCCAAGCTGCTGCATGGCGGTGAAGTAATAGCGGCAGTATTCCAGATAGTCGTCCACCCGGCGGGGATAGTTGGAGAAGAGCATAATGGGTTCGATCTCACAGGTATAGGGGTGCAGCGAACAGCAGGTCATCTCGAACCGATGCATCAGCTGTGCCATGGCATCCACAAAGTTCCGCCGCAGCTCCGAGTGGGAGTTGATGAAGATCTCCACACGGGAAACGCCGGCGAGCGCCAGATCATAGAGTGCGTCCTCTACCACACGGGGATAGAGGCACGCCGTAGATACCCCAGCGTACATGACGGAACTCCTCCTTTTTCTGTGTCCGGTTTAGTCCTGTGCATTGCCCAGGAATGCTGCGCCGATGATGCCGGCATCGTTGCCCAGGGCTGCAATAACGATCTCGGTGTTCTTCTCCGAATTGCGGGTGTATACCTCACGCTTTACGATCTCCTTCATGGGTACCAGCAGCGGGTCGCCCTCGTTGCAGACACCGCCGCCGATGCACAGCACATCCGGCTGGAAGATGTTGATGGTGTTGGTAATGCCGGCAGCCAGATACTTGATGTAGTCGTCTACCACCTGCTTTGCAGTGGCATCGCCGGCACGCATGTAGTTGAACGCTGTCCGTGCGGAAATGTGCTCCTCTTCCTTCATTGCGCTCTCCGGATGTGCCTCCAGTGCCTCCCTGGTCATGCGCACCAGACCGGTGGCAGAGGAGTATACCTCGAAGCAGCCCTTTCTGCCGCAGGTGCACTGCGGGCCGTCTACGGAAATGACAGTGTGACCAACTTCAGCGCCGCCGAAGTTGGAGCCGCTGTAGATCTTGCCGTCAATGATGATGCCGGCGCCGACACCGGTGCCCAGTGTGATGCAGACCGCATTCTTTGCGCCCTTGGCTGCGCCTGCCACATACTCGCCGTATGCTGCGGCGTTGGCATCGTTCTCAATGAAAGTGGGCTTGCCCAGTTCGGTTTCCAGATACTTCACCATGGGGGTGTTGTGGAAGCCCAGATTGTTGGAGTATTCGATGATGCCGGTAGCACTGTTGGCAACGCCGGGGGTGCCCACGCCGATCCACTCGATCTGATCCATGGTCAGACCAGCCTTTTCGGTTGCCTCACGGGTCACCTTTGCCATATCTGCGGCGATCTCCTGCTCCGGACGGGGCAGATTGGTCTTCACGCTTGCCTTTGCCAGAATCTCATAGCTCTCGTTTACCACGCCGGCAACAATGTTTGTGCCGCCCAAATCGATTCCAATGTAATACTTCATGTGTGTTTCCTCCTCAATATTTCAAATCCATTGTCTGGAATTGTCAACATAATTTTTCGTCTGCACGGGTCACGATGTACTGCGCCTCCGTGCCCGTCACGGTATACTCGCCCAGCCCTGCCGGAAGCAGCACGCTGTCCCCTTTTTTCACGGGATAGCTGCCGGATGCGGTTTTCAGCACGGCAGTGCCGGACAGGAACAGCAGGTGGTGGAACGACTCCGCCCCCACGGCAAAGCGGACTGTATCGTGCACCGTGACCACATCTGAGGCAAAATACCGGCACGCCTCCAGCTTCCGCACGCTTCCGCCGGAAACCGGTGCGGGCGCATACTGCACCGTGGGTGCAAGGGGGCTGAGGTTGGCGACATCCAGCGCCTTTTCAATGTGCAGTGGGCGAAGCTTGCCGTCCGCTCCACGTCTGCCGTAGTCGTAGACACGGTAGGTGGTGTTGGAGTTCTGCTGAATCTCCGCCAGCAGGATGCCTGCGCCAATGGCGTGGAGCGTGCCGGAGGGGATGAAGTACAGCTCGCCGGCGGCTACCTCCACCCGGTTGAGAATCTCCGGCAGGGTCTGCTCCTGAATCCGGCGGGCAAATTCCTCCTTAGACACGGCCTGCTTCACCCCATAGTACAGCGCAGCGCCGGGGACGGCATCCACAATATACCACATCTCAGTCTTGCCCGGCTCGCCTTCCACACGCATGGCGTAATCATCGTCGGGGTGCACCTGTATGGACAAGTCCTGTTTGGCATCGATCAGCTTGATGAGCACCGGCACGGTCGTACAGCCGGCGCAGTTGGTGCCCAGAAAGCCGGTGCCGTGGGCATCCAGATATTCCCGCAGCGTCTTTCCGGCATCCGGCCCGTTTTTCAAAATGCTGCTGCCGTCCTTGTGGCAGGCAAGCTCCCAGCTCTCGGCGATCTTATCCGCCCCGCTGGTCTTGCCGAACTCCTCCCGCAGGCGGTTTCCGCCCCAGAGGTAGTCCTTGCAGACACCCTGCAAAAAAATCGGTTCTGTCATTCTCTGCCTCCTTTTTCCACCAGCCCGAACTGCTTCCGGAACTCGTCCATGCTGCCGGAATACACGTTCAGGTCGATGTGCATCTGATCGCCGTCATAGCCCTGAAGCATTCCGGAGTCGGTGTACTGCCAGAATGTCCAGTCAAAATACGGCTGGTAATAGTAATTGCTGATCCAGACGGGGTACTCCCCCTGGAAACAGCTGACGTATTTGCGGTAGGTATTGGGAGCTGCGTAGAGGATGGGCTTGACTCCGTAGTGCTCCTCCAGCAGATCCAGCATCTCCTGCAAGTTGTCCCGTGTTTCCCGCACGTCCGGCAGGATGCCGGAATCGTCGTACAGCTCCACATCAATGACCGGCGGAAGAGTATTCTCCGTCACGGGGACTTGCTGCATAAAGTTCTCCGCCTGCTCCCTGCCGGAGTTCTCGAAGCGGTAGAAGTGGTAGGCACCCACGTAGATGCCGGAGTCCTGCGCCGTTGACCAGTTCTGCCGGAACTGGGTGTCGCTGTGGTCGATGCCCTCAGTCGCCTTGATGAAGCAGAAGGAGATCCCCTGCGATTCCAGCACGTCCCAGTCAATGTTGCCCTGATAATAGGACACGTCTGCCCCCTGCACCGGATAGTCCTGTGCGTCCGGCACGTCCGGCGGCTGCCTGCCGGTGCTGGTGAGAAAGATGTGCAGCAGGCGTGGAATCCAGACCGCACCCGCCACGATCAGCACCAGAAGCAGCAGCGTCACCGTCCAGCGGACGATATATTTTCCGTAATGTTTTCGTTTCACTTGGCAATGTCACCCATGACGATTCCCCGTCCGTCGGTACAGAAATAAACTCTGCCGTAGACATTGCTGTCGCCGGTGATGTACTTGGGGTTCAGGTTGCCGAATTTGTGCTGGTCATCGTTGATGCGTGTCCAGCTCTTGCCCTTGTCCTCGGAGCGGTAGATGCCGTAGCCATTGGTGCCGTCGTCGCCCTCGGCGTAGATCACGGGATCGCTCTTGTCGTCCTTGCCCTTGCCGAAGCCGATGCTGTCCACGGTGGAAAGTGTCTTGACGTTCTCGAAGCTCTCGCCGGCATCCTCGGTGTACATGATCATGGTGCTGCTGGACAGCCACACGTGCCCCTCCTGTCCGAAGACGGACACAGGCTCTGCGGATTCCGCCACCATCTGTCCGGTGGACTCGAAGTTCAGACCGCCGTCCTTAGACACATAGAACATGCCGTCGCAGGAGGCGTAGAACAGCTTGGGGTTTACACGGTCTGCGGTGATCTTGGCGTTGAAGCCCAGTCCCTCCACATAATACCACGTTTCCCCGAAGTCGTAGGTGACATAGGGCTTTCCGGAGACGCTGTTGGGGATCCAGATGAAAGAGCTGCCGTCCGCTGCCATCGCCACCTGTCCGCCGGCCGCCGGATCGGGCTTGTGCTGGACGCTCTCCCAGGTATTTCCGCCGTCCTTGGTATAGGTCAGCGTGGTGGTCTTTTCCTCGCTGGCGTATACGGCGATGTTGGGTTCCAGAAATGCGCAGTCCAGATCGGTGGGCTTGCCGTTTTTCATAAAGTGGGCATCGTCCGGACACTGGGTCACGTCCTCGTGGGCAAAGCCGGTGAGGTCGCCCATGATGGAATACAGCTGGGGCGAATCGTCCTTGCTGGGCGGTGCCAGCATCTTGAACACTGCTGTTTCCTCCAGCCCGTAGGCATCGAACGCAATGTTCACCGGCTCTGTGCCGATCTTGGTCATGTTGGTGGTGGAATAGATGGTCGCACCGGTGCCGTACATCACTTCATCAGAGTTGAACGGATTGATGTTGACATCAGCGACCCACCAGCCAGTTTTTGCCTGTCCGTCGCCTCTGCCCCAGTCCAGCCACTCCGCCTTGGAGGTGTCCATCTGGTATCCGCCGTTCTTGTCGAACAGTCCGCTCCAGCTCTCTCCGCCGTCGGTGGTGTAATAGAGGTTGTCGCCGTTGTCCGACCACCAGCCCAGCGTGGAAACCACAACGGTATCCGGATTCTGCGCATCCACAGAGATACCGCCGAATCCGCCCTGTCTGCCGTCGTTCAGGTCGGGGGTGATGTCGGTGAAAGCGTCCGCCTTGGGGTCGTAGACGTAAACCGCACCGGCAGAGGGCGACAGGTTCGGACCGCAGTTGTCGGAGTACGCCAGATACATCTTGCCGTTGGCAGAGAATGCAGCGTGCAGCGGGTACATGCCCTTGGCATTGGCAGACAGCGCCGTCCAGCTCTCTCCGCCGTCAGTACTTTTATAAATGCAGGTGCCATCCGTCATGGCTGCGCCCACGTACATGTCAGTGGAAGTGGGGTCAAAGGTCACCCAGAGAATGCCGATGCTGTTGCCCTCCTGCTTATAGTTGCCCTTGACCGGAAATGCGGTCACTTCCTCCCAGTTCTTTCCATAGTCCGAAGTCTTCCACAGACCGCTGTCACGGCTGCCGAACCAGACCTCCTTGTTATTGTTGGGGTTGACGCACATGCGCTCGCCGCAGCCACGGCCGGACTGGTTGCCGCCGCAGCCGAAGGGCACATCAAAGCGTGTCCATGTTTCGCCGTAGTCGTCCGAGGCGAACAGACCGGCGGAGTCATTCATATAAGTACCGCCGGCGAAGTACACCCGATTCGGCTCTACCGGATCAGTCGCCATGCTCTCAATGCCGATGTAGTTCCACTCCTCTGCGCCCAGAAAATCCGTCAGCGGCACCCAGTCGGTACCCTTCTGCCGGCGGTACAGACCGCCGATGTCGGTTCTGGCGTACACCAGCCCCTCTTCCTTGGGGTTGTATTCCATGCCGGTGACATACCCGCCGCCGCCAATGGCGACGTTGCTCCACTGGTATTTGGAAGCAGCACTTTTTCCCGTACCGGCACAGCCCGTCACCGTTCCGCCAAGCAGGCAGACACTGAGCAGCAGTGCGGCAATTCGCCGTCTCTGTTGTTTCATCCGTTTTTCCTCCTGTATTCCATTGCAGTACGATGCAAAAAATTCCTACTTCTTATGATACCCGAAAACGGCGGATTAGTCAATAGGCTGCGCAAATTTTTCCGTGCTGTCGGTATCCCGGAGCACCGGCAGCGGAGTCCCCTCGTGGCTGCCGATGTGTTTTTCCAGCCACACCATATGGTACCACCGCCCGAATTTATAGCCGCACTGGCGGAACTCCCCCACAAGGCGGTAGCCCAGCTTCTCGTGAAACCGGATGCTGTCCCTGGTAAGATAGGGGTCGTTGTCCGTCATGGGGCAGGCGACGCAGGCGTTCATGTTGAGAAAGTGGCGGCGCTGTAATTCCTGTTCCAGTGCATCGTGGAGCTGTCTGCCGATGCCCTGCCGTTTCCGGTGCTGTTCCACATAGATGGAGGTTTCCACCGACCAGTCATAGGCGGCACGGTCGTGGAATTTTCCGGCGTAGGCGTAGCCCACGGGAACGCCGTCCTCCTCCGCCACCAGATAGGGGTATCTTTTCAGCGTCTCGGCGATACGGCGGGCAAATTCCGCTTCTGCGGGAACATCGTATTCAAAAGTAATGGCGGTGTGCGCCACATAGGGGGCATAAATGGCAAGCAGCGCCGGCGCATCTGCCGGTGCTGCGGAACGAATCTGAATGGACATGGAAACGTCCTCCTTTTGGCAGTGTTCTTGTTTTAGGGTACAACTTTTTGAGGGAGTTGTCAAGTTTATGCGTTGAAAACATTCCACCGGAATGTTTTCAAAATCATGGCATTGCAAACGGGACCGCTCAGTAAGAGCTGGCAGTGCGTAGCACTGACTGAGGGATCTCCACTTATGCAGAAACCATCATAAAAAGATTTTACAAAAGAACCCCTCCGAGCGGCTTCGCCGCCCACCTCCCCTTTCAGGGGAGGCTCTTAAACAAATAGAAATTGACTTGCAGTCAACCTCCGCCGTCATTCATTGACAAACGCCTGCTGCTTGTGTATAATAAAGGCATCTTTGAAAAGGAGGAACACACCATGCAAACTTATCGCTGGGCAACCTTAGGCTGCGGTGTCATCGCCCATGAACTGGCGCAGGCAATGGCAGAGCGTGGACAGACCCTCTACGCTGTGGCAAACCGCACCCACGAAAAAGCGGTGGCATTCGCCGCACAGTACCACATTCCCAAGGTCTACGACCGACCGGAGGACGTTTTCTCCGACCCGAACGTGGACATCATCTACATCTCCACCCCGCACAACACCCACATCGGCTTTCTCCGGCAGGCACTCCGTGCCGGAAAGCACGTCCTCTGCGAAAAGGCGATCACCCTGAACCGTGCGGAACTGGAAGATGCACTGGCGCTGGCGGAGGAGCACCACGTGGTTCTGGCGGAGGCGATGACCATCTACCACATGCCCATCTACCGGAAGCTGCGGGAGATCATGAACAGCGGAAAGCTGGGAGCGCTGCGTCTGGTGCAGGTGAACTTCGGCAGCTACAAGGACTACGACATGACCAACCGCTTCTTCAACCGGAATCTCGCCGGCGGTGCTCTGCTGGACATCGGCGTCTATGCCCTCTCCTTTGTCCGGTGGTTCTTCACCTCCAAGCCCACGGAGATTCTCTCACAGGTGAAGTACGCCCCCACCGGTGTGGACGAAAGCGCCGGCATTCTGCTGAAAAATCCCCAGGAGGAGATGGCGACCGTCCTGCTCTCTCTCCACGCCAAGCAGCCCAAACGGGGCACCATTGCCTTTGAAAACGGCTACGTGGAGATCTGGGAGTATCCCCGTGGAGAAAAAGCCGTCATCACCTACACCGCAGACGGCCATCAGGAGACCATCACCGCCGGCAGCACACGGGAGGCGCTGCGCTATGAGGTGGAGGACATGGAGCGTGCCGTCGCCGGCGATGCCGACTGCATGTATCTGGCATACACCCGTGATGTCATGGAGATCATGACCAGGATCCGGCAGGATTGGGGCATGCAGTATCCGGAGGAAACGGGAGAGGTTTGATTTTTGTTTCACATCTTCCAAAATATTTCAAAATGCACTTGACATTTTTGTGTAACTATTGTATGATAGAGATAGAAGCAGACGACCCGTGCCGAAAGGAGGTATCCCAATGAGATCACAACGATATTTTGCAGCAGCTGCGGCATTTTGTCTGGCACTGCTCGCCGGCTGCGGCGGTGAAACAGGCTCCACAGCGGAACGCAGCGTGCAGGAGGGCAAGAGCCTGCAAAGCCGCACCATCGTGGACATGGCGGACGAGGCAGACACCCTGCAAAAGCTGGCGGAGCAAGCCGACTGGATCGCCAAGATTCAGGTAGAATCCCTCTCCACCGTGGAGAGCGACACCGCCCACACACAGATCGTGCCGAAGGTGCTGGAAACCTACAAGGGCAGCTATGACGGGCAGACGCTGGACATCTCCGGCGGTATCCTGCCCTATGCGGAAACCAAGGCGTACCAAAGCACCGACCACCACGAATCCGGCGACGAAACCGCCCTGTTCTACGCCTGCTGGAGCGAGAACTATGTTCCGCAGGAGGGCGATGTGCTGCTGTTTTTCGGCGACACCCAGAACTCCGCCAACACCTACTATGAGCTGTACAGCTATCAGGGCATGTTCCTGCTGGAGGACGGCAGCTATACCAATCAGGCACTGCGAACCGGAACACACAAGCTGGCGGACGACCTGCAAAAGCTTCAGGGCGCTGCGGCAGCGGACATTCCGGAGACCTTCACCCGCACCGAAAACGGTTTTCGCTATACGTTCGAAAACTGGGGCACACAGACAGTCGCCGTACCAGAACAGTCTATGGAGGATGCCATCAAAACCTATCTGGGCGAGGCGCTGTAAACCGCCTGCTCCCATTCTCCCACAAAACCAAAAAGCCCCATCGGCAGCACGGAAATTGCGTGTGCCGGTGGGGCTTTCCTTCTCTTATGACTTATGCTCTTCTGACGCTTAGAGCTTGTGTTCATAGGAAATATATGCGGATTTTCGAGCAAATTTTTTT
>OIYT01000517.1_pt1 | contig 36920 bp, 19 predicted proteins | sample 1588201 | NCBI WGS metagenome assembly OIYT01 (sample SAMN03283260) | human gut metagenome | biome: human-associated habitat; material: feces | host: Homo sapiens | place: USA | collected 2013
CATCAGTATTACTCGTCGGCAATGGATTTGGCGCATTTTTAATTGGAAATAGTATGACGGTTCTTTTCTGCGAAGATACGGATATGCCGGAGGATGAATAAGCAACATCACACCCCAGCGGCGCACATCCCCCAAAACGGATGCGCGCCGCTTTTTTGTGCCTTCCTCTGCGAATCGGGTGACATGAAATCCCTGCATTCGTCCATCGCCTTGTTGAAACCTGCCTTGATTTTGGCAAAAAATCTGGTATAATAGTACCAAATCACGAGGAATTATCCTCCGGCGAAAAGGGGCGAGCAGATGCTGAGAATTGCCATTGTGGAAGATCACGAAAGCGACGCGAAGCGGCTGACTGCCCTGCTGGAGTCGTATGCGCAGAAGAATGGCAAACGCTTTGCCATTACATGGATTGCGAATGCCAATACGTTTCTGGATTCGTACCAGCACCAGTATGAGCTGGTGTTTATGGACATTCGGATGCCGGGGCTGAACGGGATGATGGCGGCGCACGAGCTGCGGGAGATGGATCACACGGTGGTGCTGGTGTTCCTGACGAGCTTGGCGCAGTATGCGGTGGAAAGCTACGAGGTCGAGGCGACGGATTATATCCTGAAGCCCATTACCGCTGCTGCGCTGGACTTGAAGCTTCCGCGCATCCTGAACCGCTGCATGGTAGAATCGGAAGAGGAAGTCGTCATCCAAAGCGGCGGCACGACGACGCGCCTGCGTCCGAATGAGCTGCACTATGTTGAAATCTATGACCATCATATTCAATTTGTCACCGCATCGGGGATTATGCGGTCGTATGGGACGCTGAAAGCAGTGGAGGATGCCCTGCCGGATGTGTTCTTCCGCGTCAACAATCAGACGATTGTCAATCTGCGCTTCGTGACGCATGTGGGCAGCAATGATACGACGGTGGCGGGGCGTACCTTCCCCATCAGCCGCGGCAGGCGCAAGGAGTTCCTGTCCGCGCTGCACCTTGCGGGCATGGCGGAGTAAGGAGGGAAAATCATATGCTGACATGGGAATACCTCGTAGACACCGTGCGTGACGATTTGCCGTTTATCCTCTCCGTCGGTACGGGCTGCGCAATTTCGGCATCTTGCTTGGAAAAACGGAAGCACTTCTACCTGCGCGTCGCGCTGACGCTTCTGTTGGCATTCTGCTGGATGTATGGCACCCGCCCGTATGTGGGGATGAACATGCAGGGCACAAGAATGGGCATAATTCGCTATATAACAGCGTTTGTGCTGTTCATGCTGTCCGTTCCCTTTTGCAGCCGGGCAAATTTCTGTCAAGCGCTGTATGCGGTCACAGTGGCATATTCGCTTCAGAATATGTGCGAAAGAATCATCCATATTCCACGCTATTCGCTGCCGAATTTCCCAGTGCTGCTGGATAGAAGCTGTCTGCTGGCGCTGATGGCGATAGCACTGTATAGCTACTACCGGATTCTGGTGGGCAAGCGGCGTCAGCGGACGGTTATGGACTTCTCGAATATGAGCAGCTGCATGATGCTGTTTATGGGCGTGGGCGTGGTGGCGATTTCGGTCGTGCTGGACTTGACGCTGTACCACGTGACCCCGTCGGGCAACCGCGAACTGAGCAACTGCCACAACATCATGAGCGCCGTGTTCTCCCTGCTGACCATTGTCGTCTGCATGAGCCATCTGCGGGAAACGGAAAACGAACGCAAGGCGGAAGTCGCGGCGCAGATGCTGTACAGCGAGCAGCGGCGCTATGAGCAGGAGCGGCAGATTCACGACGCCATCAACCTCAAATGCCACGATATCCGCCACCAAATTGCCGCGCTGGGCGATGCAGGCTATCAGGAAGAACTGAAAAAAATCGGTCAGCTGGTCAACATCTACGATGCGGCGCCGCACACGCAGAATGCCGCGCTGGACGTGGCGCTGAGCGGCAAGATGCTGGCGTGCACGAATTTGGGCATCACGATGACGTGCCTGGCGGACGGACGGCGCATCGGCTTCATGGAGGACAGCGACATTTACGCCCTGTTCGGCAACATCCTTGACAACGCGATTGAGGCGACAAAGACCGTGACGGAGGAGGAGAAACGCATCATCTCCCTGACCATCGGCACGACGGGTGATTTGCTGCTGATTGACAGCCAGAACTACTATGCGGGCGAAATCCGCTTTGTGGACGGGCTGCCGCAGACGAGCAAGGAGAACAAGGAATACCACGGCTTCGGCACACGCTCCATCAAGACGCTGACGGAGAAGTACGGCGGCGACCTGAAAATCAGCGCCGAAAACGGCATTTTCCGGTTGTCGATTATGCTGCCAATCCCGACATGATTGATTCGCAATTCCTTTGCGCTCGGCGAAAGCCGGGCGCTTTTTGTATGCTCCGGTAACGCCGATGCAAATAAAGTTGCAAAAAACGCAGAAAAAGTGGCTCAATCACAATTTGTTCACAAAGCATGTATACTATCCTTGCGGATGTCGGAAACGGCATCAAAACAAACGAATCCAACAAAAAGCGCAATGAGTCGTCTGACGGAATCCCCTGCCGAAGGACGCTCACATAGAGGATCATGGGAATTTCCCGAAGAAGGAGGGCAGCATTCACGTTTCTTTTCTCTTCTCTTCCGTCTCAAAACGGAAGAGATGCCATGTTTTTCAACACGAATCAATGAGGAGGACAAACATCGTGTTCCAGAGCAAAAAGAGCCATCGGTTGATGGCGCTGGCGCTGAGCGCAGTCGTTGGGCTGACGGCTACGTTCGCGGCGGCAGAAACCGTAACGCCGACCGGCAATACCTACGGGTTCGCCGGAACGAATGCCCGGTATTACACCGACTATATGACGCTGGAAGAAGAGCAGCAGATTGCCAAGGATCTCGCGATTGAAGTGGCAAGCGAAGGCTTCGTGCTGCTGAAGAATGAGAACAATGTCCTGCCGCTGGCAAAGGGCGGCAAGGTGTCCCTGTTCGGTATGCACTCCGTGTCGCTGATTGCGTCCACCAGCGGCTCCGCAGGCGGCTCCACCGGCGCGAACGGCATTGCCGAAAGCACCCTGCAAATGGCGATGGAGAAAGCCGGCTACCGCGTGAATGCGAAGCTGGTTGATCTCTACACCAAGCACAAGACGCTCGGTACGACCAGCAACGAACTGCCGATGAACTACTATTCAGCGGCAACCATCAGCTCCTACAATGGCTATGGCGACGCGGCGATTATCGTTTTCTCCCGCACGGGCTCTGAGGGCGGCGACAAGCTGGTCAGCAACGTGACTGACCACAGCAACCCCCGCGACCATGAGCTGATGCTGGACGACAACGAGAAGGCGCTGGTCAAGCACGTCAAGGAGCATTATCCGAACAAGCCGATTATCGTTCTGATTAACTCCTCCAACATCTTGCAGATTCCCGAACTGGCTGAACCCAAGGCGACCAGCGAATACGGCGTGGACGCGATTTTCTGGGTCGGCAACACGGGCAACAATGCCATCGAGGCGATTGGCAAGCTGATTTCCGGCGAAGTCAACCCCAGCGGCCACACCGTGGAAGTTTGGGAACGCGACTTCACTAAGGGTCCGTCCTTCACCAACTTCGGCAACCAGACGCAGAATGTTGATGAAAACGGCGACACGATGGATGCTTTCTTCTATCACAATGGCGAAGCGACCAAGTACGCCACCATTGAGTACCGCGAAGGCATCTATGTCGGCTACAAGTACTACGAGACGGCGGCGGACGACATGAACGCCGAAAACCCCGGCTCCGGCGACGAATGGTACGATTCTCAGGTGCTGTATCCGTATGGCTACGGTCTGAGCTACACGACCTTTGACTGGGAACTGATGCCCGCGGCGGATACCGCGATTACCGCCCCCTTCCAGAAGCTGTCCATGCAGGTGAAGGTCACTAACACCGGCGACGTGGCAGGCAAGGAAGTTGTGCAGGTGTACGCCAATCCGCCGTACACCAAGGGCGGCATTGAAAAGGCGAGCGCGAACCTTGTCGGCTTTGCCAAGACCGACCTGCTTCAGCCCGGTCAGTCTCAGACGGTGACCGTTGACTGGGTTGCGCAGGACATGGCGAGCTACGACTGGAATGACGCCAACGCCAACGGCTACACCGGCTATGAGCTGGAAGCGGGCGACTACGTCATCACCGCGCGCAGCAACTCGCACGATGTGAAGCTGTCCGAAACCTACACCGTGGCGGCGGGCATGAACTGCACCACCGACTACATCACCGGCAACGAGATTGAATCCCTGTTTGTTGATGATTTCACCTCCGTCAACGACTCGCTGCTTTCCGGCATGATCAGCCGCGCGACGGGTCTGACTCAGCCCGCATCGGCGTCCAAGACGGATCGTGAAATCTCTGATGACACGCTGGCGACGCTGGACGGTCAGTATTCTTACCGCTCCTACATGGATCAGGGCTATGAAGAATGGTTCGTGAATGAGGACGGCATCCCGTCCACTTGGACGCAGGCGGCGACCCGCACCGAAGGCGAAAAGGCGCCCATCTCCATTATGGACATGGCGGGCATCGACTTCAGCCTGAAGATTGAAGACGGCGAAGTTGTGCAGGGTGACGACGAAGGGTCCCAGAAGTGGGAAGCATTCATGAACCAGCTGACGTGGGAAGAAATGGCGAGCCTCGTCAACAACGGCGGCGGCGTGAAAGCCATTGACGCGGTGGACGTTGTAGGCGCGGGCGCGAACGAAACGCCTCTGCAGCTCTCTGGCGGTACGCTCTGGGCTTGCCCCCCGATTCTGGCAGCTACCTTCAACCTCGACCTCGCGGAAGAAGTCGGCGTCATGATGGGCAACGAAGCGCTCTTCAAGGGCTGCTCTTACTGGCAGGGCAACGCGATGAACATTCACCGCAGCCCGCTCTCCGGCCGCAACGTTGAGTATTACAGCCAGGATGGCGTGCACGGCGGCAAGTTCGCGGCGGCGGTTGTCGCGGGCGTGACCTCCAAGGGCGTCACCTGCCATATCAAGCACATGGTGCTCAACGATCAGGAATCCTACCGCGACCTGAACGGCGGCGTGTCCACTTGGGCGACCGAACAGGTTATCCGTGAAATCTACGCCAAGCCCTTCGAGTACGCGCTTAAAGTCGGTCGCTCTACGGGCGTGATGAGCTCCTTCAACCGTATCGGTCTGGTCAACAGCCAGCTGAACCTTGCGATGCACAAGCTGGTTCGCAATGAATGGTCGAACCGCGCCATCTTTGAAACCGACGCATGGCAGGGCACATACTGCCCGCTTGACCTGATGGTGCGTCAGGGCGACAATCAGGTGCTGGGCGCTGGCACGACGTTGCCGGACATCGGCCTGGAAATCGGCGCTTGGGATGCGGATGGCAACTGTGTCCGCGTCAGCGACGGCGCGGAAGGCACGTTCCTCTCCCAGACCCACTACGCCGCGGTTCGCCGCAGTGCGCAGGAAATCCTGTGGAACTATGCCAACAGCAGCGCGGTGCACAATGGCTACATCGGCTTTGAACCCTGTGTCCTCGAATTCGACAGCTATGCCGCGCAGTCTCTGCCGATTTCCTTCGGCGACGTGGACATCGCGACCATCACCCTGGCGGACGGCGCGCAGCTGCCCGAAGGCTTCACGATGAGCGACGCGGGCGTTGTCACGTCCGACGGTTCTCTGGCGGAAGGCGAATGGACGGTTGACATCAAGCTGAACGGCATCGACGGATATATCACCCTCGGCGCACAGGCGGTTATCCGCGTGGTGGACGCGCTGCACGTCAGCACCACTTCCCTCAAGGTGGGCGAAGCGGCGAACGTGACAGTGGATGCTCCCTACTATGCGTATGAAAGCCTCGTCAAGGTCAATCCGCGCTTTGTCAGCACGGTCAAGCACACCGACGGCACACCGGTTGCGCAGGGCGAAATGCAGGGCTTCGGTGGCAAGACCATTCTGCCGGGCACGGGCGACAGCGTCGGCGGCACCCTCCGTATCCAGAACTGGTACTGGAAGGACGCTTCTCAGGTGCAGGGCAACAATTACGACGGTCTGGGCGCGCTGGCGTTCGCGGACATCGAAGCGACTGACGCCCGTTACCTTGAAACGGCGGACGTCGAAGCGGGCAACTACTATCAGGCGTATCTCTACGAGTTCCGCGTTTCCGATGAGGATGCTGCGAAGCTGGCGGAATACGGTCTGACGGCGGAAAAGGTCATGACGCCTGTCACCGCCTATCAGGGCATCACCTACGATTACAACTCCGCGCTGGCCATCACCGGCACGCCGACCAAGGCGGGCGAAGTGGAAATCACGGTGACGCTGCAGATCCCGCTGGTTCGTGGCTTCGGCTCTCGCTTCCCGAACAACGTGCATGTGGGCTCTCCCACGGCGACGGAAGTCACCCGTACCTTCACGCTGACCATCGGCGAGTAATTCCTCTGAATCCTCACGGTTTGTGAACAAACGTCTGCTCCGCGCCTGACGCTGCATCCTCTTGCGGCGCAGGCGCGGGGCGGGGCAAAAGCCGCCGGGCTGTCGAACGCTGCGCGTCGGCGGTCTGGCGGCTGGCTTTTTCGCCAAGCCTACTATCTACAATTAGGAGAGAAAAAAATGAACTGGCTGAAGAAATTCGGTTCTCTGTGCCTTGCTGTGGTGCTGTCTGTCTGCCTCTTGGCGCAGGTAGGCTCGGCGCTGGCGGATGACAAGAAAGTGACCTCCGTCGAGGTCGAAACCATGCCCAACAAGACGGTGTACGTCATCGGCGAAGAATTTTCTGCCGAGGGCGGCACGCTGAAAGTTACCTACGACGATGGCACGACGGAAATCGTCGCCATGACGGACAGCGGCGTCAAGCTGTCCAAACCCACGATGAAGACCGCGAACACCAAGAATGTGACCGCGACGGTCGGCAAAAAGCGCGTCGTGTTCAAAATTGAGGTTGTTGCGGGCATGTGCGTCGTGACCTTTGACCTGAACTACGACGGTGCGCCCGCTGCATCCACGCAGGAAGTTTCCAAGGGCGGCACCGCCAGTGAGCCCGCTGCGCCCGCGCGCGACGGCTATGAGTTCGTCGCGTGGTACGCCGATGCGGACTACACGCACACCTATGATTTCGCAGCTCCCGTGACGGGCGACACGACCGTGTATGCCTTCTGGAAGAAGGTTGGCGCGGATTTTGTCACCGTGACGTTTGATTATGACTACTATGGCGTTCTCCTGAACCAGTATTCCTACCCCGTTGAAGTCGGCACGCAGGTCAAGCAGCCTGTTGCCAACCCCGAGCGCACGGGCTATGCCTTCGACAAGTGGGTGGACGAAAACGGCAGCGACTTCGACTTCTCCCAGCCGATTATGGCTGACACCACCATCAAGGCGGCGTGGAACAAAACCGTGTCCGGTCAGAACACCTATGTTTTTGAGGCGGAGGATACCGACCTGACCGGCAAGATTGGCCCCAGCTACTCCGGTTCTGCGCAGGAAGAAAGCATGATTATCTACAACGAGTCCGTCGGCGCGAGCGGCAACCGCATGGTCGGCTACCTCTACGCCAGCGGCATCTCGCTGGAGTTCTACATTGCGTCCGATATGGATGTGGATGACGCGACCATCGACGTGAGCATCACGGGCGAATTCGTCACCATGTCCTACGACGGCAACGACTATCAGGTGATTGTCAACGGCGAAGCGAAGAGCTATCCGCGCGTGACCATCGAGGCGACGCAGAGCAGTATGCCGCAGTGCGCCGACCTGATTTCCATCAAGGGCGTGCACCTGAACAAGGGCGCGAACCTGATTCAGCTGATGACGAACAACACCAATGAGGTGGACGGCACGACCTTCAAGGCGTATGCCCCGATTGTGGACTGCGTGAAGGTGACGACAGAAGCTGTGCTGATTTGGGACGAGAACCACAACGAGCCGGCGATGGGCAACTACCAGAAGTAATCCATAAGCAGGGGGGATTCTCCTCATTTCCTCTCTGCTCCTCCTCAAGCAGCGGTGTATGCGGCAAACTCCGCCGCATACACCGCCATTTCTGCAAAATAAGGAGACAAACCTATGGCAAAGAAGAATCGTCCGAAAAAGAGCAAAGCACTGGTCGTCTGGGCTATTGTGACGGTTATCGTGCTGCTGGCGGACTGCGTTGGCAACTATCTGGTCGTCGGTCTGCCGGGCAACATGAACAGCCTGCTGGACAAGCCGATGGCGGCGATTGGTGAAGCCATCGACTTCAAACTGAGCGCGGGCGAACTTGGCGGCTTGATGGATACGCTGTTCGGCAGCCAGCGCCCGATTTACAGCGACGAAGTGACCTCTGTGTACCCCGCACAGAAGGCAGCGAGCAAGGCGGAAGCCTTTGCGAACGCGCAGGAAGTCAACCTGAAGCTGGCAGAGGAAGGCTTTGTGCTGCTGAAGAACGAGAACGCTGCGCTGCCCATGAACAAGGGCGCGAGAATTTCCGTGTTCAGCAAGAACAGTGTGAACCTGTCCTATGGCGGCTCCGGTTCGGGCGGCTTCGATACGAGCAATAACAAGGACTTGTATGAGAGCCTGAACGACGCGGGTTTCGTCACCAATCCGACGCTGAAGAGCTTCTATGAGAGCAGCCAGTCCGGCCCGGTGCGCACCGCGAACTCCAGCGACCTTGACAACGGCGACAATCAGAAGATTGCAACCGCTGAAACGCCCCAAAGCAAGTACACCGACGCGGTGAAGAACAGCTATGCGGATTATTCCGACGCGGCGCTGGTCGTTATCACCCGCATCGGTGGCGAGGGCTTTGACCTGCCCCGCTATCAGGGCGACAGTGAGGGCGCTGTGTCCCCGGACAGCCACTATCTGGAACTTGATCAGAACGAAATTGATCTGCTGACCGCTGTCACCGACGGCACGTTCAAGCGCGTTGTCGTTGTGTTCAACACGCCCTCCAGCTTTGAAGCGACGTTCCTCAAAGACAGCGCTTACGCCGCCTTTGCTGATAAGATTGATGCGGCGGTGTGGATTGGCTTCACCGGCTCGAACGGCATCACCGCGCTGGGCGAAATCCTGAACGGCGACGTGAACCCCTCTGGCCGTCTGGTGGACACTTGGGCGGCGGACTTCACCAAGAATCCGTCCTTCGTAAACTTCGGCACGGGCTGCCTGCCGGACACGACCGACAAGTATGACGGCGGCATGTACTACTCCGTGGACTACGAAGAGGGCATTTACGTCGGCTATCGCTACTATGAGACGCGCGGCGAAACGGATGGCGAGGACTGGTACAATGCCAATGTCGTCTATCCCTTTGGCTACGGCTTGAGCTACACAACGTTCGACTGGACGGTGGGCGACGCCTCCGCAAGCGAAATTGAACTTGGCACGACCATCACCGTGCCTGTGACGGTGAAGAACACGGGCAGCGCCGCGGGCAAGGAAGTGGTGCAGCTGTACGCCTCCGCACCCTACACGCTGGGCGGCATCGAGAAGGCGCACAAGGTGCTTGTCGGCTTTGCAAAGACGAAGCTCCTTCAGCCCGGCGAGAGCGAAACGGTGACGGTCGGCTTTGACCCGTATTCCGCGGCGAGCTACGATTACCGCGACGCAAACAGCAACGGTTTCAGCGGCTATGAACTGGAAGCGGGCGAGTACACGCTGTATGTCTCCCGCAACGCGCATGAATCCGAAAAGGCGATTGCGCTGAATCTGGCGGCGGATGTGCAAATTGGCACCGACCCGACGACGGACAGTGAAGTCGTCAACCGCTACACCGATTCTGAGGCCTTCCTCGACAGCGATTGGCAGCTGGACACCATGCTCAGCCGCGCGGACTGGGAGGGCACTTGGCCTACGCCACAGACCGCGCAGCAGCACGCGGGCACGGATCGCCTCTACGAGGAAATCCGCAGCGAAGAGCACAATAATCCGACTGATTTTGATTCGGAAGAATACCCGTGGTTCGGCGAAGAACCCACACTGACCCTGCGCGACCTGCTGCCCTCTGCGGAAGCGGAAGGCTATGAGCCGGTTGTCTCCTACGATGACGAACGCTGGGAAGAACTGATGATGGGCTGCGACGAGGAAGAGATGATTGCCCTCATCAACAACGGCGCATACCACACCTTGGCGATGGAGAGCGTCGGTCTGCCGGCGACCATTCACGGCGACGGCCCGTCGGGCTTCACCTGCTTCATGAGCAAAGAGCAGGTCAACGGCACTTGCCAGTATGTCTCCGAACCCGTGATGGCGTCCACTTGGAACATCAACCTGATGAACGAACTGGGCGAAGCAATCGGCGAAGAAGGCACCATTGGCGATAAGGCGACGGGTCAGCCATATTCCAGCATTTACGCGCCCGGCGTCAATATCCACCGCAGCCCCTTCGGCGGTCGCTGCTCGGAGTATTTCTCCGAAGACCCGTTCATTTCCGGCATGATGGGCGCGGCGGAAGTGGAGGGTATCCAGAGCCGCGGCGTGCTGCCGACGGTCAAGCACTTCGTCGCAAACGAGCAGGAAACGCACCGCTCCATCGGCGGAGACCTGAGCTGGCTGAGCGAGCAGGCGCTGCGCGAAATCTACCTGAAGCCGTTTGAGTATACCGTCAAGCTGGGCGAAACCCGCGGTATCATGACCTCCTTCAACCGCATCGGAACGCGCTGGACGGGCGGCGACTACCGTCTGCTGACCGAAATCCTGCGCAACGAATGGGGCTTCAACGGGCTGGTTATCTGCGACTTCAACACCATTCCGCAGTACATGATTCCGCGCATGATGTTCTACGCCGGCGGCAGCCTTGATCTTGCGACGCAGCAGAGCGCCATGTGGACGGACTGTGACACCTCCGACGCGGGCGATGCGATTGTGCTGATGCGCGCGGTGAAGGATGTGATGTACGCGCTGGTGAACTCCAATGCCATGAACGCGGAGGTCATCGGCTACAATCCCCCGATTTGGCAGGAATACCTGCACTGGATTAACATCGGCGCATTCACCCTCGTGGGTGTCTGGCTGGTGCTGGCGATTGTGCGCACGGTGCGCTGCAACAAGCGGCAGAAGGCGAAAATCGCGGCGAAGTAAGCTGATAAAATGGGCAGCCCTCTTGGATGAAAATCCGGAGGGCTGCTTATTTATATGCAGGGGAAATTTGCGTGGAGGCTTGAAAAGAAAAAGGAAATGTGATATAATCAATCTGCAAACAGAATAGTGGTTAATATTGGAAACGCACACTCCTATGGGATGATAACGAACAACACATCGTCTGCTGATTTGCTATCATTTTAGGGAGGTCTTTTTTTATGCCCAAGAACAAGTTTCAGGATGTTGTGCTGACTGCTATCATGGCGACCATCATGGTCTATGGCATGGTGGTTTACAATGTTGCGCTGGCGACAGGCGGTCTAACTGCTGAAAGTTTCCTGCTTGCGCTCTATGAACTGCCCATTATGGTGCCCATTGCCTTTGTGCTGGAGTTTTTTGCCGTCGGGAAAATTGCAAGGAGGCTGGCGTTTACGGTCATGCGGCCGACGGATAGACCGCAGTTCATCACCTATGCCATTTCTATCTGCATCTGCTGCATCATGTGCCCGCTGATGAGCTTGGTCGCGACCATTCTGTTTAAGGATACAAAGACGTTTGCAACATGGGTGCAGACATGGACGATGAATTTCCCGATGGCAATCTGCTACCAGATGTTTTATTGCGGTCCGCTTGTGCGCCTGATTTTCCGAGCAATTTTCCGCGAAAAGCAGCAGGAAGCCTGATGCATTGCGCATTGGCAGCTCTTTTGGATGAAGATCCGGAGGGCTGCTTTTTGTGTGGCGGAGAAAGGGGGGAAACTTTTCAATCGTATCACGCTGCTGTTGAAGACGATCCTGATTTTATAACAATCATCTCGAAGCCTGTCGCGCTTTGTGCTGCCCCCGCATATTTTGCCGCCGTTTTTTTGCATATCTCAATTTCACAATTTTCATAACCGTCTCACACTTGCGACAATTTCACAAGATTCGCACGTTTGTATCGCGAAATGAGATTTTCGAGCAAAAATCACACAAAAACAGCCGAATTTCCAGTTGTTTTGCCTTGACCGGCAGGCGGATTTCCTTGTATAATACCGTCAGAAAGCGACCGGAAATCAAATGCGGCGTTTCGGAACGCAGTGGAAGGAGATGCAGACTGTGGCCCGGTATATCCTCCAGCGCTTGGGGCAGACGCTGTTAATTCTGCTGATCGTATCGTTTATTACGTATCTGCTGATTGACTTTTTGCCCGGCGACCCCATTGCTGCGATGCTCGGCGGTGAGATTTCGCAGGAAACGTATGACTGGTGGTATCAAGAGCTGAATCTTGATCAGCCCGTGCTGATTCGCTATGTGCTGTGGCTGAAAAATGCCCTCATGGGTGACTTCGGACATTCAGCATCGTACAGTGTGCCGGTGCTGCAGATTATCGGCGAACGCGTGCCGGTGACGCTGTACTTAAGCGTGCTGGCGTTCCTCATCAGCGTGCCGCTGGGTATCCTCTTTGGCATCATCAGCGCCGTGAAGCGCGGCAAACCGGCGGACACCGCGGTGACGCTGACGGCAAACATCTGCTGCTGCCTGCCGCAGTTCTGGCTCGGCATTCTGCTGATGTACATCTTCACGATTGTGCTGAAATGGCTGCCGTCCAGCGGCTGGGTGTGGCCGTGGGAGGACTTCGGCGAGAGCGTGCGGCGCACGATTATGCCGCTGACCTGCCTGACCATCGGCGGCATCGCCTCCATCACCCGCCAGACCCGCTCCTCCATGCTGGAAGTGATTCGTCAGGATTACATCCGCACGGCGAAGTCAAAGGGTCTCAAGGGCAAGAAGGTCATCTACATCCACGCGCTGAAGAACGCGCTGCTGCCGGTCATCACGCTGATGGGTCTTCGCATGGGCGGTATGCTGGGCGGCTCGGTGTTTGTTGAGAACGTGTTCGTGATTCCGGGCATGGGGTCGCTGCTGGTGAATGCCATTTCCATGCAGGACATTCCGCTGATTCAGGGATGCGTGCTGCTGATTGCACTGTTCACCAGCGTCGTCAACCTGATTACGGATATCATCTACGTCTTGGTTGACCCGCGCATCAAAATTGCTTGAGAAAAGGAGGTATAACGATATGAGTGAAGCAACACAGACGGAAAAAAAGCAAGCGCAGAAAGAGCGCAAGGCCTATCGCGCCAAGAAGCGCAAACTCTTCTTCAAAACGTTATTCTCCCGCAAAATTGTGCTGGTCAGCGCCATCGTCGTTCTGCTGATTATCCTCACTGCCATCTTTGCAGATTTCCTGATGCCCTATAACCCGAACCAGATTTCGATTCCCGAACGCAATCAAGGCATGAGCGCCGCCCACTGGCTGGGCACGGATGAATACGGCCGCGACCTGCTTTCCCGCGTGATTGCGGGCAGCCGCGTGTCGCTGATTGTGGGTTTGCTGGCAGTTATCATCGCCTGCGTCATCGGCACGACGCTGGGCATGATTGCCGGTTACTTCGGCGGCGTCGTCGATGACATCATCAACCGCACGAGCGAGGCCGTCCGCGTTATACCGCAGATTGTGTTCGCCATTGCCCTGTGCGCCGTGTTCGGCGGCGGCATCCTGAACCTCGCCATTGTCCTTGGTATCTCCAACACGACGGTGTATATCCGCATGATGCGCTCACAGGTGCTGTCCATCAAGGAACGCGACTACATCATGGCGGGCAAGCTGCAGGGCAACAGCAACTTCCGCCTGATGTTCCACCACATCCTCCCCAACAGTATTTCTCCGATTATCGTCACCATGACGCAGCAGGTCGGCAACACGATTTTGAGCGAAGCGGGCCTAAGCTTCTTGGGGCTGGGCATTTCCAAGCCAACGGCAACGTGGGGCGCGCTGGTCAACGGCGGCCGCAGCTTCCTGCTGACGAATCCGATCTACTCCCTCGCGCCGGGCATTGCGATTGCCCTGCTGGTTATCTGCCTGAATACGCTGGGCGACGGCGTGCGCGACGCGCTTGACCCGCGCCTGCGCGGTGAAGTGTAATCAAAACGGAAGGAGCAACGAAAATGGCACATCTGCTGTCCGTCCAAGGACTTGTGACGACCTTCCGGAACGAAGGAAAAGAGTTTAACGCAATCGAGGGCGTCAACCTGCACGTTGACCGCGGCGAAATTGTCGGCATTGTGGGTGAATCCGGCTCCGGCAAATCGGTGACGATGCTCTCCGTGCTCCAGCTGATTGCAAGCCCCGGCAGAGTAGCGGGCGGCGAGGTCTATCTGGAGGGTGTCGAGGGCAACCTGCTTTCCTACGGCAAGGAAAGCGAAACGATGCGGCAGGTGCGCGGCGGCAGAATCTCCATGATTTTTCAGGAGCCAATGACCAGCCTCAACCCCGTGCTGACGGTGGGATATCAGATTCAGGAAAACGTGCTGCTGCACACGAAGCTGTCGCCCGCGGAAGCGAAGAAGCGCACGATTGAGGCCATGAAGATGGTCAACATCCCCGACGCGGAATCCCGCTACGACTACTACCCGCAGCAGTTCTCCGGCGGTATGCGCCAGCGCATCATGATTGCTATGGCGATGGCGCCCAACCCCGATATTCTGATTGCTGACGAAGCAACCACCGCGCTGGATGTGACCACGCAGGCGCAGCTTCTGGAGATGATTCGCAAGATTGCGAAGGAAACCAACACTGCCGTCATCATGGTGACGCACAATCTGGGGCTGGTGGCGCGCTATGCGGAACGCATCTACGTCATGTACGGCGGGCACATGATGGAAACATCCACCTGCAAGGAGATTTTCCACCACACCGAGCACCCGTACACCCGCGCGCTGCTCCGCGCCATTCCCCGCCTGGATGATGCGAAAAACCGTATCCTGATTCCGATTGACGGTCTGCCGCCTGTGCCGTCGCAGCGACCGGAGTACTGCCCGTTCTACGCGCGGTGCGAATATCGCTGTGACCGATGCCTAAAGCACACGGACGCGACGATGAAGGAAGTTCGCCCCGGTCACTACTCCGCCTGCTGCCTGACGCAAGAGGAATTGGCGGAGGGCGAGGAACGTCTGCGCCACAAGGACTACGGCGCGTCGCCTGAACGCCGCCCGTCGAGCGAAAACTGCTTGGCGGTGGAGGACGTTCGCAAGTATTTCCCGGTCTACAAGGGCATCATGAAGCGCAAAGTCGGCGAAGTGAAGGCGATTGAGGATATCAGCTTCACCATCAAGCGCGGTGAAACGCTGGGCGTCGTCGGCGAATCCGGGTGCGGCAAAACGACGCTGGCGCGCTGCATCATGCGCATGTATGAGCCGGATGAAGGTCGTATCATCTTTGAGGGCAAGGACGTCGCCCACGCGAGCGACAAGGAGCTGAAGCCCTATCGCCCGAAAGTCTCGATGATTTTCCAAGACCCCTTCTCGTCCCTTGACCCGCGCCAAAACGCCGGTTCGATTGTCGGCGAGTCGCTGAAGATTCACCACTTGGTGAAAGACCATGCGGAATACGAAAAGCGCGTGGACGAGCTGTTCCGCAAAGTCGGCCTTGACCCGGCGCTGAAGGAACGTGTGGCACACGAATTCTCCGGCGGGCAGCGCCAGCGCATCGGCATTGCGCGCGCTCTGTCCTCCAATCCGTCGCTGATTATCTGTGACGAGCCGATTTCCGCGCTGGACGTTTCCATTCAGGCGCAGATTATCAACCTGCTGGAACAGATTCAGGCGGAGATGGGCATCAGCTACATCTTCATCGCCCATGACCTTGCTGTCGTCAAGCATATTTCTGACCGGATTCTGGTCATGTATCTGGGTCGCGTAATGGAGATTGCCCCCTGCGAGGAACTGTACGAGCATTCTTTGCACCCCTACACGCAGGCGCTGCTGTCCGCCATCCCGGTCGCTGACCCGGAAATTGAGGAAAACCGCGAGGTGACGACGGTGCAGGGCGAAGTGCCCAGCATCCTCAAGCGCCCCAGCGGCTGCCCGTTCCATAATCGCTGCCCGCAATGCACCGAGCGCTGCAAGCAGGAAACACCGCAGCTGCACGAGGCATTCCCCGGTCACTTCGTTGCCTGCCACCTCTACGGGCAGGAATAACCAATTTCGGTTCCAATCTGCGAAAAGCAGAGAAAATAGAACGATACATTGAAGGAGGCAACCCCATGAAACTCAAGAAGCTCACCGCACTGTTCCTCTCCATGCTGATGCTCCTGTCCGTTCTGCCGGCGGCGCTGGCGGAAGACGCGACACCCCAGTACGGCGGCATGCTGACCGTGCTTGCTATGGAAAGCAACAGCATGTTCCCCGCCCTGTCCAGTACAACCTCTAACCGCTTCAACTTCAGCCCTGCTGTGGAAGCTCTTGGCCGCCGCAACGCGGAGACCGGTGACACCGAGCCGTGGCTGGCGGAATCCTTCACCGTGGATGCGGATGCGCTGACGCTGACCATCAAGCTCCGCGAAGGCATTAAGTTCTCCGACGGCAGCGACTTCAACGCCGATGCGGTCATCTGGAATTTCGACAAGCTGGTCGAATACGGCAAGGCGTCCGAAATCTGCTCCCCGGAAAGCTACGAAAAGACCGACGACTACACCGTCGTGCTGCATTACACCGCGTGGAACAACACATGGGTGGACATTCTGGGCGAGTGCTACATCTACTGCCCCGCGGCTTTTGAAGCCAACGGCGAAGAATGGGCGACGCTGCACGCGGTCGGCACGGGCGCGTTCATCCAGAGTGAGTATGTGCAGGATTCCCACATCACCTATGTGCGCAACGACAACTACTGGCGCGCGGGTGAACCTTATCTGGACAGCATCAAGCTCCTCTACATCAACGACAGCATGACCCAGTACGCGTCCTTCATCAACAAGGAACTGGACGTCCTGCGCAACCCGAACTCTTCCAACATCAAGCAGCTGCTCTCTCTGGGCTACGAGAACGCGGCTTCCGACGCGCCTAACCTCGCGGGCATCACCTACATGATGTTCTGCTCCGGCGACGAAAAGTCTCCCTTCTATGACCTGCGCGTCCGTCAGGCTGTGATGTACGCGGTGGACTGGGAAGCGATGGCGGAAGGCATCTACGACGGTCTGGGCGCTTCTACTCCTGTCTTTGCTGTGCCCGGTGCGTGGAGCTATGACGATACCCTGTCCGTCTATCCCTATGACATGGAAAAGGCGCTGTCTCTGCTGAGCGAAGCGGGCTACCCGAACGGCTTCAGCACCACCATCTCCATCAACGAAGGCAATGCCGCGAACCTGCAGTGCGCCATCATTCTTCAGGCGTATTTGGAAATGGTCGGCATCAAGGCGGAAATCAAGAGCCTGACCAGCGCGGACTTCAACGCCCAGAAGGCGGAAGGCGTGTATGATCTGGGCATCATGGTCAACAACGGTTCCTCCAAGCTGGATTTCACCGCTAACTACATCCGCCTGTACTCCTCCGAGGGTGTCAACTACAAGAACATGATGGCGAAGCCCGCTGATTACGAGGAGGCCCTCTTCGGCGCGCGTGCCGCCAAGACGCAGGAAGAAAAGAAGGAACTGCTCAAGACCGCTGCCCGCCTGTTCAGCCACGATTACGCGCTGGTGGTGGCGACCGGCTATCAGCCCGCGTACTGCTTCGCGCAGGAAGGCGTGCATGACACCGGCGTCTGCACCACGACTGCTGAAGCGTGGACGCCGAACTGCGCGTGGAAGGAACAGTAATCATTCCTGACAAGCGTTTCTCCCTGCGCATCCGCTAACAACGGGTGCGAAGGGAAGCCGCCGCCGTATCTTTCTTCCTCTTGGTGCGGCGGCGGTGAATTCTTCCTCTACATGCAATTGATTCAACCAACGAAGGAGAATGGCTATGGAGATGTTAATGAAACCCCAGCTTTGTGTCAGCTCGAATGCTACGGATGACTATCTGCGCTATCTCCGCCAGATGAACATCTCCCATTGCTTTGTCATGTTCCGCAACGAGGAGACGAATTACGACGCCGTGAACCGGACGCTGGAACGCGTTCGGGCGGCAGGGCTGACGGTGGATGATGCCGGCAACGGCTTCCTCTACAAGCACCCGTCCATTCAGCTGGGTCTGCCCGACCGGGATGAATGGATTGCCAAGTATAACGATTTGAACCGCTGGCTGGGCAACGCCGGGGTGAAGGTCGGCTATGCGACATGGGATACGGGGCGCGTCAGCACGTCGTGGTGGAAAGCGGGCGAACATACCCACGGGGCAGTGGGCCGCATTGTGGACATGAACGAGATTTATGCCCGCAAGCCCGCCTTTGGTCAGGAATACGACTACGACACCATGTGGAACAACTTCGAGTATTTCCTGCGCGCCGCGCTGCCGGTGTGCAAGGAAGTCGGCATGAAGCTGGCACTCCATCCCTGCGACCCGCCCGTGCGCTTCTATGAAGGCTGCGCGAGCATCATCATCAGCGGCGACGACTACCGCAAGGCGCTGCGCCGTGCAGATGAAATTCAGCAGGAGCTGGGGCTGGGGACGGACGAACATTATCTGGGCATCAAGTTCTGCTGCGGCTGCTGGCTGGAAGGCGGCGAAAAGTTCGGTAACGTCCTGACGGATTTGGCGGACTTTGTGCAGCAGAAGCGCGTTCACATCGTCCACTTCCGCAACGTTTCTTCTCCGCTTCCCTACTTTGAGGAGACGCTGCTGGAGGACGGGTACATGGACATGTACAAAATCATGGATGTGCTGGTGAAGAATGGCTACGACGGGACGATTTACGTCGATCACGTCCTGCGCTACGACGAGCAGACCGGCGGCGAAAAGACCTCCTTTGCCTATGCAACAGGCTACATGAAGGGCTTGATGGCGGCGGCGTATCATCAGCAGAAATAAAGGTCAGCCGAAAAACAGGGGGAACCGTATGAGCTTGCACGAGTACCCGAAAAAACCGGGAATCAGCCGCTTTGTCGCGCCGTGGGATACCAGCGGCTGGTATTTCATGGCGGAGCATTTCGCGCCGGGATGCCGGATTTACAGCAATGCCGACATCACCGTGACCGAATGCCCCGAAATTCTCATGGGCTGCGACTACATCGTGACATACGATTCCGCGACGGATGGCTTCGATGACAAGCAGGAAGTGGATTTCTTCATCGAGCAGACCGGCGAGGTATACGCGGCGCTGGACGCGGATGCCCCTGCGGATTTTCCGACGGGCTTTGCACGCACGGATTTGGTCGTCAGGACGGACGCGGGCGACACCTATCGCCTGTTCATGCGCCCCTACGCACGCGGTGCGCATGTCCATTTGGACGCTTTCTCCAGCCCCGGACGGCATTTCTTCGTGTTCTTTCGCCCGACGGAAACAGAAACGGAAAAGCCGCTGCCCGAAGCAAAGCGCTTCCCAGTGGCGGAACGGCACGAGACGCGCGAAACATGCTGGTTTGTGCATGACTGCTTTGCACAGGCGAATCTGTCCGGTTATGACTGCCGCGGCGACGTGCGGGTTTGCGCGGAAGCGGACAATCCCGGGCGGCACTATCTCCGCTTGCAAAGCGGCGCGGGGATTTCGCGCGCCTGCGAAACAAGCGGACAGGATGAATTGTCGATGGCGCTGGATGTTCCCGCGGGCACGGCGGCGCTCAAATTTGCGGGTGTAACCGTGCAGCTGGGCGGCGCACAGGCAAGCATCAACGGGCAGAACGTGCCGGATATTGCGGACAGCCGCTATGTGGTGGCGTTCAAGCGCTTCCATGCGCCGCAGCGCTGCGAGGTGTGGCTGAACAATCGCCCGGCGATGATGTGCGCGTGCGACGCGGCAGCGAAAACGCCGTTCACACTGACAGCATCGGAAGCGGGTGAAATCCGCCTGAACCGCGTGGACTGGAAAGACCAGACGGATGTGCCGATGATGGCGGAAACCTTCGCGTCGATGCCGATGAATTGCCGCTTGATGGCGGAGGCGCAGGGGAACATCCTGCAGCAGCGCGGCATTGGCAGCTTCCTGCGCGTGACGGGCAGCGGCGCGGTGACGTTCCCGGCGATCCGGCGGGAAGCAATGGTGGAAATCACCTGCCGTGCAAGTGGTGAAGAATCCGCCGTGTTCCCGGAAGTTCGGGATGCGGACGGGCACACAATCATGAAGGCGGCGCTCTTTGCAAACAGCCTGTTCCTCTCCGACGGCGAGGAATGGCGGCGAATCTGCGGCGGATATGCCCCGTGGCAGTATTTCCCCGGCGGAAACTGGTATCGCATGACGATTTCGCTGGATTTTGCGTCGCACACGTTTGATGTGAATGTGGATGGCGCGCTTCGGGCGAAAGAATTCCGGATGGCGTTTGACGCGGAGAACGCGGCGCAGGTGCTGCTGACGGCTGCGGACGGCGCGGCGGACTGGTGCGGATTGCGCGTGTGGGATGCCTCGAACCTGAGCCGGAACATGCTGCCGCCGGGCGAGAAATTCAATGTGCGCGACTACGGTGCGAAGGGCGACGGGAGTACGCTGGACACGCTGGCGATTCAGCGGGCGCTGGATGCGGCGGAAGGCAAAGGCGGCGTGGTCGTCGTGCCGGAAGGAACGTACCTGACCAAACAGGTGCAGCTCCGCTCGGACACGATGCTCTGGCTGGACAAAAACGCGGTGCTGCTGGCATCGCAGAATTACGCAACTTATCCGCATGTCGTGCCGTGCGAAAGTCTGGTGGCTGTGCGCAACACCGGGCGGGCGCTGGTCTATGCCGAGCGTGCGCGGAACATCAGCATTTCCGGCGGAGGCGAATTGAACGCGAACGGCCGCTGCCGCTTCAAGGTCAACGACCCGAAGGGCATCAACAAGCTGTACACGTCGCGCCCGGATAACCTCTATATGGCTTGCTGCGAGGATATCCGCGTGTCCGACGTGCGGTTCACCAGCGCCGCCTACTGGACGCTTGTTCCGCTCTCCAGCCGCTTTGTGACGCTGGAGCACCTGATGCTGGATTGCATGAACACCCCCAACCGCGACGGCATTGACCCCGTGGACTGCCACGACCTGAGCGTGCGGCACTGCTGCATTATGGCGGGCGACGACGGCTTCTGCCTGAAAACGGCGGACAGAATGGGCTGCCGGAACATCTTTGCGGAGGACTTGGTCATCCAGTCGCTGGCGAGCGCCATCAAAATTGGCACGGATTCTTACGCGAAGGTAGAGAACGTCACGGTACGGCGCTGCATCCTCAAAAATGTCAACCGATGCGGCATTGCGGTGGAAACCGTCGACGGTGCGGCGATTCACAATTGCACCTTCGAGGACATTGACATGACGGACTGCGGCGGCCCGATGTACATGACCATCGGGCACAGAAACCGCAAAGCACCGCAGTTTCCGGTGCGAGTGGGGTCGATGGCGCACATCGTATTCCGGCGCATCGGCTATCGCGCACCGTATCTGTTCAGCCGCTGCAAAACGGTCTATGAGAGCCTGTTCATCGGCGACAGCGCGGAGAACAAAATTCGCGATGTGCTGGTGGCGGACTGCGATTTGCTGCTGCCGGGCGGATGCAGGCATGGCGTGGATGCGCCGCAGCCCATCGGGGAGAAGTACCCGGAGTACGACCGGCATGGGCTGTCCTCCGGGGCGGCGTTCACGCTTCGCTTCTGCGAGGATGTGCGCTTTGAGAACAATGTCATTCAGACGGAAAGGCCGGATGTGCGTCCGCTGGTGATGATTCACGATTGCTGAAAGGAGCGGTTTTATGGCATTCAAGCCTCATGGCATCGTTGTGCCGATTGTAACGCCTGTCACGCAGGATGGCAAGTTCAACGAGAAGGCGTATCGCGATTTGATTGAGTATCTGGCAAGCAGCGGGATTCACGGCGTGTTTCCCTTCGGGACGACGGGCGAGTTCTATGCGCATGACATGGGTTTCTACCGCGAGGTGCTGTCGGTGACGAAGGACGCGGTGCGCGGGCGCATGGACATCTACGCCGGGGCGAACAATATCACCACGCGCGGCGCGGTGGAAATCGCCAAGGCGGTGGAGCAGGTTGGCGGCATTGATGCGCTGAGCGTCTTGACCCCCATGTTCGTCAGTCAGACGCAGTACGAGGTGTCCGAATACTACCGCGAAATCGCCTCCGAGACGAATCTGCCGATTATCATCTACAATAACCGCCCCAAGACAAACGTCACCGTTGAACCGGCAACCGTTGCCAAGCTGGCGGAAATCGACAACATCATCGGCGTGAAGGATTCCACGGGCGACATGACGAATACGGAAGAGTATCTCCGTCTGACGCGCGGAATGGACAACTTCCACGTCATGATGGGACGTGACACGCTGATTTACGCCGCGCTGTGCTACGGGGCATCGGGTGCGATTGCATCCTGCGCCAACGTTGCGCCGAGAATTGCGGTGGATATCTACGAGAAGTTCCGCGCGGGTGATGCGGCGGGCGCGCTGGATGCGCAGTTCCGCTTCTCCGCCCTGCGAATCGCAACCAACATGGGCACGTTCCCCGTCGTGCTGAAGGAAGCGCTCAAGCTCATCGGGCACGACTGCGGCGACTGCGTGAAGCCCATTCAGCCGCTGAACGACGAGCAGCGCGCGCGCCTGAGGAAAGTCCTTGTAGACATGGGGCTGCTGTAAATTGCTTTCCCGCCTGATTCAAACAGGCTGAAAGATAGAATTACGTAATTTAGGAGGATTTTTGATATGAAGATTGCATTCATTGGTCTGGGCATCATGGGCAAGCCGATGGCGAAGAACCTCATCAAGGCGGGTCATGAGCTGTTTGTGTTTGACCGCAATCCGGCGGCGAACGAGGAAATGAAGGCGGCGGGCGCGAATATCTGCGCTTCTTCTGCTGACACGGTGAAGAACGTTGATTTGGTCATCACCATGCTGCCGAACAGCCCGCAGGTGAAGTCCGTCATGCTGGAAGAGGACAAGCTGGCGGATGCAATGCCCAAGATGGCGGTGTTCATTGACTGCTCGTCCATCAACCCGGTTGCATCCCGCGAAATCGCGGCGGAGCTGGAAAAGCGCGGCATTGACATGCTGGATGCGCCTGTGTCCGGCGGTCAGCCCAAGGCGATTGACGGCACGCTGTCCTTCATGGTCGGCGGCAAGGAAGAGGTGTTCAACCGCTTCAAGCCCGTTCTGGCGAGCATGGGCTCGTCCGTGGTGCTGTGCGGCGGCATCGGCGCAGGCAACGTGACCAAGCTGTGCAACCAGACCATCGTGGCGGTCAACATCGCAGTGCTGGCGGAAGCAATGCAGATGGGTCAGATGTGCGGCGTTGAGCCCCAGAAGATTTTCGAGGCGATTCGCGGCGGTCTGGCAGGTTCTACCGTCATGAACGCGAAAGCGCCGATGATGATGGATCAGAATTTCGAGCCCGGCTTCCGCATTGACCTGCACATCAAGGACTTGAAGAACGTCGTTGATGCGGCGAGCGCGGTGGATGCCCCGATTCCGCTGACGCAGGCGGTGCTGGAGATGATGAAGGTGCTGCACAAGGACGGCTGCGGCGCCTGCGACCATAGCGCGCTGCTGAAGTATTACCAGAAGCTGACCGGCGAAGTGCTGCATCACTAATTCGCTGATAGATTCATTTTCGGCAGGCAGGAAAGATTGCTCCTGCCTGCCGTTTGTGGTATGATGAACTCGATGAAAGAAAGGAGAATCCGCTGATGAAAATGCTCTTTGCGTCCGATTCATTCAAGGGGTCGCTGACGGCGGTGGAAATCTGCGATTTGCTTCAGGAAGCCGCGGCTGACATTTTCCCGGATGCGGAAACGGTGTCGCTGCCCATTGCCGACGGCGGCGAAGGCACGGTGGATGCGCTGCTTTGCGCAATGGGCGGAAAACGGATGACGACGCGCGTGACTGGCCCGCTGCTCATGCCCGTGGATGCGCAGTGGGGATTGCTGGGCGACGGACAGACGGCGGTGCTTGAAATGGCGCAGGCGAGCGGCTTGCCGTATGTGCCGGCGGCGCAGCGCGACCCGCGCAAAACAACCAGTTACGGCACGGGTGAGCTGATTGCAGAAGCAGTTCGGTGCGGCGCAAAGTCGCTGCTGATTGGCATTGGTGGAAGCGCAACGAATGACGGCGGGCTGGGGATGCTCAGTGCCTTGGGCGCGGTGTTCACAGATCGGCAGGGAAAGCCGGTTTCCCCAACAGGCGGGGCGCTGGCGGAAGTCTGCCATGCGGATTTTTCCGGGCTGATGCCGGAACTTGCGGATTGCCGCATCACCGTGCTGTGCGACGTGACGAACCCGCTGCTGGGTGCGACGGGTGCGACATACACCTACGGCCCGCAGAAGGGCGCAACGCCGGAAATCTGCGCGGAACTGGAAGCGGGCATGAAACACTATGCGCAGGTTGTCGAAAACACCATTGGACGCAATATTGCGGATTTCCCCGGCGCGGGTGCGGCGGGTGGATTGGGCGCGGCGCTGGGCGGCGTGCTGAAGGCGACGCTGAAAAGCGGCATTGACGCGGTGCTGGAAACGGTTCGCTTTGACGAGCAGCTCAAACAGGCGGATTTGGTTGTGACGGGCGAGGGCAGAATAGACGGACAGAGCGTGCAGTTCGGCAAAGTGCCGATTGGCGTGGCGCGGCGGTGCGCGAAGGCGAATGTGCCGGTGCTGTGCATTTGCGGCGGTATCGGCGTGGGCGCGGAAGGGCTGTTCGACGTTTGCGAAAGCACGATTCAGACGACGGTATCAAAACCCATGGCGCTGTCAGAAGCGATTGAAAACGCGCGGACGCTGTATCTGGATGCCGCCAAGCGCCTTTTCCGCGCTGTGCGCATCGGGCAGAAGCTGCACGTTTGACAGGTATTGACGCGCGTGATACAATAGCAGCATCAAGCTCGATCAAGGGGAGAAAACGCCATGTTGAAGCTGCTGGTTGTCACGCCGAACCCTACGGTGTATGACGCAACCGTCCGCATTGTGCAGACGACGAAGTTCGACGCCGAGGTCATCCAGACCACGTCGCGGCAGGTGGTGGAGGACGTATCCAAAGCCATGGAGGGCTGCACAGGCATTGTCGTTGCGCGCGGCAATCAGGCGCAGCTGCTCAAAAAGCATGTGGAGTACCCTGTGTCGGAGATCACCTTTTCCGGGCAGGAAATGGCGGGCTTCGTCAAACAGGCGTGCGATTTGATACCGCATAAGCATCCGAAAATCGCCTTCGTCGGCTTCCGGCATATGTATTCCGACGTGGAGAACATCGGTGCGCTGGCGAACGCGGATGTGAGGGTGTATTATGCGGGCAGCTCGGACATGGTCGCGCAGGTGACGCGGAACGCCATCCAGGACGGCGCGGAAGCCATCATCGGCAGCGAAAACGCCTGCAACTATGCCGCGGCGCAGGGGATTACGACGGTGTTCGTCGACAGCTCGGACGAGTGCATCCGCGATGCGCTCCGCCGGGCACGGCTGGCAATGGATGCCATCAAAGTGGAGCAGCGCAGGACGGCGGAGTTCTCCTCCCTGCTGAACTACTCCTTTGATGCCATTTTGAAGCTGAATCCCGACGGTGTGATTGAAATTGCAAACACGGTGGCGGAAAACGCGTTCCACTGCACACAGGCACAGCTGGTCGGCAAGCGCTTCACGGAACTGCCGGGTCTGACGCTGACCAGTGCCGTGTTCGAGTCGCTCAAGGAGCGAAAAAACCTGTATTCGCACGTCGTGATGATACAGAAGGAGCGGTATCTGCTCAATATCGCCTGTATTGATGTCAGCGGGCAGAACTTCGGCACAATTCTGTCACTGTATGCGTTCGGCTCGGTGGATGACATGCAGGAGAGTATCCGCAAAGACCATGTGCAGCAGGGCGACGCCGCAACGCGAAAATTCGGCAAGTTCATCTCCCACGCGCCAAAAATGCGCCTTGCGCTGGAGAATGCCGCAATGTACGCGCAGTACGAACTGCCGCTGCTGATTTGCGGTGAGCCCGGCACGGAGAAAACGCGTCTGGCGGAGTGCATCCACAACGAGAGTCTGCGGCGCGACAAGCAGTTCATTCAGGCGGATGTGAGTACGCTGCCGATTGCGAATCAAACCGAGCTGCTCTTTGGGCGCGCGACGAGCAACGGGCTTGTATACAATGCGCACAAGGGAACGCTGTACCTGCGGCATGTGGATTTGCTCACGCCCGAAAGCCAGCATCAGCTGCTGAACGTTATCCGCTATGAGCAGTACTACGCGCCGGGGCAGTCCAAGCCGATTTGGGCGTCTATTCGTGTGATTTGCTCAACGAACCGGGATTTGCTGGCCATGGCGAAGGCAGGCGAATTTCTGCTGCCGCTGGCGGACAAACTGAACGACTACCGCATTGATTTGCCGCCCCTGCGCGAATGTCAGCAGGATTTTGCCCAGCTGGTGGAGGAAAACATTGCCTTTGCGCGTGTGCACACGCGGAAACAGGCGACCTTCACGCCCGATGCGCTGAAGCTGCTGATGAGCTACTCGTGGCCGAGCAATCAACGGGAAATGTCGATTTTCTTCGAGAAGGCGTTTCTGCTGACGCGCACCAACCGCATGGACGCGGATTTTGTGCAGCAGCTGCTGTACCCGGAGCGCACGGGCAGCGCACCGCAGCAGCAAGTATTGGTCATCAGCAGCGACGAGGAGCGGGAACTGCGCTGTGCCCTCAGTGAGCATCCGAAAGACCGGGACGCGGTGCTGAAGCAGCTGGGCATCAGCCGTGCGACGCTGTATCGGCGGATGAAGAAGTACGGGCTGCAGCAGGAAAAATAAAGCTGTTTTGGATTCTCCTGCGCCATCTGTCTGCACCGCTTCCGCATAGGCGTCTGGTCGTTCCGCTTGGTGCAGCACTTTTGCCGCTGACGAACTTCACGTCAGCGGCAGTTTTTTATTCAGCAGGGCGGCTTTAGGCGGCTTTACATCCGCTGTGCAGTTTGTTATAATAGAATAACCAAACAATCGGAGGGCAGCCTATGACCATCGCCATTGTGGATGATGAATTGGAGACGCGCCAGTATATGCAGGGCTTGGTGGCGCAGTATCTGGCGGAAACGGGACGCATGGCGCAGCTGGTGTTCTACCCGGACGGGGCGTCGTTTCTCGTCGGGTGCGAGCATCCGGACATTGTGCTGATGGACATTGACATGCCGGGCATGGACGGCCTTTCGACGGCGGAGCAGCTGCGGCGGAGTCACCCGGACGCTATCCTGATTTTCACCACGCGCCTCAGCCAGTGCGCCATCCGCGGCTATGAGGTGGACGCCATCGGCTTTCTGGTCAAGCCGGTGACGCTGCCGGGGCTGACTGTGAAGCTGAACAAGGCGTTCAAGCGGGTGGAGTACCGGCAGTCGAAAATTTGCCTGAAAACGAAAGACAACATCCTGTTCTTGGAGAAAAACGAGATTTACTATGCCGAGGGCAGCAATCACCATGTCATTTATCATACGGCGCAGGGCGAATTCCCCGTCCGCTCGTCCTTGCAGGAGGCGGAGGAACAGTTGGGCGCGGAATTCAGCCGAAGCTCGCATTCCTATATCGTCAATCTGGGCTTCGTGACGATGGTCGGAAAGAACGATGTGACGGTTCACGGCGAAGCGATTCCGCTGTCGCGCGCGATGCGCAGGGACTTTCTGAATGCGGTCAACCGCTATTACGGCGTGAGGTGACGAAGATGCTGACGAACTTGGCGAATTATCTGAACAATGATTTTCCATTCCATATGTTCTTCGCGGTGCAGATTCTGCTGGCGGAGGGGCTGTTCGTTGTGCGGATGAAGTCGCGGCTGCGCCCGCTGAAAATTGTGCTGCCGGTGGTGCTGTGCTACTTGGTGCTGGCATGGTTTCATCCGCTGCTGGGGCATCGTTTTGCGCGTGTGGCAGCGATTTTTGTCGAATCGCTGCTGGTGCTGTGCCTGACGATGGACATCCCGACGACGAATGCGCTTTGTATCGGCATTTCCTCCTATGCGATTCAGAATCTGGCGTTCAAGGTTGGCGGACTGGCAACATGCTGGATGGCCAAGCCGCGTGATCCGCTGTTCTATCTGCTCTCCGGCGCATCGTTTGTGGTGGTGTACGCCGTGTGCTACCTGATGTTCGTGCGGCGCTTTCCGGAGAACGGAGATCTGAAGCTTGGCAACTGGAAGGTGCTGTTCCTGACGCTGGTGACGCTGCTGACGGTGTTCGTGCGTTCTGTGTCGCTGCCGACGGATATTTCGCTGCTTGACCGCCTGTTTTCGATTCTCTCGGTCATTATGGTGATGGTGCTGATTTACCAGTGCATGTACGCCGACGAGATGCGCCGCGAGAAGGAAATCATCGAGAGTCTGCTGGCGCGGGAGGAATCCAGGCATCAGCTGCTGGGCAAGACGATTGACAGCATCAACATGAAGTGCCACGACCTGCGCTACCACATCGACACCTACCGCCGGGCACAGCAGCTGGATGAACACGCGGCGTTTTTTGACGAGGTGGAGCAGGAGATTCAGCGCTATGAGTACACGTTCCACACGGGCAATGCGGCGCTGGATTCGGTGCTGTCTGAAAAGAGCCTGTATTGCAGCGCAAATCACATTCTGCTGACGACGATGCTGGATGTATCGCTGCTCGCGCCCATTGAAAAGTCCGATATCTATTCCATCTTCGGCAATGCACTGGACAACGCGATTCAGGCGGTGATGGCGGAAGCGCCCGAAAACCGCAGCGTCAATATCCGCGTCAGCGACGTGGTGGGCATGACGCAGATTGTCTTCGAGAATTTTTGCAGCAAGCCGCCGGAAATGCACGAGGGACTGCCGAAGACGGAGAAGGACACACAGTACCACGGCTTCGGACTGCGCTCCATCCGCTATATCATTGAGAAGTACGACGGGCATATGAGCATCGACACGAAAGACCAGATGTTCATCCTCTCGCTTCTGCTGCCGCGTCCGCAGCAGTCGGCATGACGATTTACGCACAAAAGGCAACCAGTTTCGACACGAATGCGTTTCGTGTCGTTTTTTTATGATAGAATCAGCACATCAAAGGGGGCGCTGCGCCCTCATAGAAAGGGAAAGGTGTCCATGAAACGCACAAAACTCTTGGCACTCTTGACATCCATCTCCTGTATTCTCCTGACGATTGTTCTGGTGGGCAGTTACTTCACGGCTGCATACGCCATGATGATCAATAAGGAACTGGGCATCGTGACCACGAGCGTGGTGACGGATGACCCCAGCAAAAACTCTACCTATTATGCCTCCAGTTTCCTGAAGGAAGACGGCACGCGTGACGATGATGCGCTGACCGCGTGGCAGAAGGCGCTGTGTGAGCAGATTCAGGGCGAAGGCTCTGTGCTGCTGACGAACAACGGCGCGCTGCCGATGAAAAAAGGACTGGGCGTGACCGTTTTCGGCCGCGGCGCAGTTGATACCATCTATGGCGGCACGGGTTCTGGTCAGGTTGATACCAGCAAGGCAGCGACAATGACCAGCGCGCTCACGGCGGCAGGTCTGAACGTCAACACCGCGATGATGGACTGGTACAGCGCGCAGATTGCGCAGATGAAGGAAGACAAGACCAACCGCTCCACGCCCGGCATGTTCACCGAATATGCGGCCGTCCCGGCGGCGACCCGCATTGCCGAGGTTTCGGCGGACGCGGTGGCATCTTCCGGCGTGAATCTGGACGGCTACAAGGATGCGGCGATTGTCGTTATCGGACGCTCCGGCGGCGAAGGCGCTGACCTGTACACCGGCGAATTCACCGACGGTACGTCGTACTTTGAATTGCAGGATTCCGAGCGTGAGCTGCTCAAGTATGTGGCTTCACAGGGCTTCAGCAAGACGATTGTGCTGATTAACTCCTCCAACGCTATGGCGATGGACTGGGTGAACAATCCGGAATACGGCGTGGATGCCTGCCTGTGGATCGGCGGCCCCGGTCAGTACGGTCTGAACGCGGTGGCGCAGATTCTGGTGGGCGACGTGAACCCCTCTGGCCGACTGGTGGACACCTACTCCATGTCCTCCCTGTCCTCCGCGGCGATTCAGAACTTCGGCTCCTACGTCTACACCAATGCGGATGAAGAGACGGGCACGGTCGGCGGCGTGACGATTGACGGCGTGCCGGGCGACAAGACGAAGGTGCGCTATGCGATTCACTATCTGGTGGAATCCGAAGGCATCTATGTCGGCTACAAGTACTACGAAACGCGCTATGAAGATGCGGTCATGGAGCAGGGCAACGCGTCCGGCAATGCGGGCATCTTCGCGTCCAAGGGCGACAGCTGGGTGTACGGCGAGGAAGTCGCGTATCCCTTCGGCTATGGCATGTCTTACACCACGTTTGAGCAGGCGCTGGAAAGCGTGACCTACGACGCGGCAACCGACAGCTTCACCGTGCTGGTGAAGGTGACGAACACGGGCAACGTCGCAGGCAAGGAAGTCGTGCAGGTCTACGGTCAGCAGCCGTACACCGAATTCGACCGCGCGAACGCGATTGAGAAGGCATCCGTGCAGCTTGTCGGCTTCGGCAAGACGAATGTCCTCCAGCCCGGTGAATCCGAGACCGTCTCTGTGACGGTGGATCGCAAGGAATTGACGGTTTACGACGAGCATGTCAACAAAACCTACATTCTCGAAGCGGGTGACTACTACCTGAGCGTTGGTCTGGATGCACACGACGCGGTGAATAACATCCTCGCGGCGAAGGGCTATGCCCCCATCGCACAGGAAACGCCGGCTGCGGAAGGCGCAGAAGAGGCGGAAACCGCAACGCTGACCGCGAACGGCGCGGCGGCGATGGATGCCCCTGGCGACGCGGCAAAGGTCTATAAGTTCACGGTCGACAGCGACGACAATGCGACGTACAGCGTGTCCGGCACGGGCTACAAGATTACCAACCAGTTCGGTGATGCGGACCTGAACAGCTACGGCGAGAATCTCGTGACGTACCTGTCCCGCAGCGACTGGCAGGGCACTTGGCCGCTTTCTTATGCCAGCCTGACGGCGAACGATGCCATCATCAACGGTCTGCAATTTAACTATACGGCGGAAGCGCCCGACGAGACGGTCATCACGGGTTCAACCGCGACGAACTACACCTTGGCGAACCTGATTGGCAAGGACTACGACGACCCGATGTGGGTGGATCTGCTCAATCAGCTGACGCTGACGGATTTGGCGGAACTGGTTGGCCACTCCGGCTACGGCACGCGGGCAATCGACTCCATCGGTCTGCCCGCGACGGTGGCAGCGGACGGCCCGCAGGGCATCAAGGCGACGTATGCCGGCAACAACTCCACGGTGGCGTATACCTCCGAACCGGTCATGGCGGCGACGTTCAACACGGAAATCCTCTACAATGTTGGTCTGTCGATGGGCGAAGATGCGCTGCGCTCCGACAACCGCGTGGTTGGCTGGTACGGCCCGGCGATGAACATCCACCGCACGCCTTACTCCGGCCGTAACTTCGAGTATTACTCTGAGGACGGCTTCCTGTCCGGCAAGATGGCGGCGCAGGAAGTGGCAGCGGCTCGCTCGAAGGGTCTGGTCGTCTACATCAAGCACTTCGCGCTCAATGACTTTGAGACGTACCGCCAGTCGGTTGCAACCTTCGCGACGGAACAGGCGATTCGTGAAATCTACCTGAAGGGGTTCCAGTACGCGGTGGAAGAGGGCGGTGCGAACGCCGCTATGACCTCCTTCAACCGCATTGGCACGCGCTGGGCAGGCGCGCACAGCGGACTTTGCAACGAAGTTCTGCGCAAGGAATGGGGCTTCGTCGGCGTGACGCTGACGGACGCTGTGATGGCGAACCGCAACTGGATGGACGTTTCCATCGGTCTGGAAGCGGGCAATGACACTTGGCTGTCCTCCGGCGACTGGCTGGTGTCGAAGATTGAAGGCTGGGCGGCGGAAGACGGCAAGCTGCTGAACAACCTCCGCACTTCGGCGAAGAACTTCCTCTATACCTACGCGAACTCTGCCGCTATGAACGGCATGAACGAAACCAGCCACGTCGTCCACACGACGTCTTGGGTCGAGACGGACATGCTGATTGCGCGCATTGTGCTGATTGTGCTGACAGCGCTCTTCGGTCTCGCGATGCTGGTGTCCTACTTCATGGACGTCAAGAAGAAGGCGGCGTCCGCTGACCGCAAGACGGTTTCGATTGTCGCAGCGGTGATTGCGGTGCTGGCGGCTATCTTCTACATCATCATTGACACGGCTGCGACCACGAAGATGAACTTCGACGCGGTTGTGCTGGTGCTGCTCCTCGTGTCGGCAGTGTGCTACCTCGTCGCGGGCGTGAAGAAGATTGGTCTGCTGGCGGCGGCTGGTCTGGCGTGCACACTGGTTGCGTGGTTCCGTTATCTGGTGACGGAAATCAACTTCCGCATGGATGACCTCGTGCTGATTTTCGGCGGCACGTCCACCATCGGTGCGCTGGGCGTTCCGTTCATCCTCTCCTTCATCCTGATGCTGCTCGCCGTGATTTCGGGTGCTGTCCTGATGACGGGCGCGATGGGTACGGAAAAAAAGTAATACTATTTCCGAATTCACCTGCGCCATCTGCTTGCGCCTTTTCCGCTCTGTCGTCCGGTCGTTCCATTTAGCGTAGCGCTGCTACGCGGCATTCCACTCCCGTTAGCCAGAGCGGAAAATTCGCGGCGCATCTTGGCGCATTCTCATTTGGGAATAGTATAAGCCAATCAAAAACGTCCGCGCAGGGGAGTGAACGCTTCCCTGCGCGGACATGAAGACACTGCTGGGGAATGTGATATGCTCCCTCTATGAGAGACAGTAAAAAACCAAACTGTCAATCATGGAGGGAGCATTTTATGGGATATCAGCAAAAGGCAAATTCGGAAAGAAAAGCATGCGTGACGCAGCAGCAGAGGCAAGCGTAAGTCAGGAAATATTTCGGCGGTGGATCGTGCAGTATGAAGCAGATGGGGCAGCGGCGAGAGTCTCTGCATGATGGGGCAATTTCATACGGGATAATAAAACAGGGGGCAAGCCGCATTTCAGGCTTGCCCTCATTGCGTTGCTTACAGCAGCTGAATATTTGCCTTCCTGCACGCGTCCTGCACGTCCTGCGGCCACAGGCTCGCCTGCACCTCGCCCACATGCGCCTTGCGCAGCAGATAGACGCACATGCGGCTCTGCCCGATGCCGCCGCCCATCGTCTGGGGCAGCTCGCCGTTGAGCAGTGCCTTTTGGAATGGCAGCTCCGCGCGCTCCTCGCAGCCGCGAATCGCCAGCTGACGGCGCAGCGCGTCCGGGTCAACGCGGATGCCCATGCTCGACACTTCCAGCGCAATGTCCAGCAGCGGGTCGTAGAGCAGAATGTCACCGTTGAGTGACCAGTCGTCGTAGTCTGGGGCGCGGCCGTCGTGCATCTGTCCGGAACGCAGCGCACCGCCGATGCCCGTCAGGAACACTGCGCCGTATTCGCGTACCGCCCGGTATTCGCGTTCCTTCGGCGGCAGGTCGGGATACAAATCCTCCAATTCCTGCGACGAGACGAACGTGATGTCGTCGGGCAGTTCGGGTTTGATGTGCGGATAATGCGCGCAGACGAAGCCCTCCGTCTTGCGCAGGGTGAGGTAAATCGCGCGGACGGTCGCTTGCAGCGTTTCCATCGTGCGCTGCTGGGGGGTGATGATTTTCTCCCAGTCCCACTGGTCGACGAAAATCGAGTGGATGTTGTCGGTCGTTTCGTCGCGGCGGATGGCGTTCATGTCCGTGTACAGCCCTTCACCGGGCTGGAAGCCGTACGTTTTGAGCGCCTGACGCTTCCATTTCGCCAGCGAATGGACGATTTCCGCCGTTTCACCGGTTTCGAGAACGTCAAAGGACACCGGGCGCTCGATACCGTTCAGGTTGTCGTTGAGACCGCTGCCGGGCGTGACCATAATCGGCGCGGACACGCGGGTCAGGTTCAGCGCGCGGGCTAACTCCGTCTCGAAGAAATCCTTGACCAGCTTGATGGCGATTTCCGTATCCCGCAGGTTCAGCACGGGATTGTAATTCTTGGGGATAATCAGGTGCATAACGCCTTTCCTCCTTGCCGAAGCATAGTTGCTAACAGTATAGCACAAAATTCTGCTGAAGCGAACCATTCTGCACGCAAAAACACCGAAAAAGCAAAGCCCGAAACCCTTGACAACGCCCGCAAAAAGCATTATACTGACCTTGTCCCGCAATGAAGGGGAACGCTGGAAGTTCCGTCTGTTCCAGAGAGCCGCGTGCTGGTGGAAGCGCGGTCAGACGCCTGTCAGCCGCTCGCCCCGGAGCGCAAACCGAACGAAGGGTTCGGCGAATGGCGCACGTTACGCGCAAGAGAGGTTCGGCACGTCCGGACAAGCAGAGTGGTACCGCGAAACATCCGTTTCGTCTTTGCAGAATTTGCAGGGGCGGAACGTTTTTTTGTTCCGTCCGAGAAAAGCAGGGAGGAAGCATCATGGAATTCAAACCCTATGACCCCAAAGCCATCGAGCCGAAGTGGCAGAAGCGCTGGGCGGACAGTCACGTTTTCGAGGCGAAGAACGACTACACCATGCCGAAATTCTACGGCCTGATTGAGTTCCCGTATCCGTCGGGACAGGGGCTGCACGTCGGCCATCCGCGCTCCAATACCGCGATGGACATCATCGCCCGCAAGCGCCGCATGGAGGGCTGCAATGTCCTTTTCCCCATCGGCTGGGACGCCTTCGGTCTGCCGACGGAGAACTACGCCATCAAGAACAAGGTTCACCCCGCCATCGTGACGAAGAAGAACATCGACCACTTCCGCGAGCAATTGCAGAAAATCGGCTTCTCCTTCGATTATTCCCGCGAGGTCAACACTACCGACCCGTCCTACTACCGCTGGACGCAGTGGATTTTCCTTCAGCTGTTCAAGCACGGGCTGGCGTATAAGTCCGAAATGCCGATTAACTGGTGCCCCAGCTGCAAGTGCGGTCTGGCGAATGAGGAAGTTGTGGGCGGCGTGTGCGAGCGCTGCGGCACGCAGGTCATCCGCAAGGTCAAGAAGCAGTGGATGCTGAAGATTACCGCCTATGCCCAGAAGCTGCTCAACGGCTTGGACACGGTGGACTTCATCGACAAGGTGAAGGTGCAGCAGCGCAACTGGATTGGCCGCAGTGTCGGCGCGGAAGTGGATTTTTCCCTGACCGTGCCGGACGAGAAGGTGCGCGTTTTCACCACGCGCCCGGATACGCTCTTCGGCGCGACGTACATGGTCTTGTCCCCTGAGCATCCGCTGATTGACAAGCTGAAAGACCAAATCACCAACTACGATGCGTGCATGGCGTACCGCGCGGAAGCCGCGAAGAAGAGCGATTTTGAGCGCGCCGAGCTGGCGAAGGACAAGACGGGCGTGCAGATTGAGGGTGTCCGCGCCGTCAACCCCGTCAACGGCAAGGAAATCCCGATTTGGCTGAGCGACTATGTGCTGATGACCTACGGCACGGGCGCAATCATGGCTGTTCCGGCGCACGACACCCGTGACTGGGAGTTCGCGCATAAGTTCGGCATCCCGATGATTGAGGTCGTCGCGGGCGGCAATATTGAGGAAGCAGCGTATACCGATATTCAGGACGGCGTGATGGTCAATTCCGGCTTCCTTGATGGCATGAAGGTCGCGCAGGCGAAGGAAGCGATCATCGAGTATCTGGAGAAGAACGGGCTGGGCGAGAAGAAAGTCAACTACAAGCTCCGCGACTGGGTGTTCAGCCGCCAGCGCTACTGGGGCGAACCCATCCCGATTGTCCACTGCGACAAGTGCGGTATGGTGGCTGTACCGGAAGATCAGCTGCCTGTGACGCTGCCGATGGTGGACAACTACGAGCCGACCGATTCCGGCGAATCCCCCCTGTCCGTCATGCACGACTGGGTGAACACCACCTGCCCGTGCTGCGGCGGCCCGGCGACGCGCGAAACCGACACCATGCCCCAGTGGGCAGGGTCAAGCTGGTACTTCATGCGCTACTGCGACCCGCACTGCGAAACCGGCATCGGCTCGCCCGAAGCGCTCAAATACTGGCTGCCTGTGGACTGGTACAACGGCGGCATGGAGCACACGACCCTGCACCTGCTGTACAGCCGCTTCTGGCACCTGTTCCTGCATGACATTGGCGTGATTCCCGCGCCCGAACCCTACCAGAAGCGTACCAGCCACGGCATGATTCTGGGCGAGAACGGCGAGAAGATGTCCAAGTCGCGCGGCAACGTCGTCAATCCGGATGACATTATTGATGAAATCGGCGCGGACGCTTTCCGCGTGTACGAGATGTTCATGGGCGCGTTCGATCAGGCGATTCCGTGGAGCACGCAGAGCGCGAAGGGCTGCCGCCGCTTCCTCGACCGCGTGTGGCGCTTGCAGGAGAACGTGACGCCCGATGAGGGGTACAGCGAGAAGCTGAACGCGCTCATGCATGAGACGATTAAGAAGGTTTCGCTGGATTACGAAGCCATGAAGTACAACACCGCCATCGCGCAGATGATGACGCTGGTGAATGAGATGGTTTCCGTCGGCAGTGTGACGCGCGGGGAACTCAAAACCCTGCTTCTGCTGCTCAACCCCGTTGCGCCGCACATCACGGAAGAAATGTGGGAGAATCAGGGCTTCGGGGGCACGATGACGTATCAGAAGTGGCCGACGTGGGACGAAGACGCGCTGGTGAAGTCGGAAATCGAAATCGCCGTGCAGGTTTGCGGCAAGGTTCGCGGCCGCGTGATGATTCCCGCCGACATGACGAAGGAACGCGCGGAGACGGAACTCCAGCAGCTGCCGGAAATCCAGAAGATCCTTGCGGGCAAGACCGTGACGAAGGTCATCTTCGTGCCGGGTCGTCTGGTGAACTTCATCGCGAAGTAACCTGAACGATGTAACCTGGCTGCATACAATATTCGCCGCAGAGAAAGAAATTTCCCTGCGGCGAAATTTTTTGGTTCTTCACGGAATCTTGGGGCAAGAGCAGCTTGGGGGCGCGTCTGCGGACGCGCAAAGTTACTGGCAGGGACGCTT